>ERZ779892.3956-NODE-3956-length-9943-cov-2.628135_pt1 | contig 9943 bp, 7 predicted proteins | sample MGYA00511552_ERZ779892 | MGnify/ENA primary metagenome ERZ779892 (study PRJEB29588, sample SAMEA2154561) | human gut metagenome | biome: human gut; feature: human-associated habitat; material: faeces | place: Denmark | collected 2008/2010 ... | reverse complement strand
CTGCCGTCGGAAAGATTAGAAACCGAAGTTGTCCATGAAGATGTGATCTTCACGAAGGCCGCAGCGAGCTGTTAAATAGTTCACTGCGGCTTTAATCATGGAGTTGCTGCCGCAGAGGTAAGCATCCATGTCGGTCATATCGCCGTTGTCGGCAGCGGCAAATGTCTGAACGTGACCTTTGGCGCCGGGCCAGGTGTCTTCGCGAGAAACCACTCCGGTGTAATGAATCTGCTGATGAGCGGCAGCCCATTCTTCGAAGATTTCTCCGACAACGAGTTCCTGAGAAGTGCGAACACCCCAATAAATGAAGAGCTCACGGCCTTCGAGGTCGTTGTTCTCTACCAGTGTAGAAACGATGCTCTTGACGGAAGCAATGCCGGTTCCGGTAGCGAGGAAGACGGCTTTACGGCCCTTCGGTGTCTGGAAAGTGCTGGTGCCCTCCGGTCCTTTCAGGCGCATCTTATCGCCGACGCGGAACATGGGGTTTGCCGCGATGACCTGCTGGCCGAGGGCGTTGAAGTTGCGGTTTGAAAGCAGGATGCCCTTTGTCGTGCCGGTCGTGCCGCCGGAATAGAGAATGACGGCAGGGTCCTTGCCCGTGCGCTTGACCTTGTAGTTATAGAAGCAGTGCTTGCCCATGTGCAGGAACTCTTTCCAGCGGATAACGGGCGCGTCCTCGGGGATCTTTTTGATCTTTCTGCCCTCGGTGAGCATGTAGCCTGCCTTGACCGGTTTTGAAAGCTCGTCCTTTATGCTGGCGATGACGATGTTGACGACCTTGGTGTTCTGACGGATGTTCTCAAATTTGTTGTAGAACTGGTCGAGCGTAATGGCCGTGACCGACTCCGACTCGTTGAGATAAAACTCGATTTCCTTTTCTGCCGAGAGGGGGTGGATCATGTTGCAGATGCCGCCGATGAGGTTGACCGCATAGAACATCTGGATGGCCTGGGGGCAGTTTGGCATTGCGATGGTGACCTTGTCGCCCTCGCGCACGCCGATGGTGCGCAGCGCTTTGGCGCAGTCCTCGACCTCGCGGACAAGAGCCTTATATGTCGTCGATCCATGAAGTCAAAGGCAACGTTGTTGGGGTATTTTTCGGCTATTTTTTCAACGGCTTCAAACATCGAGCCGTCGAAGTAATCGAGAGTGAAGGGCACTTCGCCCAGATGGTTTCTCCACGGCGCTTTTGCGCTGATGTTTTCCATGCGAATCATTCCTTTAAAAAATTAAAAATTTATAAGTTTATATGGCCATAATAGCCTATAACAAATATTTTGTCAAATCATGAACGAAACGTATAGGCCGGAGATACTTCTCCGGCCTCAGCGTGTCAAAAAAGTAAGCATACTTTTTTGCACGCTTCAGAACGCCACATTTTTCGTAAAAACATGTTTTCACGAAAAATTTCGCTACGCTCGTCAGAAAAAGCCCGATAAATTCGGGCTTTTTTGATGGCTATTAATCTGATTACGAGCGGGGCCTTTGCCCCCTCGTGCTCCCCTGCTGCTTTGTTGCTTTCAAATTGCAGGAAGGTTTTATGACGGCCTTATATTCACAGGCGTGTTTCTTATTTATCTCAGCTTTACGCAGTAATAGGACAGAAGATAGGTCTTTTCCGACTTGTATGCGTTCCAGACGCGGTCGGCAAGGTCTTCGGGCTGACCGGCCTTGCGCTGGAAGGTGCGTATCTCCTCGATGACCTTCTGCATGTCGTTTTCGCAGTCCTCCTCGAGGTCATAGAACCTGTCGCAATTGGTGTAGGCATACACCATAAGGCTGCGGTATTTGCCCTCGGGCTGAGCCTCAAATTCCGTGCGCATCTGCGCAACGAGCGCGTCAAGGCGAGCCATGTGCGAATATTTGATCGCCTCGATCTCGGCGGCTGCGAGAGCTTTTTTATACTGATCGCGGCTGAGATCGCCGGCCTGAAGCAGCACCTCCTTGGCAACGTCGGTGTAGGTAGCTTCCTCGTTTATTATATCCAGCGCGCCCTCTTTGAATATGCCGGTGTCCCAGCGCGTGGTATCAACTCCGAGCAAACGGTCAATCTGACGGTGGTAGTTTGCCGCCTCGTTTTCTATCTGCTCGACGGTGAGGCTCTGCGCGAGAACATAGGATTTGAGCAGATCATACTGCGACCACACAAAGCATCCGGCGATGATAACAAGTAGCAGCATGAGATAAACCGCGGCCTCGGCAAGACGCTTGCCGGTGTTCTTTTTGAGCCTGTTGCGCGGATTTTCCTGCGTTGCGGCAAGTGACTCGGTCTGCGGCAGCTTGCCGGTGTTCAGATATTCCGCGTATGCGTCGCAAACCGTGTTCGGGTCGCCGAACATGACCATGCGACCTTTGTCCAGCCACAGCACCTTGTTGCACTGCGCGCGCACCGACTGCAGCGAGTGCGAGACCATGAGCGCGGTCGTGTCGCCGTTATCGATGATACTCTGCATCTTCTGCTGGCTTTTTTTGCGGAAGTCGCCGTCGCCGACGGCGAATATCTCGTCAAGAATAATGATGTCCGGCTCTATCATGCTCGCTATTGCGAAAGCAATGCGGCTTTTCATGCCGCTTGAGAGCGTGCGGAACGGGCTGTTCTGAAATTCGCGCATTTCGGCAAAGTCGATTATCTCGTCGTACTTGGAGTCAATAAACTCCTTGGAATAGCCCATGAACGCGCCGCGCAGATACACGTTTTCCTTGACCGTCATCTCGCGGTCAAAGCCCGTGCCAAGCTCCAGCAGAGCGCAGATCTTGCCGGTTTTCTCGATCGTTCCCGAGGCCGGAGTCAGCGTTCCGCTTATAGCCTTCATCATCGTTGATTTGCCGGCGCCGTTTTTGCCGATGACGCCGAGCATATCGCCCCTTTCGAGGCTGAAGGATACGTTTTTAAGTGCCCAGAACTCGTTGTTTCTGGGGCTTTTTCCGAGTATGCGCTTGACTATGTCCGAGGTCGAGCGCGAGTCCTGCTTGCGGTAGCGCACCGAAACATCGTCAAGAACAAGGATCTTGTTTCCGTCCATCAGAGCACCTCCTTACACATACAGTGCGATCTTATCGCGCGTGATATGGTAGGTAAACCAGCCGAGGAAAGCGCAGATCGCGGCCATCACGATCATGATAAGATGCGTCGAAAGGCTCGGAACGGTCGAGTGGATTATAAGCTGGCGGAAATAATCCACGCACATATACAGCGGATTGCAGTTTAAAAGCCTGCGCATGATTCCCGGCAGTATCGACGGATCGTAGAATATAGCCGAGGAGTACATGACGATACGCGTCACAACGGGCCAGAGATAGTTTATGTCGCGGAAGAAGATATACAGTGTGCTCAGGAACATGCCTATGCCGAAGTTTATGAAATATAGGCACACCATCGGAAACAGCAGGTACAGAAACCGCCAGTGGAAGTTTATCCCGTCGATGGCGACGAAAATGAAGAACACAAGCAGCGAAACGGCGAAATCTATCGCCTGCGCAACGCTCTGCGAAATGAGGAAATAGTGCTTGGGTACGGGTACCTTGCTGTATATCTGCGCATTGTCGTAAAGAACGCGCATAGCGCTTCTGGTGGCTGCGGAGAAATAGTTGAACAGCAGCAGTCCGCAGAACAGGTATATCGTGTAGTGCGGCATGTTGCGGCCGAAAAAGGTGCCGAAGACCACGTCCATGGTCAGCAGCAGGAACAGGGGCGAAAGCGCGCTCCAGAGTATGCCGAAGGTAGTGCGCTTGTATTTCTTGATAAAATCTCGCCTTATAAGCTCAGAAAGCAAAAAACGGTGGTTAGCTTTGTCCGAAGTCATAAAACGTCCGTTCTCCTTGTAAAAAACAAAAAACTGTGCTGTAAATGATCACACCATCGCGCCATTATAACACAGTTTTTTTTATAATTCTACATTAATTTTCGGACATGAAGTCCAGATAGTCTTCGGGTGAGTTGAAATCGCGCGTGAAGGAATCGAGAAGAACATAATTTTTGCCCACTCGGCGCCCGGTGAGCGGATACCCGGCGTAGAGAAGATACACCTGCCAGCCCTTGCACTCATCTATCTCTCCGGCCAGAAATCGGCGGCGCACCTCGAGGTAAAGCGAGCGGAAAAGCTCCCCGTCGCCGATAAGTACGGCGCAGATGCTCTTTTCGCTGCCGAAAAACAGCAGCGGCTTCTCGCCGCGGTGCGATATGACAGCCTTTACGGCGTTTTCGGAATACAAAACGTCGCCGTAGAGAAAGCACATGTCGTCGCCGATAAGCTCGGCGGTGAAGCGGTCGATCTCAAGGACGTTGTTTTTAGGCTCGTACCTCACGGCGCCGGGGATGCTGACGCTTTCGTCATGCGAGGTGATGATGACCTCGGCTGCATCGTCAAACTTATGCACAAGGCGCACGGTGCGCTCGAGCAGAGTTTCGCCCGAAACGCTTATGTCGTGCTTTTTGTGCCCCATGAAGTTGTTCCAGCGGCTGCCCTTGCCGTCAGCCATGATGACATATCTCATTTGATTATCCCGTGCTCGCGGTAGAAATCGCCCAGCCTGCCGTAGCGCTGCGGTCCCCAGAGCTGAATGATGTTCACGCCCGAGGAGGTGTTGGCCTCGATAACGGTGAAGCCGTCATCGGTCGGGAGGATGTCCCACGCGATTATATCAAGATAGGGGAAGGCGCGGCTTGCCTCAAGAACTCCGGCCTTTATGCCGTCCCAGTTCGGGATAACTGCGCCCTCGATCTGTGCGTTTGTGTCGGGATGCGTGCGGTAAACGGTGAGATTGTGCAGCGTGCGCGCATAGCTCATCGTGCCGGTTTCAATATCGACGTTTGCTACAAGGCCGGCGCGGCTGCCGTTATCGACGGCTCCCGTCCACGCAGCTCCGATGCGCTGCACGGCAAAGCACAGCTCAAATTCCTTCGTTTCGGCATTGCGCAGAACTATCATACGCAGGGTGTTTGCGCTGTTCGCGTAAATTTTGTTGAGGTATTCCGCCTGGTGAGCATAGGCGCAGATGAGCCACTCGGTATCGCGGCGCAGACGGTCGGCAAGCTCTTTTTCCGTGTGCGGCTCGTCGTTGCAGATGATGCCGTGACCGTTGTATTTGACAACGTACACGCCCTTGCCCTTGCCGGCACGCACCGGCTTTACGACATACGCTCCGACCTCGTGCAGAAGTTTGACAAGATCGTCATAATCGTTTATGACTCGGCCGTTTAAGCCGGCGAGACGGTCATCCTTTTTGACACAGTAGATCTCCGGAGTTTTGCAGTAGCGCTCGATGATCTGCGTGAAAACGACCTTGTTGTTGAGCATTTCGCTGTACGGGTCGTTTATGCATCTTGAGCGGTACCAGTCAAATTCGGATAGATACTGCTTTTTGTCGTTGTGCTTAAAGTCGTACAAAGCCGCCTGATCGACCATGTAGCCGCCGAAAATGCAGTAGTACAGCCTTGTGTGCAGCGGAAGCTTAAAGTGATTGGGCGCAAACAGTATCCTCACTATCCACAGCACCATCAATTTGATTTTGGCGAGCAATATGCTCAGAAATCGCATCATGTTTATCTCTCTCCATGCAGTCGATTATAAGATCGGCGATCTTGTCGGTCGCGCGCCCGTTCAGATCGGGCAGATACTTGCGGCAGAAGCGCCTGTAGTTATCCATGTCGTACTCTCCGCTTTCGACGGCGGCGACAAGCTCGGCAGGATCGCGGAATATGCAGTCTGGGAACTCGTCAAAGAGCTTGACGTTCAGCCCATTGTGGTCTAGATAGTCCTCGTAGTCGAAAAGATAGAAATACACGGGCTTGCCCAGAAGAGCGGCTTCTATCGTTATCGCCGAGTAGTCGGTTATTACGCAGTCGCACACCGACAGCACCGTCGAGGTCGGCACCCTGTGGCAGGTTATCGCCGGGGACAGCGAGTCGTAGTTCAAAAGCTGGTTCGGGTGACGCTTTATGACGAGCATCTGGCTGCCGTCGAAATTGAACGCATCGACAAGCGCCTTGGGGTCGAGCGTCTGCCCCTTGCGGAAGGTTGGGGCGTACAGAACGATCTTTTTGCCTCTCAGGCCGGGGTAGGTCTCGTAAAACTGCCGCCGGGCTTCGTCCTGACCCTCGCGCAGCTTATCCATGCGAGGCAGACCGACATTGTACAGAATATCCGACTCGATATCGAACGAGGCGCAGTAAAACGGGTTGAACGCCCTGCCGCCGGCGATGACAACGTCATAGTTGCGGTGCATGCGCATCTCGCGTGCGATCATGTCGCTGCGGCCAAATTTCTTGCCGAGCGACTGATAGCCGGACTTTTTGATCTTGCCCATTGCGTGCCACATCTGGATAACGGCAAGCTGCTTTTTGTGATGCAGCACGGATACCGCCGGCCAGTAGGAATCGAGCACGCCAACGGAAGCGGTCGCAAGGTGGTACATGCTTTTGAGCGTGACAAAAGCGTATTCGAGCATGCTCGCAAAGCCTTTGTCGGCGCGCTTTGTTATGATAACAATGTTTGTTTCCGGTTTCAGTTCAACAAGGCGGCGGCTTAGAAAATCAATATCCTCCGTCACGGTGTTTGACTGACGGCTGAGGAATAAAACCTTGTTTTTGTCGGTCGGGCAGAGCTTCAGGAAAAAGTAAATGAAATTCATCACCCAGCGCAGCAAAATAACAGCTATTCTCATAATACTCCTTTTATGCCCGAACAGAGGGCATAACTAAAATCAGACTGATTATACGATTATTGCAGAGCTTTGTCACTACAAAATTATTAACAGAGTTTCCTGCCTGCCTTCTTAAGTTCAAGCTTATGCATGAAGTAGGCGTGGACATTCTCGTTATATGTCGGATAGCGGTGCAGATCCTGGTGCGTATTTATCTCGAGGATCTTAAAGCCGGAGTCGGTTATAACAACGTCAAAGCCGAGGTATTCAAGCGGCGATATGTAGCGGCACAGCTCGGGGATGACGCGCAGCACCTCGTCCCAGTGCGGAAGCGTGCCCTCGATCTTCTCCTGCGTGTCCGGATGGATAGGGCAGGGGGTTATGACGTGCTCCTTGATGACCTCGGCATCATGGAAAAAGCCCGTTTTTTCATCGACATAGGCGAAAACGCCGCCGGAGCCGATGTTGTCGGTAAAGCCGGTGCTCTTTGTGCCGATGCGGAAGTAGGCGTTTTCGATAACGGGGTCAAGTCCGCTGCGGTTTATGACCATGATGCGCACGGTGCATGCGACCTCGCTGTATATCCTGCGCAGATCGCTGTGCATGACGATGTATTCGGAGATGTTATAGTAATCGTCGAGCGAGGCGAGAAAGCCGAGCATTTCACTCTCGCTTTTCGCCATTCCGTTTACGAGGTAGCCCTCTCCGTCAAAGCCGAGCTTATAAAATCCGATGCCGTGCGAGCCGACGGTCGGTTTCATGGCAAGCAGCTTCTTTTCGCGCAGCAGATGCAAAATTCCGTCAAAGCTGCGCGGCAGCTCCTCGGGGCAGTCGGGCATTTTCAGCACCTGCATCCTTCCGTCGCGCGGAACGATGTGGTAGTAATACTCGGGAAGATATTCGCTGTATTTATCCAAACAGTAGCGCAGCGTGACCTTATCCCACAAAAGCCTGCGGTATTCGTTGTTTATGGGCCGGAGCCACTTGTAGTCCCGGTCGGAGAGAAACGAGCGGTAGTTTTCCTCCGTCAGGCCGTACTGCTTTATGTGATAGGATAAAAATCCGCGCTCATGCGCCCATTTTTTCTCCTGCGCCGTAGTAAATTTATCGCGATTATCATCACGCAGAGCCTTTTTCCAGCCGCGGTACATGTAGTCCATGAAGCCGTGCCGCTTTGCCCGGAAGCTCCAGAGGTAGCGGTCGATTATCGTCATGGCGCGTTTAAAGCCGACAAAGCGCGGCTTCGCTGCGCGCTTGCGGCGGATAAACTCGGCGGTCTTGTCGTTGAAGTGCTCAAGGTAGGTTAAATCCGCGCCCGTGTCAACTCGCAGTATCTTGAAGCCCTCGCCGGTCAGGCGCACGGCAAAATTCATGTATTCAAGCTCGTTAAATTCCGAGGCAATGGCTCGGAGCGTTTTTGCGATCTCGGGAAAGACCTCGATCCTGCCGCCGTCGTAATTGCCCTGCTCGTCAACGGTGCTTAACTCGCGGTTTCGCGTGTACCAGTTTGGCTTAACGCCCTCCTGCGCCTCGGTCAGGACGGAAAACAAAAGCTCCGGAGCGTCGCCTCCGTTCAAAAACGCCAGATGCAGCGTGGGGGCAAAGGTCGAGGCGATAAGCTCGCTTATCATCGTGCCCGAGGGGAGCGAGCCGAGCTTTTCGCGCATCGCGTCCTCGTCAAGGTAAGCCGAGTCAAAATAAAACGCCTCGCCGTCAAAGCCGCAGATGTGCTCCTTCGTTTTCACCGAGTTTGAGGCCTTGCGCACCGAAACGCGCCCCTTTTCGCGGATGAGCGCCAGAACGCCGTCCATGCTCTGATCAAGGCCGTCTTTGAGCGGCAGAATAAACTGCTCGCCGTCGCGCGTGAGCAGGCTGTAATACTGCTCGGGCAGAAGCTCTGTGTGCTTATTGAGCGCGTAGGACATCGACAGCACGTCGCCGAAGAGCTTATCAAACTTTGCGTCAAACGGCAGAAGAGAAAATATCTCCTTGTCGCTCATGCCGATGTTGTTTTTGCGCTTGTATTTTTTTATGCCGTCAAGGTAAAACCACTCGTCTGCCGTTGCAAAGGTAAAGCCGCGAAACAGCAGCGCAGCGCTTTTTATCAGCTTTGAAGCTTTCATATCAAAAACTCCGAAAATAATTAAATCGTTTTATTATACTATACATCGTAAATATTCGCAAATGATAATTTAACGGCACATGGGATTGAATTCTGTCGGCTTGTGTAATATAATACTATAGTTACACTGGATAACTATGCGGATTTTGCTCCGCAGGAAAGAGAGCAGCAAATGGGAGTAATAAGCAGGATAAAGCGTGAGGCATTTATCCGCCCGTGGCTTAAAAAAGGCTATTCAAGGCGCCTGGCCAATTTGTATTATAAAAAGGTGTGCGCTGATCTTGAAGAAGATAACGGCGTGTCGGCGGCGGACAAAAAGTGGGCGCACAGCCTCGGCTATATGTCCGGCAGCATTGAAAAATATGATCTGAAAAATACGCCGGGTAAGTACATAAGCGATGTTGACTACATGTATCTTAAGCCGTTTAACAACAGCTTCACCAAATGGGTCGGCGATCTTGTGACGGAAAACAGGGTGCTTGTCAACCACCGCGAGCACCTGCCGGAGCTGTATTTCAACATAATCGAGCGCGAGGAAAAGAAGGTTTTCCTGCCGATCGACACGGTGGACAGAAAATTCGGCGAGAACTATGACGATTTCATCCGGCTTCTTGATGAGCGCGGCGAGCTTGTCATCCGTCCCGACCGAACCTCGGCGAACCGCTGCGCGTATGTCATAAAGCGCACGGGCGATGACTGCTATGAGCTTAAAGAGGATACGGCGTGCAGAGCGCGCATGAGTATTTTCGGCAATCAGTACGATGCGGCGTATCTTTTGAGCGACTATCCCGACGATCTGCCCGAGGATTTTGAGAAAAATCCGTGCAAGCGCGAGTATTACGACAAAAACAGCCTGTATGAGCTTATCTCGACCTTCAAATACGGCTACGTTATAGCCGAGCCTTATAAGATAAGCGGCGAGCCTTGCCTTTTGAGGATATACGCCGCAAACGAAAAGCTCAAAGAGACAAGGCTGCTTGACTATTACTGCACGGACCTCGACGGGGATAATGTCCGCTGCCGCGCAGTTACGCCCACAGGCGAGCTTGACGGCCGGAAGATCGGCTGCTGGGACGAGATAATAAAAACCGTCACCGGCATCGCCGGCTATATAAGCGAGATCGAATATTTCACCGTGAGTATCATGCTCACTGAAGACGGCTTTGTCATCGACTCTAT
>ERZ779892.3947-NODE-3947-length-9964-cov-3.339994_pt1 | contig 9964 bp, 9 predicted proteins | sample MGYA00511552_ERZ779892 | MGnify/ENA primary metagenome ERZ779892 (study PRJEB29588, sample SAMEA2154561) | human gut metagenome | biome: human gut; feature: human-associated habitat; material: faeces | place: Denmark | collected 2008/2010 ... | reverse complement strand
GACAGACGAACTGTTTGGTGATGAAGACTTGGAAGCCGGTAAAGTAAATCTGAAGCCGGAGAAAAGTGATAATCTGAATCTGAGTTTCAGCTATAATTATCAGTTTGGCAAACACGGGGTGTATGCCGAGGCCGGCTTGATATATCGGGATACGAAAGATTACATAAAAAGAGGATTGGATGTATTGGGGGGAACAAGTTACGGATACTATGAGAATCATGGGCATGTGAGGACTAAAGGATATAATTTATCGCTGCTTTATAGCTTCTCGCACTGGTTCGATGTAGGCGGTACATTTAATTGTATTGATACCCGTGACTATGAAAAGTACCTGGCAGGCACCTCTTTGCAGGAAAGTATGCATTACAAGGTGCGTATGCCGAATCTCCCTTATCGTTACGCCAATATAAATGCTAATTTCCATTGGAATGACCTGTTTATTAAGGGAAATGTACTGACGATAGGCTATGATAGCTACTGGCAACACGATTTCCCTCTTTATTGGGAGAATATCGGCGATAAAGATTCAAAAAACATGGTGCCGGAACAGTTTTCTCATAATTTATCCTTGTCCTATACAATGAAGAACGGGCGCTATAACGTATCATTTGAATGTCAGAATTTCACGGATGCGCAACTGTTTGACAATTTCAGCCTACAAAAGGCTGGACGTGCATTTTATGGAAAGTTCAGAGTGTTTTTCGGTAGATAATAAGATTAAGTTTTTAGTATAAATCAATAATAAAGAATATATGAAGAAAAAGTTTTTGCTGTGTGTGTTTGCGGCAGCCTTTTGTTTGAGTGGTGGTGTGTTTGTTGCATCTTGCGATGATGTTGATAATCCGGTGGATAACCCTTCGACTGACGGAGAAACAGCCTATGTAGTGGCTGCTACAGTTGGTGAAGCAAGTTATTTGGTGGCAGTTAGTTCTCTTGATGAAGGAACAGTATCAACAAAAGGAAAAGGTACCGAAGTGATTGGCGGTACGTATTGGGTATATAAAGGGTTGGATTATGTATTTGCTTTAGTTTATAATAAAGGTGGCGCAGGTACAGGAGCTTCCTATTATCTGGGGGCAGATGGTAAAATGAAAGAAAAGTACACATACACTTATAATCGTATCACGTCTTATGGAACCTGGGGGGATAAAGTGGTGACTGTTTCCACCGGGGACTCGAAAATAACAGATGAGGATCAGAATGTGGCTCAAGCATTGTTGTTCAACTATTTGGATGCGACCGATGGCAGTCAGGAAGAGGGTGCCTTGCTTGCCGAAAATTACTTGGGTAATGGTGAAAAAGTTTCATGGGCAGGTCTGGTTGAAGCTAACCATAAGATTTATACATCTGTCATCCCAATGGGAATGAGTAAGTACGGTATTAAAAAATGGCCGGAAGCTGTGACAGATCAGGAACTTGTGACTAAGACTGACGGTGGTAGCGGCAGCGGTGCATATACAGCCGGTGTCATTCCTTCTACACAATACCCGGATAATGCTTACGTGGCAATTTATAGTGGCACGAACTTCAATGAGACTCCGGTGATTGCCAAGACTGATAAAATAGGCTATGCATGCGGTCGTATGCGTTCACAATATTATCAGACCATTTGGGCCGCTGATAATGGTGACGTCTATGTGTTCTCTCCCGGATATGGACGTACGGCAGTTTCATCTTCAGATTTGAAGAAGGTAACAGGACAGAAGCCTTCGGGCGCAATGCGTATCAAAGCAGGCGCAACAGATTTCGATCCGGATTACTATGTGAACTTTGAAGAGATAGGCACTAAACATCCTATTTTCCGTTGCTGGCACATCTCTGAAGATTACTTCCTGCTTCAATTGTATAAAAAGGGAGCGGAAGATATGATTAATGGCGGTACAAGTGCAGATGTTAGCGAATTAGCTGTTTTCAAGGCGGAAGATCAGACGATCATGCCTGTTACAGGTCTGCCGGCTGACGGAAAGTTTGGTGGCGAGCCTTATGGAGAAAAAGGCTATGCTTATATGGCTGTCACTGTGACTACGGGCGAGAAACCGGCCTTCTATAAAATAGACGCAAAAACAGGCGAGGCAGTCAAAGGTTTGACGGTAGAAGCTGACGCTATTACTACGGTAGGTAAGATGGAATATCTTTTAAAATAATACAGTCGGTTAAATAGAGAATCTTTTGTATATAAAAGCCTGCCGAGCGGAAAGCTTTGCAGGCTTTTTCAAGAAATAGTAGTAATAAATAGATTATGAAAAAAATATTTGAAAAGATACATTTGTGGCTTTCTGTCCCTTTCGGATTGATAATCACCCTTATTTGTTTTTCCGGTGCTATGTTGGTATTCGAGGATGAGGTGAATGAGTTGTTCCGCCACGAACTTTATTATGTGGAAACAGTGGGAGAAGTCCCACTCCCTATCGAACAGTTGCTTGAAAAGGTGACAGCTACATTGCCCGACAGTGTTTCTGTGACTAGTGTCAGCATTTCTTCCGATTCCGAGCGTGCTTATCAGGTTAACCTTTCCAAACCACGTCGTGCGTCATTATATGTAGACCAATATACGGGTGAAGTAAAAGGGAAAAGTGAGCGTAGCGGCTTTTTTATGTTTATGTTTCGGATGCACCGTTGGTTGCTGGATAGTATGAATCCGGGAAATGAAGGGATCTTTTGGGGAAAGATGATTGTGGGTGTCAGCACGCTATTATTCGTTTTTGTGCTGATTTCAGGAATTGCTATCTGGTGGCCACGTACACGTAAGACACTGAAGAACAGTCTGAAAATATCAACAAAAAAAGGTTGGAAGAGGTTCTGGTATGATCTGCACGTAGCGGGAGGAATGTATTCCTTAATCTTTCTTTTAGCTATGTCGTTGACGGGGCTGACATGGTCTTTCCCGTGGTATCGGGCCGCTTTCTATAAAGTGTTCGGTGTGGAAGTGCAACAACGGGCTGCTTATGGGCAGGAGCGGAAAGGTGGTTCTCAAAAGGGAGATACCGAGCTGGCTTTGCGTGATGGAAGAAAAGAAGGGAATAAGGAACATTCGGAAAACGATCACAATTATATACACTCTGTCACTTCACCTTTCGTCTATTGGCAAGAAGTTTACGATAAGCTAAGCCGCCAGAATCCGGAATATAAACAAATCAGTGTTGCTTCCGGTACGGCGAGCGTCTCTTTCAACCGTTTCGGAAATCAGCGTGCAGCTGACCGTTATTCTTTCAACACTGATAATGGTGAATTTACAGAAACAAATCTTTATCAACATCAGGATAAATCAGGAAAAATTCGTGGTTGGATTTACTCTGTACATGTTGGCAACTGGGGAGGAATGTTGACTCGGATTCTTACCTTTATTGCTGCTTTGATTGGTGCCTCATTGCCGTTGACCGGTTATTATTTATGGGTAAAAAAACTTATGAATAAGAGAAAACGTGAGAAAGCTATTTCTTTATCTTCCGTTGAGGCGAGAAAAATAGCATAAAGTGGCCATACGAAAAGTCTGGATATTGAATGATAAAAAGAGCGGTGGATGAATTGGAAAAACCAATTGTCCACCGCTCTCTATCTTATACTAATATAAAAAAGAATTTTTAAGAAGAATGAGTTAGATAGAAAGCTCTTTCAATACATTGACAAGATCTCTCTTAATAGGCTTGTCGTTCTTGATAGCCTTGCTGAACGGCACGTAAACGATTTCATCATGTTCGATTCCGATCATAACGTTGCGCTGGTCCTCCATGATTGCGTCGATCGCTGCCGCACCCAGACGGCTTGCCAGAATACGGTCATGAGCCGTAGGGCTACCACCACGCTGCAAGTGTCCCAAGATAGTTACGCGCACATCGTATTGCGGATATTCATTCTTTACACGTTCAGCATAATGCATGGCACCTCCGGTCAGTTCACTTTCGGCCACTAATACGATACTGCTGTTCTTTGATTTGCGGAATCCGTTCTTGATAAATTCTTCCAGTTGGTCGACTTCCGTACTGAATTCCGGAATAATAGCAGCTTCCGCTCCCGAAGCAATCGCTCCGTTCAGTGCAAGGAAACCGGCGTCACGTCCCATCACTTCTACAAAGAACAAACGTTCGTGTGAAGTGGCCGTGTCACGTATTTTATCCACAGCGTCCAATATCGTATTTAATGCAGTGTCATATCCGATAGTAGTATCTGTACCGTAAAGGTCATTATCAATAGTTCCCGGCAGTCCGATACATGGAACATCAAATTCCTGTGCAAAGATGCGTGCACCTGTCAGTGAGCCGTCTCCACCAATGATAACCAAAGCATCGATGCCTTCTTTTTTCATGTTGTCATAAGCCAACTGACGACCTTCCGGAGTCGTGAACTCTTTACAACGTGCCGTTTTCAGGATAGTACCACCCAACTGGATGATGTTACTCACATTCTGACTCTTGAATTCTTTGATTTCACCTGTAACCAGACCTTTATATCCTCTGTATATACCTTTAACTTGCAATCCATTGTAAATGGCTGCACGTGTCACTGCACGTATAGCAGCGTTCATTCCCGGAGCATCACCTCCGGAGGTCAAAATTCCGATACACTTAACTGTTCCCATATAACAATCTCTCATTAATTAGTTTGACGCGGCAAATGTACAACAAAAAGTTGAAAGCAGTGGTTATGAAGTTTTTTTTCGTAAGAAGAAAACATTAAAAATGTTCAAATGACCTTTTTTCGCTTTCCTTTTATTCGTTCATGTTACTTTGCCGTTTCCTTATGTTGCTTTGCTATTATTCTTTGTCAGAATAAAGCTGTTATTCTTTGATGAGCGTCCGAATGTGATTGTAAATCTTCTCCATCAACCATTTAGGAGTAGAAGTCGCACCACATACGCCAATTGAATTTACGTTTTGAAGGAGAGAAGGATCTATTTCTTTCTCGTTATCTATCAAATGTGAATTGGTATTCACCTTCAAACATTCTTCGAACAGCATTTTTCCGTTTGAACTCTTTTTGCCGCTGACGAAAAATATCAAATCGTGTGTAGCCGCAAATTCCCGGAGCTTAGGCATCCGGTTGGCAACCTGACGACAGATAGTATCGTAATATTCGAAAGTCGCCTCCGGTGAAATATGTTGTTTGAAGTATTCCACGATTTCCTGAAACTCGTCCAGTGACTTGGTAGTCTGTGAGAAAAGACGAATGCTTTTGTTTAAATCCAACTTTTTGGCTTCTTCTGCCTTTTCGATGACAATTGCTTTTCCATCTGTTTGACCCACCAATCCCAGCACTTCAGCATGACCGCTTTTGCCGTATATGACAATTTGTTTTTCTTTGTCACTGTCTGCCAGATACCCTTGTCTGATACGTTTTTGCAAACGTAATACTACCGGACAGGTCGCATCGATAATTTCTATATTATTTTCACGGGCAATCATGTAAGTTTCCGGTGGCTCTCCGTGTGCGCGAAGCAATACTTTGACATTCTTCAGTTGCTTGAATTCTTCCCGGTTGATCGTGATTAATCCCATCGTTTTAAGCCTTTCCACTTCCCGGCTATTGTGTACAATATCTCCGAGACAATAGAGAGTCTCTCCCTTTGCCAACTCCTCTTCTGCCTTATGAATGGCTGTCACCACACCAAAGCAGAAGCCGGAATCTTCGTCTATCTCTACCTTGATCATAAAGCAAATTATTTACTTACCTTATTAAATTGTCCGAAAAGCCATTCCTTTTGCTCTTCAATCGATAAGTGGGTGTTATCCAGGAGCAGCGCATCTTCTGCTTTGCGCAGCGGACTAACTTCACGGTTTTGATCGATATAATCCCGTTGTTTCACATTTTCCAGAATCTCGTCGAAGCTGGCTTCCTGCCCCTTTGCTTTCAGCTCGTCGTAACGGCGTTGAGCACGGATTTCGGGAGTGGCGGTTACAAATATTTTCAGTTCCGCATCCGGGAAAACAGTGGTACCTATGTCCCGGCCATCCATGACAATCCCCTTCTCATTTCCCATTGCTTGTTGTTGAGCTACCATTGCTTCACGTACAAAGTCAAGCGTACTGATAGGACTCACTTTGGAAGAAACCTCCATCGAACGGATTTTATTCTCTACATTCACACCGTTGAGATAAGTGTCGGGACGTCCGGTTTCCTTATTCAGCTGGAAAGATATACGAATGTTCTTGATTTCTTTTTTCAGTTTCTCCGTATCGATCACGTCTCCGTTGAAAATCCCGTTCTCTATACTATATAAAGTGACCGCACGATACATGGCTCCACTGTCAATGTAAATGTAACCCACTTCGCGGGCAAGATCTTTGGCCATTGTACTTTTTCCACAAGAGGAAAAGCCATCGATTGCAATTGTTATCTTTTTCATATTCAGTTCATCTGATTTGTTCGCCAAAGATACGGTAAATTTGAAAATCAACCATAAGTTTGCCGTTAAAAGGAGCAAGACAAGTACGAAAGAATTAAAAAAGTTAAAAAGCCGGATAAAAAGAGGCAAAGAGGGGAACGAATACATGAAAATGTACTATATTTGCCCGGAGACACATGAAAGGACACTTTTTTTTAATCATTATATTAATAAATTTATGGAAGTTAAAAAATCACCCAAGGCAGACCTGGAAGGCAAGAAGTCTACATGGTTGCTCGTTGGTTACGTGGTAGTTCTAGCTTTCATGTTCGTGGCGTTCGAATGGACCCAGCGTGACGTGAAGATTGATACAAGCCAGGCAGTAGCTGATGTCGTGTTTGAAGAGGAAATCATTCCTATTACCGAAACCCCTGAACAAGCAGCTCCACCACCACCTGAAGCTCCAAAAGTAGCAGAATTGCTGGAGATTGTGGATGATAAAGCTGATATTGAGGAAACAACAACTATTATCAATGAAGATAATCAAGCTCGTGTAGAAGTAAAATATGTGCCTGTACAAGTGGTTGAAGAAGAACCGGAAGAACAGACTATTTTCGAGGTTGTAGAAAATATGCCGGACTTCCCGGGCGGACAAGCAGCTTTGATGCAGTATCTGGCAAAAAATATTAAATATCCGACTATCGCACAGGAAAACGGAACTCAAGGACGTGTTATCGTACAGTTCGTTGTCAACAAGGACGGTAGTATTGTAGACGCAAAAGTAGTACGTAGCGTTGACCCGTACTTGGACAAGGAAGCCCTCCGTGTGATTAACACCATGCCGAAGTGGAAACCAGGTATGCAGCGCGGAAAACCGGTACGTGTTAAATTTACAGTTCCTGTAATGTTCAGATTGCAGTAATTTGTAACACAATAATTGGGGAGGCTGCTTTCGGCAGCCTCTTTTCATTCATTAAATATTTCTCCATCCTCATGTATACAGCTTCTCAACTACTTGATAAAATAAATAAATATATTGCAGATATCCAATTTACCCGGACACCGAAAGGACTTTATGAACCGGTCGAATATACTCTTTCTCTGGGTGGGAAGCGGATACGCCCCGTATTAATGTTGATGGCGTACAATTTGTATCGGGAGGATGTTGCTTCTATCTATGAACCGGCTGCTGCTATCGAAGTGTACCACAACCACACGTTGTTGCATGATGATTTGATGGACCGTTCGGATATGCGTAGGGGAAAACCGACCGTGCACAAAGTTTGGAATGATAACACGGCTGTGCTGTCGGGAGACGCTATGCTGATTCTGGCATTCCGCTATATGACGGCTTGCCCGGCGGAACACTTGAAAGAGGTGATGGACCTGTTCAGCCTGACTATGCTTGAGATTTGCGAGGGACAGCAGCTGGACATGGAATTTGAATCCCGTGGTGATGTGACGGAAGATGAGTATATTGAAATGATCCGCCTGAAAACAGCAGTGCTGCTTGCGGGCAGTCTTAAGATTGGCGCTATCTTGGCGGGGGCGACTGCCGAAGATGCGGAAAATCTATATAAATTCGGAATGCAGATAGGCGTTGCATTCCAGTTGCAAGATGACCTGTTGGACGTTTATGGAGATCCGGAAGTGTTCGGAAAGAAAATAGGCGGAGACATCCTGTGCAACAAAAAAACATATATGCTCATCAAGGCATTGGATCGTGCGGATGCGAAACAGAGGGAGGAACTGAACCGTTGGCTGGATGCGGAAACTTGTCAGCCGGCCGAGAAAATAAAAGCGGTGACTGAACTGTATAACCAACTGGACATTCGCAGTGTCTGCGAAAACAAAATGCGCGGCTATTACACGCTTGCCATGGAAAGCCTTGCCGCAGTGGGAGTGGCTGAGGAAAGAAAAAAAGAACTGAAGAACCTGGTGAAATTGTTAATGTACCGTGAAATGTAGCTAAGTTCTTGAAGCATGCCTTATAGACGATTACCAAATACAGATCAAGCGAGAGTTCGGGCGCTGAAAGCGGCGGTCGAAAAAGGGGATGTATATAATGTACGCGATTTGGCTATTTCATTAAAGACGCTGTTCGAGGCACGTAACTTCCTGCAGAGGTTCGAGGCTGCGCAAATTTACTATACGCAATGTTACGAGAATCAGTCTCGGGCTAGTCGCAAGCACCAGGCAAATGTGAAAACCGCCCGGTTGTATATTTCTCATTTTATCCAAGTGCTCAATTTGGCTGTGCTTCGTGACGAGATAAAAGCGGTACACAAAAAACTGTACGATTTGCCCGATGCCAATGTCGTGCCCGATCTGTTGAGTGAGGCTTCGTTGGTGGAGTGGGGGAAGAAAATCATCGAAGGCGAGCAACGCCGGACAGGACAGGGCGGTATACCTATTTATAACCCGACCATTGCACGTGTAAAAGTGCATTACGATATTTTTCTGGACAGTTATGAACGGCAAAAGAATTATCAGGCATTGACCAACCGTAGTCTTGATGAGCTGTCCTCTATGCGTGAGCGTGCCGATGAACTGATTCTGGATATCTGGAATCAGGTAGAAGCGAAATATCAAGACGTTACTCCAAACGAGGATCGTTTGGATAAGTGCCGTGATTATGGACTGATATATTATTACCGTTCCAGCGAGAAAGTAAAAGAAGAAAATTAGTTATCATGTTGATAGACACCCATTCACACCTTTTCTTAGAAGAATTTGCCGAAGACTTGCCGCAAGTTATGGAGCGTGCGCGCAATGCCGGTGTCTCGTCTATTTTTATGCCCAATATTGACAGTACGACGATTGACGCTTTATTATCCGTTTGTGCGAAATATCCGGATCTTTGTTATCCGATGATTGGATTGCACCCTACTTCGGTGAATGAAACATATGAGCAGGAATTGGCAATTGTACGTGAACGTTTGTCGGCTCCCAATTATTTTGTGGCTATCGGTGAGATCGGTCTGGATCTCTATTGGGACCGGACTTTTCTGAAAGAACAGCTTTTGGTCTTTGAAAGACAGATCGAATGGGCGCTTGAATATGAATTGCCGGTTGTTATTCATACGAGAGAAGCATTTGATTATATATATAAGGTAATGGAACCCTATAAGAAAACCGCATTAAGAGGGATTTTCCATAGCTTTACCGGAACGCCGGAAGAAGCGGCCAGACTGCTGGAGTTCGATGGTTTCATGCTGGGCATTAACGGAGTGGTCACTTTCAAAAAGTCGACGTTGCCGGAAACCCTGTTGACCGTTCCTTTGGAGCGTATTGTGCTCGAAACCGACTCTCCTTATTTGACCCCCGTTCCGAATCGCGGGAAGAGAAATGAAAGCGCCAACGTGAAAGATACCCTTGCCAAAGTAGCGGAAATTTATCAGAAGAGCCTTGAACACGTGGCTCAGGTCACTTCTGAAAATGCGCTAAAAGTGTTCGGATTCCGCAAATAAGGCACGAAAGGTTTTAAATTATATTAATTTACAGTATTTATTCGAGATAAAAAAGGGATAATGCTTCAAGAAAAGAAAAAAAAGGATACATTTGTAGCTGAAAATACAGAAAACCCATAGGGAGAGGTGCTCGAGTGGTTGAAGAGGCACGCCTGGAAAGCGTGTATACGCCAAA
>ERZ779892.3943-NODE-3943-length-9968-cov-2.201654_pt1 | contig 9968 bp, 10 predicted proteins | sample MGYA00511552_ERZ779892 | MGnify/ENA primary metagenome ERZ779892 (study PRJEB29588, sample SAMEA2154561) | human gut metagenome | biome: human gut; feature: human-associated habitat; material: faeces | place: Denmark | collected 2008/2010 ... | reverse complement strand
AGATCGTTCCGGTGTTCGCCAGCTCGAACAGACCCATTTTCCCGTTTTTGTCAGCTCCTGTAAATGCACCTTTTTCATATCCAAACAACTCACTTTCTACCAGATTCGCAGGGATCGCACCGCAGTTTACTTTGATAAACGGTTTGTCTTTTCTTGCACTGTGCTGGTAAATATATTTTGCGAAGACTTCTTTTCCGACACCTGTTTCCCCAAACAGGATCACGGTGGTATCAAGAGGCGCTACCCGGTCGATCATGGACAGAACGAGTTCAGTCCGGGCATCCTCGGCTACCATGCTGCATTGATTTCTGTGATTCTTCCGGATCCGGAGAATCTCCTCGCGCAGCAGATTTCCCTCTGTCTTTAAGTGTGATGCTTCTTCTTTCAGATGATACAGCTCTGTGACATCGCGCACATTGGTGATCACGAGAACGATCATTTTTATTGTTGAAGATCGGGCTGCTCGTGATGAGTGCCCGTTTTCCGGTCTTAAATTCCTGCTGGATCGTAATCGGCCGCTTTTCTTCCAGGGCCATCAGCGTTCCGGAAGCGGAGATCGTTCCATTATTTACAAGCTCTTTCATATTGACTCCGAGCACCTCGGAGGCCTTTAATCCGGAGATGGTAAGATAGGAACGGTTTACTTTTATGGTGGTTGCCTGTCCGTCCGTGATGTAGATCCCATCAAAGGAATGTTCAATTACAGTATCCAACAGTTCGTTACTAAACACTGCTTCGTTTGTTTTTGTGCATCCCATGTGTAATTCCCCCAGCTAGTTCGATCAGAATGTAAAAAAATCAACTTGTATTATATCATGTTGTTAAAAAAATATCTATAAAAACGCGCAAATCCGGCAGACCTGTGGGGAGATCTGCCGGGAAAAAGGGGGTATTGGAGGTTATAAAAGTATGTCAATAATGGATCATTTTTTATTCTGTCTGTGCATTTAATGCTTTTTCCGGGACCTCAACGCTCTTGAAATGTCCGTAGATCAGAACGTAGAGGATCACGCCGACTGCGAGTCCCCAGCTTGCACCTTTGATCGCGAGAACAGCTGCCATAACACCGGCGAGTCCGCGCTCGGAATCTGTGTGGATCATGCTGAGTCCGATCTGGCAGCAGACAAAGCCCTGCACGATAAGAGTCAGAGACAAAGCTGCCGGAAGGATCGGCTGTACGAAGGATGCAACCGGAACGAGAGATACGCAGATAAAGGTGGACCAACGGAATGTACCGACTCCGCTGAAGATGGAATCCATTGCTTTTCTGCCGTCTTTGTATCGCTCGGAAACAGCGGCTGTAACGGCTGCCCAAAGCGGACCGCAAAGGCTCGGGTACGGGCAGATAAATGCCTGGACGATGTTTCGGATCGCGCTGATGATGTTGGAACGGTTTGCGTTGAAATCGATCTTTTCATCGGTGCGGACTTCCTCAGCACTGCGGATGAGCTGCTCACTGGATACGAAGTCACCGAATGCGATGATGTAAACAGCGATGGCTGTCGGGATCGTGGAAATGATCTTTCCGATGCTCGGGAAGCCGATCGCAAACGGGCTTAATGTATTCCAGATGATCGCGAAATCCGGAATCTTGATAATAGAACCAAGAACCAGATTCGGGGCCGGAAGCTCACCGGAGAGAGGTCCTACGATCACGGCTACGATGACTGCCGGCAGCATTCCAAAGTTGCCGACCATATACCAGAGTTTATTTTTTGCCTTCATCTTCTTAAACAAAAGTGAGAAGAGAAGGAAATATGCAAAGATGGAACCGACGAGAACGGTTACCGGATAAAGACCGGCACGTCCGCCGTCCTTAAACTCGCCCATGATTGCAGAGAAGCCTGCGCCGAGGAGAATTCCGGATTTGATCGCATTCGGAATCGCACCGATGATCTTACTTGCAAGACCTGTGATTCCCATAAAGAGGAAGATCAGTCCGACAACAAGCTGCAAGGCGATCATGGTCTGTACACGTTCAGGTCCCTGCTCTGTGAGTGTTAAAAATGCAGTTACAAGGGGAATCGCCGGTGTGATCCATCCCGGTACAACCGGATCTCCTAATAAAGAGTGGAGGTTGTAGAAGAAACCGTTGATGATGACCATGCTCCATGCAACTTCGTAAGGAACCCCTAAGAGCTCCTGAAGAACCGGAATTGCACCGAGACAGGTCGCACACATTAAGATCGCCTGAAGACATTCAGAAATTTCCCAGCGATAATGGATAAATGGGATCCGGATCTTAAATGGACCGGCCGGAATAAAGGGCTGTTCTTTGCCATTTTCACGATGTAAGGCCATATGTGTAACTCCTATCATACATTATGGAAGTGCAGTCCCGTACCGGAAGACGATCAGTAACTGAAAGGCCGGTACAGGACTGGTGGTTCATCCTGCCGTATCCCGAGGGCACCGGACTAACGGCAGGGAGTTCGTCGTTTACTCATAGGAACAGTGGAACCGCTCCTCGTAAACCTTCTTTAATTCGTCACGGAAATTCGGGTGGGCGATCTCGATCAGAGCATGCGCACGCTGTTTTAAGGTCTTTCCGGACAATTTTGCTATACCATATTCCGTGATGACGTAATCCACGTCATTTCTGGAGGTTGTAACGGCTGCGCCTTCGTCAAGCAGCGGAACGATCTTGGAAACGGTTCCCTTCGCGGCTGTGGACGGGAAGGCGAGAATGGAACGGCCATTCTTTGCCATGGCAGCGCCGCGGACGAAATCCACCTGACCGCCGACACCGGAGATCTGGGTATATCCGATACTCTCGGAAGCGGCCTGTCCCATCAGATCGATCTGGACACAGGAGTTGATGGAAACGATATTGTCTTCCTTCATGACAACGACCGGATTGTTTACATAGCTTACCGGGTACATCTCGACATCCGGGTTGTTGTTGACAAAGTCGTAAAGTCTCTTTGTTCCCATTAAGAAGTTCGCAACGAACTTGCCGACATGGGTCTTCTTTTTTGCGTTTGTGATCACGCCTTTTTCAACAAGTTCTACAACACCGTCGGAGAACATCTCGGAATGGATACCGAGATCCTTTTTCTCTGTAAGGAAGAGAAGAACGGCATCCGGGATCGCACCGATTCCAAGCTGTAAAGTGTCTCCATCGTGGATCAGGGATGCGCAGTTTGCACCGATGGCACGCTCGACATCGCCGATCTTCGGCGGAGCAAGTTCGATGATCGGGGCATCATGCTCTACGATCGCGGCGATATTCGCGTCGGATACGTTGATGCAGCTGTCGCCGCCGGTTCTCGGAAGCTCATGGTTTACCTGAACGATCACGGTCTTTGCAGCTCTTGCTGCCGGAAGTGTGTAGTCTACGGAAATACCGAGACTCATGTTTCCGTTCTCATCCGGCGGAGTTGCCTGGACGAGTGCAACGTCGACAGGAAGACTGCCGTTTGTAAATAATTCCGGGATCCGGTAGAAAAAGCACGGGGTATAATCTCCGCGTCCTTCCGCAACGGCTTTTCTCGTTGTTCCTCCAACGAAAAGAGCGTTGTGGCGGAAGTGGGATTCCATGCCAGGTTGTGCGTAGCCGGCTTTTCCCATTGCGACCATGTGAACGATTTCAACATCGTGATAGCTTTCTGCATTGGCAACCATTGCGTCTACTAAGTAGGACGGCTCTGCACATGCATGACCGATGACAACGCGGTTGCCGGATTTGATAAGCTCCACTGCCTTTTCGGCAGTGGTGAGCTTAGATTTATATTCGTTTTCCCAACTCATGGAAGATACCTCCCGTTATTATTCTGTGATTTTTGCGATATCTTTCGCAAGTTTCTTCTTCATTGCGAGGTTGCCCTGACGGGAGATCATGATTCTCTGTGCCTGTGGGGAACCTGCGCCGTGCATGGACTCTGTGCGGTATCCGACAGCGGCTGCGCCAAGAGTCAGGTTCTCGATGAGTCTCATGATGCGGAGACGGTTTTCTGTGGAAACAGCGTTTACACCGCGGAAGTATTTGTCAACATATTTGCCAAGGAACGGATCCTTTAAGTCTTTCTCGGACGGTGCGGTAACCATAAGACCACCGGCGATATCCTCTGCGAGACGTGCGATCTCGTACGGGAATCTTGTAACGTTCTGCTTACATACGTTTGCAAGAAGAAGGTCGATCAGGTAGTTGCCGGATTTTGTCGGACGGCCTTCAGCGGAGCAGGCAATACCGCAGCAGTAGAGAGTTTCATTTAAGTGGGTCATCTCGATGAGCTTGTCTTTGATGTGGGATGCTTTCTGAGCACCGTTGAAGTCTGCGGCAACAGCTGCAGCACCGATCAGGACATCACCAACACCAACCTTACATCCGCCGTAAGACTGTCTGTGGTAGCCTGCGAAACGCTCAACGAGAACACCTGCGAACTCGTTCTCACCGTTTAAGAAGATACGGTCATTCGGTACAAATACATCGTCGAAGATTACGAGAGCTTCTGTTCCGCCGAATTCGGAGTTTCCTACATCGATCTCGCTGCCTTCAAGTTTTCTTGTATCACAGGACTGACGGCCGACGATCATGAAGATGCCCTTTGCGTCTGTCGGAACTGCGAATGCAACTGCGTAGTCCTTGTCGTCCTCGCCCATCGCCTGTGTCGGCATTACGATAACCTCGTGAGAGTTTACGAAACCTGTCTGGTGAGCTTTCGCGCCGCGGACCACGATTCCGTCCGGTCTTCTCTCAACAACTCTTAAGTAAAGATCCGGATCTGCCTGTAAGTGCGGCGGAAGAGAACGATCACCCTTCGGGTCTGTCATAGCGCCGTCAACGGTGTAGTCGTGTTCCTGAACGTACTGGAGGAACTTCTTGAAGTTCTCGTGGTAATGAGTTCCGTATTTCTCATCTGTCTCGTAAGTTGTGCTGTAAACGGCGTTGAATGCGTCCATGCCGACACAGCGCTGGAAACAGGCTGCTGTTTTCTGTCCGCAGAGTCTCTGCATCTTAACCTTCTTGATCAGGTCATCTGTGCTCTGATGGATGTGTGTGAAACGGTTGATCGTCTCGCCTGTGAGGATGGACTTTGTTGTCATTAAATCTGCGTACTCCGGATCCTGTGCAAGATCATAAGTTGCTTTTACGGAGTTTAAAGACGGACGGAGGATCGGATCATCGACCGGATTGTCGATCTTTTTGCCAAACATGTAAACCTGAAGATTTAATTTTCTCATGCTCTCTACATACTGTTCGCCTGTCATTAATGCCATAACTCGTTTTCCCTTCGCAGCCGTTTTCCGTGGCAGCTGCATCCTTTCTTAAAAAGTTTTTGTGAGTAGTTGCTATACATCCGAAGGACTTGTAAGATTCGTTGTCCTTTTTGGAATTCGAAAGCTTTGTGTTCCGTTTTCGGAACTGACCTAGTATAAAGCAACCCGTGTGCCAAAGTTACAAAGCGTGAGAGAAAAATTCTCAAAAAAGACAATTTTTTTCCACGACATGAAACGATATATTAAGGAAAAAAGACGTGTCGGGCAGGAAAAAAATTCGGATGAAAAATGAGCCGGAGGAAAAATTCCGGACCGCAGACGGAAGAAACTGGCGGAAAAATGTGTTGCATAAATGAAACAAAATGTCATTTATTGCAAAAGTGCAACAATAAAGCTCCGGAATATGGAACGATGATAACAGAAACAAGAAAAATGGAAGATGCGGAAAGACAGGATAAATTACTTGAAATACGTGTTTTACGGCATGGAAAAAGGAAGTGCACGCCGCGTTGGGGATCAAACATATGGGGAACGGGACACCCACGGAATCCCCGAAAGCCGGAGTGGAAAGCTTGGCATAAAAATTGCTTATTATTCAGAACAGATGATCTGGCAGAAAAGTCTCTGTACCAGATTCGCAACAATGAAAAAGACCCCGGTCTTTCGAGGGCAGATCAGGAGGTATCAACATGATAAAAAGAATTGAACAGGTACTGGAAGAAAAGGTGCGTCCGGCACTTCTATCCCATGAAGGTGACGTACAGATCGTAGAATATGCAGACGGAGTCTTAAAGATTCGCCTGACGGGACATTGTTCCGGATGTCCGTCAGCAAGACTGACGACGGAGGAGCTGATCGCGGCGGAGGTCCAGAAGGAGATTCCGGAAGTAAAAGAAGTTGTTCTTGTAAATGAAGTCAGCCCGGAGCTGCTGGATTTTGCGAGAAAGCTTTTAAACCACGATCATGGAGCACAGGACGGCTTATGCTGATCGGTGTAAAATACTGCGGCGGATGTAATCCCGTGTACAACCGTGGACGCCAGGTAAAACGGCTGCAGGAACAGTTTCCGGAACATGATTTTCAGTTTGCGGCCGGAGATATGAAGGATTGCGAGATCGGTCTTGTAGTCTGCGGTTGTGTCCGTGCCTGTGCATCGGTGGACGGACTTGCGCCGAGGAAAAAGCTGTTTCTTCTCCCCACAGAGCGGAGCTTTTCCGAGGTGAAGATGTATCTGGAGCAGGACCGGGAAACAAAAAAGAAGACAGACGCCGCCGGAAACGGGAGAGAGGATCCGGGTGCGGAGGAAAAAGGAGATCAGAGAAAGCATCTTCGGATCGGTGATACGGCGGAGATCACAAAGGCCTTTTTTAAGGATGATGTGGACAGGTTCGCAGCGCTCACAGGAGATTACAGCAGACTTCACACAGATGCGGAATTTGCGAAAAAAACGCCCTACGGAAAGCCGGTGGTTCACGGTGTTCTGGCGGCAAGCCTGATCTCGACGGTGATGGGAATGAAGCTTCCGGGAGAGGGAACGGTATTCATTGAGGAGCAGGTACGTTTTTTGAAACCTGTTTTTTATGGAGACATGATCACCGCAAAAGTGACGTTCACATCATGTAAAGAACGGGCAGACGGCTATATCGGGACATTTTCCGGTATCTGTGAAAATCAGGACCATGAGACGGTGGTCTGGGCGGAGTGCAGACAGCTGATGTCAAAGGAATTATTTTCCGTTGAGCTGCATCCGGAGAAAGAAAACGAATAACAAAAATAAAGCGAGGGCAAAGAATATGACAAATCTTGAAAAATACAACAAAATCTTTATCGGCATGTTTCACAAGACAGAAGAGGAGCTTCCGGGCTTAAAATACCGCGGGATCCCGCTCTGGGATTCGATCGGACATATGGATCTTGTAGGGGAGCTGGAAGAGGCATTTGATATCCATATGGATACTCCTGATGTCCTGGATTTCACATCCTACGAAAAGGGAAAAGAAGTCCTTGGGCGCTACGGAGTGACGATTGAGTAGTCCGTATCCGGACCGGATATTCCGGATCACAGAGCCGGTGACGGAGAGCAACTGCTATGTGATCCGGGAAAAGAACAGATGTATGATCATTGATCCCAACGATTTTCCGGCGATCCGGGAACTGTTGCAAAAATGGAACATGAAGCCGGAACTGGTCCTTTTAACCCATGAACACTGCGATCACATCGGCGGTCTGAATCAGCTGCGGGAGACATATCCGGTAACGGTTGTGGCGACACAGGCATGCAGTGAGGGGATCGGGAATAAGACCAGGAATATGTCCCGCATGATGGAGACATTTTTATACTTCAAAAGCGGGGAGAAGACCTTTGTACATTATCCGCCGTTTCAATGTGAAAAGGCGGATCTGACATTTACGGATCAGCTCTCCTGTGAATTTGGAGCAAAAGAGCTGGAACTGATCCGGCTTCCCGGCCATACACCGGGAAGCATGGTGATCCGGTATGACGGATGTGTATTTTGCGGAGATTATCTTCTTCCGGGGGACAAAGTTGTCACGAGGCTGCCGGGGGGAGACGGAGATGCCTATGAAAAATATGCAAGGCCATGGCTGGGAAAGATCGCGGACGGAACATGGATCTTTCCGGGGCATGGAGAACCTTTTCAGATGAACAGGGAGGTGAGGGCGTTTCATGACATATGAAGAACTCTTAAAACGAGGTCCATATGAGATCGGTGCGGCAGAAAAAAGAAAACTTTATGGAGAAATGCTGGGAGAGCTGACGGACAGCCACAGAGAGCGATGTCGGGTGTATGACCACTCGTGTGAAGCACTGGGCGATCAACGCGGTCGGAAAGCCAACGGAGAGAAGAAGAAATTCCCATGGTTCCGGTATCCATGTTTAAAGAGACAGAGATGCGAAGTGTGCCGACCGGGGAAGTATTCAAAACTGTGACATCATCCGGGACATCCGGACAAAAGACATCAAAGATCGTCCTGGACGAACAGACTGCATCGTGGCAGCAGCGCACTCTTCAGAAGATCGTTGCAGATTTTATCGGTGAAAAACGGATCCCGATGCTGATCATCGATGCCCCGAATGTTCTGCGGGACAGAGCCCTGTTTTCCGCGAGAGGTGCGGGGATCCTGGGCTTTTCTATTTTTGGCTCAAAACGATGCTATGCGCTCCGCGAGGACATGTCGCTGGATCTGGAAGCGGTAGAAAGCTTTCTTGAAAAGGCAGGAGACGGACCGGTCCTTGTCTTTGGATTCACCTACATGATCTGGAAATATTTTTATGAACCGTTGAAAAAATCCGGACATAAGCTCCATCTGGAACATGGCTTTATGATCCACGGCGGCGGATGGAAAAAGCTGGCAAATGAGGCGGTATCGGCAGAGCAGTTCCGGGACGGCCTGCGGGAAGTCTGCGGTATTCTGGATGTGCGCAACTATTACGGAATGGCAGAGCAGACAGGCTGTATTTACATGGAATGTGAATGCGGTCATCTGCATGCAAGCAGTTATTCTGATGTCCTGATCCGGAATATGGAGGATTTCTCCTGTTGCAAAAATGGAACAGAAGGAGTGATCCAGGTCCTGACTCCGATGGCCTGGTCATATCCGGGACATTCGATCCTCACAGAAGATAAAGGGATGATCCTCGGAGAGGATGACTGCCCGTGCGGAAGAAAAGGAAAATATATCAGGATCACAGGAAGGATCCCGAAAGCTGAAGTCCGGGGCTGTAGCGACACATTTGAAACAGGGCGGGAAATCCGCGAAGAGGATGCGGATGTCACTCTGCTTGCCGGTGGGATGGATCTGACATCAGCGTCGGAGGTCCCGTTTGAGGAGACGACGATGAACTTTCTCTCCGCACTGTCGGATCGGATCCGCGAGCTGCCGCGAATGCTGTCGGGAGAAGAGATGCGTATGCTGGGTTTCTGGCTGCGGAGATCGAATCTGGAAGCTTATAAAAAACGATATGAGAGCGACATGATCCGACTGGGACTTGGACGCACGTTCCATGTCGCACCATCGAATGTTCCGCTGCTGTTTGCGTATACACTGGCGATCGGTCTGATGGCAGGAAATTCCTGCCGCGTGCGTGTCTCTGCAAGGCGTACAGCAGAGAGTGAAAAGCTCTGTGAGCTGATCGATGAACTGCTGGAACTTCCGGAATTTGAGATGCTGAAGCAGCGGATCTCGATCATTACATACGGCAGAAATAACCGTGAAATGACGGAAAATTTCAGCCGGGAGTGCGATGGACGGGTCATCTGGGGAGGAGACATGACTGTGGAGGAAATCCGGAAGATCTCGCTGTCGCCATCGGCTTCGGAACTTGTGTTTCCGGACCGGACCTCGATGGCGGTTCTGGATGCAGATGCCATAGCCGGGCTTTCAGAAGATGAACTGAATGAGATCGCGGGCCGTTTTTATAATGACACATTCAGCATGGACCAGAATGCGTGTGCATGTCCGCGCGTAGTGTTCTGGCGAGAAAGCAGCATGGAGACAGGAGGCCGGGCGGCGGACAGATTCTGGAATGCGCTTGCGCAGGCGGCAAAACGTTATGGTCTTACAGAAAACAAGGTCAGCCTGAAATATGGGGACTTCTGGAGATTTGCAGGGGGCGGCGCAAGGATCGGACAGGTCAGAAGATATGGAAACAGGCTTTATGTTACAGAGATGAAGGATATAGCCGGAATGACTTCGGAGCAAAGGATGCGGTTCGGAAGCTTTCTGGA
>ERZ779892.3942-NODE-3942-length-9969-cov-3.077971_pt1 | contig 9969 bp, 9 predicted proteins | sample MGYA00511552_ERZ779892 | MGnify/ENA primary metagenome ERZ779892 (study PRJEB29588, sample SAMEA2154561) | human gut metagenome | biome: human gut; feature: human-associated habitat; material: faeces | place: Denmark | collected 2008/2010 ... | reverse complement strand
CCCTTACGGCAGAGCCCCTTCCAGCCGGCGCGACTCTCCAGGGCGCCGTCTGTGGACTTCTGGGATCTGTGAAACACGCCGGCAACGATGAGGCCGGTGACGTAGTCCACGCCCATGAAGATCAGGAGCGTGGTCAGAGCTGCGTCCCAGCCTCCGAAAAGGCTGGCGATGAAGCCGCCCACGACTCCCACTGCTGTGCAAATTCCAGCTTTCATGTTGTGTACCTTCCTTCTTTTTATTTACTTAGAATTATGCCCCCACGAATATCTCCGTGGGGGCATTGTGGGCTTTACTCAGTGACGAGCTCTGCCAGTTCCAGGTCGATCAGCATCTCCTTGACCTGGGGCTTGATCAGGTCAGGGACGCTGTCGTAGGTACGCTTGCCCTTGACGATCAGGGCGACGTAGATGACTGCCATGTTGTTCACCTCCTTTCTGAGCCAGGATCTGAAGCGCCGGATCATCTTACTCCTCCAGGAGCGCGCGGACTTCGTCGCGCAGATTTTCGGGCACGTCGTCGATGGTTTTGAGCCCCTTCTTGATGAGGGCTGCGTAAACTTTAGCCATAGTTATTTACCTCCGATAATCATTTCATAGACCTCAGCCAGAGCGAGCTGAAGGTCGGTGATGCTGTTGGCGTTGGTGGCCAGAGCAGCTGCGGCGAGTTCCTTCTGCTTTTCCTCCGCCGTCTTCTCGGCCAGGATAAACCAGTAGCTCTTGCCGACCTTGCTGATCTGGACCAGCTTCATGTCCTGATAGGTCTGGGTGCCGTCAGGCCCCTCGATGGTCACGCTGGAGAGCTTACCGGCGAAGGTGGCCTCGGTGACGACGGCGGAGCTGATGTAGTTGTTCCCGTTGAGGTCGAGGCCGTCGAGGGATGTGCCATCAGCCAGTGTAATCTTCCATGTCCTTTTTTCCATTTTGGTCTCCTTCCGAACAGCTCATAGTAGAGGCTGCTCATGTTATAAACTTGATCATGCGACATATACTTCCAGTGACTTCCCAGCCAGGACTTGAAGGCGTTCTCGACCGTCGCGTAGTCGATGCGGCCGCTATCGAGCAGGCGCTTGTAGGCCTTCAGCTTGCGCCGCTCCCTTGTGATGTTCTTCGGGCTGATCTTCCGGATAACTCTGCCGGTCTCCGTTAAGGAGTAGCACACCTGCAGGTGCCGGAACTCCGAGGACAATTTCACGACCCTGGTTTTCTTGCGGTTAATTATCAGCCCATACTCTTTCGCCTCCTTTTCCAGACCGTCCAGAAGTTCCAGCAGCTCCTCCCGGGTCCGGGCGATTGCGTAGGAGTCATCGGTATAACGGCCGTATCCTTTGACCGCCTTGACGATCTTGGCATAATTGTCCAGCCGGTAGGGGTAGACGATGCCGATGTTCTGCGAAGGCTGGGAGCCGATGTCCACACCCTTCCGGAGCATTTTCTCGCCGGTCAGGAGCGCTGGATCCACGCCGTAGTTCAGCATCGGGTCGATTTTTCCGGCCATCATCGCCTCGATCTCCTTGTCAGTGAAGCGAGAGACGTCCTGCTCGAAGGTCTTGAAGATGAGCGGCAGCAGCATCTCAGTGATGGCCAGCGTCTCCGGATCTTCGACTTCGCGCTCCAGGAACGTCTGGAGCACCTCCAGGCACTTGTCGTGCGGGATGTTGGCATAATAACCGGAGAAGTCCACCAGGAGGATGTAACCCTCGTTTGTGCCGTTTTGCATGAAATACTGATGCAGTCGAGCCTCGAAGCGGCGACGGTGGAAAGCCACGCCCTTGCCCTTCTGTGAGGCGCCGTTGTCATAGATCAGGTACTTGCTGATGGACGGCGTCAGCACCTCGTCGCAGAGCAGATGGTTGACCGTCTTGTCCACCATCGTGTTACTGGTTATGTAGCGCGGATGCCCGCGCTCGTTGATCGGGAACTTGTTGCCTGGATCCGGCTTGTAGTTGCCGGTGATAAAGTCCTGCCGGATGTGGGCAGTGGTCAGCAGGTGGTTCATCTCGAACAGCTGGGTGCTGTGCTTGAACTTGCTGCTTTGCATCGCCTTGGTCCCGGCGTCATAAATGTTATTAGCATCAAAATATACAGTCATATAAAAACCACGCGATAGCCCCATCGGTCGTGACCGGGAGCGTCCTGGTTAGCATTTACCAGCTTCCGCTGGAAGGATGACCTCTCCTTTCCCATTGCTGCACGCGGGAACTTGCCCGATGACTTTGTGCAGTTGTGAAATCCGGGCGGACGCCGATGGAGTTCGAGGCGTTCCAGTTGTTGGCATTACCGTTGTTGTTGACATTGCAGAAATTCGTCGCCGACTGGACGGTCCGTACAGAGGACACCCTATATTCTTAGTCTTTCAGATGCTTCAGGAAACGGTTTTCAGACTGCCGCAGTGCCTTGATCATGTTGAACAGAGCCTCGACTTCCAGCACGATGTCCATATACTTGTTCTTGTCTGCTGGCAGCGACTCGGCGATGTACTGGAGCTCGTCCTGGAGCTTGTTGCAGCACTTCAGCGCCTGGTTTAACTCGCCGCGTCTGTCCTTGTACTCGAAGTGGTAGGTGGGCCAGATGGTGTTGGCACCTCTGAGGTGCTGCGCGATGTCGCAGCAGAGGTCGTCCACTCGGTCGCGGTGGCGTTTGATAAACCAGCAGGCGAAGTCTTCCTCCAGGCTCCGGATGGCCTGCGCCACCTCTGCCTTGCGCTCTGGGTCCTGGATGTGCTTGGTCTGCTTCTGGATGGCTGCCTCCAGCTTTTTCTCGCTATAGGCGAAGCTGGCCAGGAGCTCCGCCGCGATCATTCTGCGGATGTCCAGCGCCTTGTGGTGCGCTTCCAGGTTGGAATATGCTCTTTTACTTTTGGGGATGTCTGACACGCTATCTTATCTCCTTGATTAGATTTACCCGGCCCACGAGGGGCCGGGATTTTTGATCAATAGATCAGGAAAGCCGGGCGGACGCCGATGGAGTTCGAGGCGTACCAGTAGCTGGCAGAACCGTTGTCGCCGGCAAGGCAGAAATCCGTCGCCGACTGGCCGTCTCTCAGCCACCAGTTTTCTCTGTTCGTGATCAGATCCGGGCGTGCCTGGAACAGAGCCAGCTGACTCTTGTCGATGCCCGTGTCGTAGCCGTTCTGCACTCCGCCGCCCCATGCGTAGGAGCCGTAGACCATGTGCTCGTTCATCAGGTCGATCTGGCTGTCGTACCATGCCCAGCCGGAGCTGGCGCCATTGCTGACAGCGTTAGGCAAGAGGATCCTGTGAGTCAGGATGTGGTCTGCGCCGAAGTCAGCCTTGACAGTGGCCAGAGCGTTGGCCAGGCCGGAGGTCTTCATCTTGCTGCCGTAGTAGGAGCCGGTCGTGACGTTAGTGTCATTCATCACGCCGTTATAGAAGGACTTGTCGGGGATGACCAGCATATGATGGGTAGTCAGCTCTGTGTCCCCACAGTGCAGACGATAGTCAGCATGGGCGGCCCAGTATTTTCGGCTGTTGATGGTCCAGTAGCCGCCGGTGCGGACCTTCTCGAACTTGCCAGCACGAATGTCAGCGGACTGCTCAGCGGTGAAGCTGGCGCCGAGATCGTGCTCATAGATGAAGGAGTTGGCTCTGGACGCACCGGTCTGGCCGAGCATTGTGGTCAGCTCCTTCAGGGCTTTGATGTCTTGGGCGTTGGTGCCTACCAGGCCGAAGACTTCGTTGATGGCGGCGATCAGGCTGGTCTTGTCCTCAGTCTCCAGCGTGTCCAGGTCTCCGTTGATGAAGGCCTTGATGGCGCTGATAGGGATCCTCTTGACGCCTGTGCCGTCTGCGAGTCGTACCAGGAGAACGTCCTCCCCGCTGGCTACGGCAGCCAGCGCGTCGTACTCTGTGAAGCGTTTGCCGTTTGTTACGTCAATCTGCATAATGTTCCTCCTTATGCGGTTTTATATTTCCAGTCGCCGATGATCGCGTTGCCATCGTCGTCCAGGATCGGGTTGCCGTCATCGTCAACGACGTGAGTGAACAGATCGTTGTGGATGATCATGTATTCCAGAGCGGTCAGGCGCTCGTCCAGATCGCTCGTCTTGTTGATGAGCCTGCCGGCGACGTCCTCATCCAGAAGGCCCTGCACGGTGGCAAACCACTCGTTGAAAGCGTTCTGGCTGGTGCGCTGGAACTCTTTCATGGCCTCCGTGATGGTGGTCAGGTCTGTGTTGCCCTTGGCCTCCAGCGCCTCGATGTATTCGTCGATGGCAGCCGTGAAGCCGTCATAGGCTGCCTTGGCCATCTGCTCGAACTGGGAGTAGCTGGCGTTGGACTTGGCCACAAACTCAGCATAGAAGGCATTGAACTGGTCATAGAAGGCCTCGGTGTCGATGCTGTCGATGAACTGGGTGATGTAGCCGCAGACTGCGCTGTTAGGGCGGGTGTCGCTGATGGAGCTCTGAGTGATGACGGTCTGGTTGGCACTGACCGTTACGTTTGCCAGGCCCAGCTCGTAGTAGTCGCCGCTGACGGGCTGGATGAGCTCCGGAGCCTGGGGCGTTGCCGCTGCCGTGCCGGTCTTCACGATGATCTCGCAGAGGCGCTCCAGGTAGTTGCAGCGCAGCACGACACGGTCGATGCGGCTGTAGCTCGTTGGAGCTGCGGCCAGCTGGAAAGTGGCGGGAGCGGGATCATAGGCGAAGGCGCCGTTGATCAGGCCGAAGCCAGGGCGGACCGTGACGCTCAAGCCAGTGTCGCCTGCCAGCACTTTGAAGCAGTCGGCAGGCTTGGCCAGCACGCCATTGGTCAGCAGTTTGGAAAAGAGCAGGCGGAACAGTTCCGACGTCTCTGCTCTGTCAAAAATAGGCATACCCTCGGAGTCCACGCCGGTGATCTCCGAGTCAAAATAGCCGTATCTCATGGCCATGTTAAAATACCTCCCTTTGGATGATTTTCGTGATGCTGGTCATCTGGTCATTGCCGAAGACGACGGAGAGGGTCTGCTTGCTGCCCTCGTAGACCTCCTGGATCTCGGTGATCCGCTTGGTGGTCTCGATGCCGACGTCTGCGTAGCGGTAGGTGCAGAGGTCGCCCAGGTCGAAGTCCACGCCGTAGGTCAGGTTGGCGTTGGGATCCACGTCGCCGTTGACGGTCTCGATCTTCTGGTACTCGGCCAGCTTCTCCAGACCACGCTGACGAAGCAGCGCCCTGTACTGGTCGGCCGTGTACGTGTGCTCGTCGCCGGCGTCGTCCTGGTAGGTGCTCTGGAGATCCCGGGCGTCCACGTAGAGCTCCCGGCGCTCCTCGTTCGCACTGCTGCGGAGATCCACCTCCACGATGACACGGGCGGAGCCTTCTCCCTCGCCGGCGACGTAGGCGAAGTTCTTATACTCGGACTCATCCCGGTCGTAGACAGCGTTCTTGACGTTGTAGAAGCTGTCCGAGAAGATGGCCCAGCTGTTCTCAGTCTGGTCGTCCGTTCTGTCCTTGCCTTTCCACACCTCGAAGATGAGGTCGTTGTTCAGGTAGTCGTAGCGTAGCCGGTGGCTGAGCTCCTGGGTCTTCTCGATTTCATAGAGCTTGTCGCCCAGGTTGTCGCCGGTAGCCGTAACCGTGACACTCGCGCCGATGCCCTTCGGCTCGCCCAGTTTGACCTGGGAGATCTTCCGGCCGGCATCGGTCGGGTTGATCACGTAGCGTTCCACCATCTTCCGGCCGATGACCTCCGGCGTGCCGGTGAGGCTGATCTGCGTGTTGAGCACGCGGCCGTTCAGGAGTTCCTCAGAGAAGTAGCCCTTGCAGTAGGCTGTCCGGGTGCCTTTGGCGTCTTTCGCGAAGTTGACCTCGCGGATCACGCCCAGTTCGTCCCGGTCGTTCCGGTAGAGATAGCGGCCGGTGTTCATCAGTGTGAAAAACTCGGCGGGAGTGTGCAGCTCGAACAGGCCGGAGGCGTAGTACCGCCGGTCCCAGATGAGCGTATTGAACACGCTGACGACGCCCAGCGTGTCGAAGTTCTGGTCGAGAATGATCAAATTCATGCGCTACACCCCCAGATACTTCGGAGTGTAGAACAGATTGACGTCCAGGTTGGTGTAGTTCCCATCCGCGTCGTACTCCAGATAGTTGTCGCCCACTTCCAGCTTGAAGGGCTCACTCCGGCGGTCGATGCGCTGGTAGTAGTTGACGCCGTTCAGAGTGATGACCTGGTGCCGGTCGTTGGTGTCGATGAGAAGCACGTCGCCGGTCTGCATCGTGACACTCACGCGCATGAACTGGCCCGTGCCGGTGTTCGTAATCTTAGGGTTGACCACGGTGCCCCTGGTCGCGATGAACTGGATCTGGACACCGGTCGGGACGTCTCCGTCGTTGCTCAGCACGACCTCCTTCTTCAGCGTTCTGTAGCCGGCAGTGTTGCCACCCAGGAGAAGGCCACGGGCTTCCGGCTTGTAGTCCAGCTTGCCCGTCTCCATCCTCTTGCGGAGGGAGATCCAGGGGAAAGAGAACAGCGGCGTGATGTTCGCCATGTTCTTGCCGAAGTTGTCCACATTGAGCATATACGGGTCCGGACAGATCAGATCCACCAGGATCTTCAGCTTGCTGTCCATGTTCTTCGATGCTGCGAAGGTCCAGCCCTCCAGCTCGTACTCGATGTTGCGGCTGACGCCCATGTTGGTGATGAACGCCTTGCCGGTGTACTTCGGGTTGAAAAACTTGATTACTTTGGCCCGGTTTTCCGGGTTGTTCTTGCTGCTTCTGAAGCTGGCCTCGATGTGGATCGGCCTTGGTTTGATCTTCTTGCCATCGACAGACGCCCCGTCCACCAGGGCGTTGTCTGATGTGCTGATCTCCACCTCGGAGGACTCCAGGCCGGACACGGCAGTGATGTCAATGTCCTGGCCCGGCCCCATTTTGAGGGTCTTGCCGTTGCAGGTCAGCTCGATGGTTAATGTGTTTACTGTCATTTCACACCTCCGACCATGTTACGCAGAGCCTCGCGCTGCTTCTTGGCCACCTCGGAAGGAGTAGCCACGGGCACGTTGTAGGTGTTGCTCTGCTCCATGCGATTGTCATTGTAGACGGTAGTGCCGGCGCCCGCCATTCTCAGCCCCGCAGCGTGCGAAGCTCCGACGGAGAGCTGGCCGACGCTTGCCGACATCTCGGCCCGCATGGCACTGACGAGCTCGCCGGCCTTGGCCTTCATGTCCTTCAGCGTTGCAGGCATGGACTTGTCCAGGCCCTTGCCCACGCCGGGCATGATCCAGCGGCCGACCTCGTCCGCGAACTCTTTGGACGGGGAGTTGATGCCGAGGGCGTCTTTCGCGGCGTCCAGCAGACTGTTGGCCAGGTTGCTGACCTTATTCGTCAGCCAGTTCCAGCCAGAGCTGATGCCGTTCCAGATGCCGCTGACGATGTTGCTGCCGATCTCCGCCATCTTGCTCGGCAGGCTGCTGAGCCCGTTGACGATGGAGTTGAACAGCTGGGTCGCCGCTGCGGCGCCCTTCTGGGCCAGCTGTGTGCCCCAGGTGACGACCTTCTGGGCCGCCTGGCTCAGATAGTCCCAGACCTTGCCCGGGAGCTGCTGGAGCGTGCTGGAGACCTTGCTGAGCATATTGCTCGCTGCGGTCGAAGCGTTGGAAACCATCTGCTGGCCCCAGGCGATGACCTTGTTCACCGCATTGACCAGGTGCGTCCAGATCTTGCCAGGGAGTTCCTGGATGATGCTGTTGACCTGGCTGAGCATATTGCTCATGGCCATGGAGGCATTGCTGAGCATCTGCTGGCCCCACTCGACGAGGTCCGTCACGATCTCGGCGAAGACTTCGCCGATCAGACCGGGAAGCTCGGCCAGCACGTCGATGATGGCCGCGACGATGTCCGGCACGGCCTTCGCCAGCTCGACCACGATGACTGGGATGGCTTCGATCAGGGCCCCCAGGAGCTTGATGCCAGCCTTCGCGATCTGGGGTGCTGCGGCGATCAGAGCCGTCACGGTGGCCTTGATGATCTGAGGCAGGGCGTCCACCAGCGCGTCGATGATGACAGGCAGGGCGTCCACCAGTGCCATCAGGAGCTCGATGCCGGCGTCAATGATTTGCGGGACGGCCGAGATCAGGAACTCCACGATGGAGCTGATGACCTCCGGCAGTGCTTCGATCAGTACGGGAAGCGCCGCAAGGATGCCCTGAGCCAGACCGAGGATCAGCTCCAGCGCGCAGTCGAGGATTGCGGGCAGCTGGTCCAGGAGTGAGGTCACAACGTAGCTGATCAGCTCGATCAGCGCAGGCAGAAGCGACGGCAGCATGGAGCTGATGCCATTCACGATGCCGGTGAAAATTGTGACAAGAGAGTCCAGGAGAGAGCCCAGTCCGTCGCCTTCGATGAAGCCCGTGATCATCTGGACGACCTTGTCAGCTGTTCCGGCGAAGTCGAAGTCCAGGACCGCGTCCTGGAGCTGCTTCAGGACGCTCTGGCCTGCTGAGAGCACGGCCGGAACGATGGCAGCCACCAGACCCGGGATCTGTGCAATAATAGCGCCGCCGAGCGCTGGAAGCGTCTCAGCGAAGCGCGGAATGATCTCGGCGAGGTTCTTGACGATATTGTCCGCTGCCGTGGCGAAGGCGTCCGCCAGCTGGTCCGCGTCGCCGGATCCGTTCATGAAGTTGTCCCAGGCAGCCTTGGCCGAAGCCATGGAGCCCTCCAGCGTACTCGCGGCCTCTTTGGCCGTGGTGTCGGTGATCCCCATTTCCTCCTGGACCGCGTGGATCGCCTGGTAGACGTCGTTCAGGTTGTTAATGTCATACTTGACGCCGGTCAGCTTTTCAGCATCAGCCAGGAGGCGCTCCATCTCGGTCTTGGTGCCGCCGTAGCCGAGCTTCAGGTTGTCCAGCATCGTGTAATTTTGTTTCGCGAAGCCCTGGTAGGCGTTCTGGATCATGTCCATGGACGTCCCCATCTTGTTCGCGTTGTCGGCCATGTCGATGATGGCCATGTCGGCCACTTTGGCCGCTTCCTCGGTATTTCCGCCGAGGGACTGGAGCAGGGACGCCGAGAAGCTCGTGACCGTGCTCATGTAGTCATTGGCAGACATGCCCGCCGTCTGGTAGGCCCGATCTGCCGACGCGATGACCGCGTCAGCTGCATCGCCGAAGAGCGTCTCCACGCCTCCGACGTTCTGCTCCAGCTGCCCCACACTGTCGAGAGCTGACTTGCCGAGATTGGCCAGAGCATCAACTGCTCTGGTCATCATCTGGCCGGTGAATACGCCCAGCGCCTGCTGAGCGACGCTCGCGACCTTGCCCATGCCGGACTGTAGGCCGCCAGTGTCCAGGCTTGTATCAAATTTCAGAGTCCCGTCTGATGCCATGACCTTCTCCTCCTGTCAAAAGGACGGCAGGGTTGCCGCCGTTCATGAGTAGAGAGTTCAGGTCACTTTCAAGCTGCTGCCGGTCAGCCGACTGAGGGAGCGCATAGACGCGCTTCAGGTGCTCATAATGCTGCCGTTGCTCCTTGGACGCGATTAATAGAAACATGAGATGTATTGAAATTCCGGAAGCGCCATAACAAGCTCCGGAAGACGGTGATTAATAGAAACATGAGATGTATTGAAATCCGTGCAGGGCAACGAGTACCAGGAGCGCAAGGCTGGATTAATAGAAACATGAGATGTATTGAAATGATGCTTCAGGAAACGGTTGTCAGACTGCCGCAGTGCGATTAATAGAAACATGAGATGTATTGAAATGCAGGATCCGGCTCGGCCGGCTTCGCTGCGACGCCCGATTAATAGAAACATGAGATGTATTGAAATTCGGCTCCGGCGAGGTGCAGTACATCGCACCATACGATTAATAGAAACATGAGATGTATTGAAATTCTGGACGACCTTGTCAGCTGTTCCGGCGAAGTCGGATTAATAGAAACATGAGATGTATTGAAATACTGCTCTGGTCATCATCTGGCCGGTGAATACGCCGATTAATAGAAACATGAGATGTATTGAAATGACG
>ERZ779892.3935-NODE-3935-length-9984-cov-2.984288_pt1 | contig 9984 bp, 10 predicted proteins | sample MGYA00511552_ERZ779892 | MGnify/ENA primary metagenome ERZ779892 (study PRJEB29588, sample SAMEA2154561) | human gut metagenome | biome: human gut; feature: human-associated habitat; material: faeces | place: Denmark | collected 2008/2010 ... | reverse complement strand
CGCCGTTGGCCAGCCGCCGCCGGACGGTATCCGGATCGCTGGCGATAAGCCGGCGGCACGTGCCGGGATACACCATGAAACGGTCGCCTTCCTGCGGTGCGGAGGCTGCGCGGATGTCGGCGCGCGAGCAGAAGCAAGGGTAAATCAGCGGGGTTATGCCAGCGATTGCGTTGTTGGCTGCGCTGCCGACTGCGGGGGTGTGGTCGTTGCGCTCGTCAAACGGCGAATCGTATGCGTCGTCAATCGTCAGGTTTTCCAAGCAATGCAGCGCCTCACGGTACAGGTCGTGCCGAGCGGATTGGAACACCGGATCGCCGTCCCAATCCAATCCAAGCCAATGCAGATCGTCCATCATCAGTTCGGCCGCGCCGGGCACCACGCGCGGTTCGTCGATGTCTTCGATGCGCAGCAGCATGCCGTCGCCGCGGCTGCGCGCGGACAGCCATGCTCCGAGCATCGCATAGATGTTGCCGATGTGCATGCGGCCTGATGGGGTGGGTGCGAAACGACCTGGCACGGGGTCCCTTCCTGTCGTTGGCGGGCGGTTCGGTGTTGCCGATGCGGAGACCGGTTGCGCCGATGCTTGCAACTGTACCTGCCTCGGCGGCCGGAACGGCGGGTTTCGTGGGACGCGATTGTGGAATGCGTTGCTGGACGTGCCGTGACGTGCCATGCCGAGGTTGCAGCGTGCTCCGAAAACGTGCCGTCGCTGTGAGATATCTCACAGTGTGAGAAGGATATTTAGCGCATGGTGATACGGGCCGCGCGTTTCGTTTGGGGTGTGCGTAAGGTGGTGTGCGTCATCCGGTATTCTGGGTGGTGATTTCGGCAATTCGGTCTATGCGTTATCGGTATGGCCGGTCAAAAGGGGATTTACAAGGGGCGAATATGACGAAGCGACAGTTCAGTAGAGCGGAAATCGAATACCTGCGTACATTGCCGTCGATCGACGCGGTGACGGACAGCAGAATCACGTATGCGAGGGAATTCCAAATCGACTGCATGAGGCGGTATCTGCAGGGGGAGAAGCCGACTGCGATCTTCATTTCCGCGGGATTGAGCCCATCGGTCATCGGGCACAAGCGCATCGAACGCAATATCGCACGCTGGAAGCGTGACGAGGACATCATGCGCAAGGCGGCCGAAGAGCCGGAACCGCATGATACGGCTGTGGACAGCCACAATGCGATGTCGGAAGTGCCGTTGGGCAAGATTCAATCGCTGGTATGCCAGGTGATGGTGTTGAGCGATCGCGTCGATAAATTGGAGCGTTTGGTGGAGGGGCTGCGCAAGGGGGATAAAATCTGAAAAAAAGTTTTCAGATTTATTGGTTTTTTCCGGCGGTTCGCGCGCATTTATCTGATACATTAAATGCGTAGACGGAGTCTTTGAAGTCCCCCTTCTACTGCCGTCTGGTTTTATAGCCCGCGCGAATTTATGACCGCTTTATCGCTTCACTTCAGGTCATCGCGCGGGCTTCTTTATACGTTGTCGGCGGTTTTCTGGTAACACTGGTATCGAAATATCAGCCGACATGCCGGAAACGGTGGTGCCGGCCGCGGACCGGCGGTCGAATGAACTTGCGAGAGGTGGACGATGACTGCATACATGGATCACAAGAACCTCGCCAACGAGGTGATCGACGATGCGCGCGCACGTGAGATCACGGACGGCGTGCATCGTGTGCTCGACCGCATCGCGGCAGCTGAGGAACAAGCCGGACGCGAAGCCGGCTCCGTGCGCCTGCTGGCCGCCACGAAGACGCGCGACATCGGCGAAATCATGGTTGCGATTGATGCCGGCGTGCGCATGATCGGCGAGAACCGTCCGCAGGAAGTGACGGCGAAGGCCGAAGGGCTGGCACGGCGATGCGCGGAACGCGGGTTTTCGCTGGGCGTCGCAGGCGCCGCGCCGGATGCTGCGGCGGAGCATATTCCATTCCACCTGATCGGCCAGCTGCAAAGCAATAAAATCGGCAAAGTGCTGCCGGTGGTCGACACTATCGAATCGGTCGATTCAATCGATTTGGCAGAAAAAATTTCACGTAGAGCCGTGGCTCGCGGTATTACTGTCGGCGTGCTGCTGGAAGTCAACGAATCCGGCGAGGAATCGAAATCCGGTTGCGATCCGGCGCACGCCATCCGCATCGCGCAGAAAATCGGCACGTTGGACGGCATCGAATTGCAGGGACTGATGACGATCGGCGCGCATGTGCACGACGAAACGGTGATTCGCCGCGGTTTCTCGCACCTGCGCAAGACCCGCGACCTCATCCTCGCATCCGGCGAACCGGGCACGGACCGTTGCCGGGAACTGTCGATGGGCATGACCGGCGACATGGAACTGGCCATCGCCGAAGGTTCCACCATCGTGCGCGTCGGCACTGCGATTTTCGGTGAGCGTGCGTTCATCTGAGCGCTTTCTTTGACTTTTTCTGTTTTTTTAAGGATTTGCGGGGCTCGTCCGCCTGGATTGCATTCGTCTGGCTTACATTCGTCTGACTTGCATTCCTCTGAAAAACGGCTTGTCTGAGCTGCGTTCCGCCGGTAGGTGGGGTGCTGCGCGGTTTGGTGCCATAATTGCCGGTTTCGTGCCTGAAACCGTTGTCTTTCTAGGGGTAAGCCCTCCTATAGGGGGCAAGGGCTTTCGTATGGCGGGTGTGAACATGGGTGTGTTCGAAGGAGAAACCCATGTTTTGGTCTGCCTCTCGATTGATGAGTAAACCCGTCCGTCTGCTCGCCCGCAGGACGGATTCCTACGTGCATGCGCATGCGGTGCTGCGTTCGCCCATGCGGCTGTTCGGTGCCGTGGCGGGCGCCTCGGCTGATTCCTATGATGCTGGTGATGATAACGATGGCATCGGCAATGGCGCCGGAGTCGGATCTGATGCCGGTGCAGCTGCCGACAGTGGTCATGCCGGAACTGTTGCGTTCGCTGGAACGTCTGCTGGAACGTTCGCTGGAACGCCGTCGTTTTACGAGGCGATTGACATTGCCGATGTGGTTCGCGCGCGCAGGCTGCGGCGGATTCGTTTCATATTGGTGCGGTGCGTGTCCGTGCTGCTGATCGTGGGCGCGGTGGTGGCGTCCGCGTAGGCGCCCTGACGGAGGCCTCTCTTGCGCTTGGTGCTCTTCTTGTTGAGAATGTGGCTCTTAAAAGCGTGGGCGCGCTTGACCTTGCCGGTCTTGGTGAGATTGAATCTCTTCTTCGCGCCGCTGTGCGATTTCAGTTTCGGCATCTCGGAATATCTCCTTTACTTTTTGTTTGCTTGTTTGTCGGGGGCCTTGGGGGAAAGGAACATGAACATATTCCGTCCCTCCATTTTGGGGTTTTTGTCCATGGTGGCGATCTCGGCACACTGGGCGGCAAAGTTCGTGAGAAGCTGCTCGCCAATGTTGGTGTGCGCCATTTCACGGCCGCGGAAACGCACCGTGACCTTCAGCCGGTCGCCGTCCAGGAGGAATTTCTGTCCGTTTTTCAGCTTGGTATTGAAATCGTTCTCGCCGATGCCCGGGGACATGCGGATCTCCTTGATTTCAATGATGCGCTGATTCTTGCGGGCTTCCTTTTCCTTTTTGGTCTGCTCAAAGCGGAATTTGCCGTAGTCCATGATCTTGCACACGGGCGGCTTTGCCTGCGGAGAGATCAGAACAAGGTCCATCTCCCGCTCTTCAGCGATGCGGAGCGCCTGCTCGCCGGACATAACGCCGAGCTGCTCGCCTTCTTCACTGATCAGGCGAACTTCCGGTTCGCGGATCTCTTCGTTGAGCAAATGATTCTGGGTAGCGATCGTTAAACACCTCCAAATAAGTCGCCGGCGCTCTCGCGCCTTTCCATGCATGCAAAAAAGCGGATACGCAAACCGCATCCGCACACACTCCGGCCCCCATATAAGACAGAGCCGAAAAATGTTGACCGCGGCGCGCCCTGGGCGGCCGGGTGAGACCGGAAACGATCTGCTTTCTTTTAAGCAGGGATATTATAGCTGCCGGAAACAGAAATGTCAAGAGAAAGCGAAAAGAAAATCCTCTCTTTTCCCCCCCTGCTTTTCAAAATCGGGGCGATCTGAAAAAGTTAAGAAACTGTAAATTTTGTCGTAAATGCTCGTTGGTTTACATAACACCATACACAAAATGATATAATAAAAATAGAGGGCCCTGAAAAAAACGATCGGAGGACGCAATATGGAGGAGCAAATAACAGAAACGGGAACCGATGGTCTCGCAGCGCCGAGCGCAGACGAGCTTCGGGCCGTGGAAGAGATCAGCGAAGAAGCGTTAGCAGATGCAGAAAAGGCCACGGAAACAGGCGACATTACAGACTCTCTCGGGCTTTACCTGCGGGAGAGCGGAGGGCATGCGCTGCTGACAGCGGAGGAAGAAGTCGAGCTTGCTGCGGCCGCCACCGCGGGCAGCGAGGCGGCGCGGAACAGGATGATCGAGGCAAATCTGCGGCTGTCCGTCTCGATCGCCAAGCGCTATGTAAATCGCGGTCTCCCACTCTCTGATCTTATCCAGGAGGGGAATCTCGGTTTGATGCGGGCCGTGCAGAAGTTTGATCCCCATCTCGGTTTCAAATTTTCGACTTATGCAACGTGGTGGATACGCCAATCCATTACGCGAGCGATTGCTGACCAGAGCCGTACGATCCGGCTTCCGGTACATATGCATGAAACGATGAACCGATATCGCACGGCACTCCAGCGGCTCACGCTTGAACTTGGACGTGAGCCGACCGTTGAGGAGCTTGCCGCTAACATCGGCTGCGATACCGAACGCGTTCGTTCGCTTTCGCAGCTGATCTCTGACACGGTATCCCTCGATACGCCTGTCGGTGAGGACGGTGAAACCACTGTCAAAGGAGATCTCTGCCTGTTCGATGACGGCAATATTTTCGATATGCAGGGTAGAAAGCATCGGTCTTCCTCCTGTTCCGTTCTGGCCTCAGTGCTCGATCTGCTCCCGGATCTCGGCGCAGAGCTCGGCAGCGGCCTGCGTGTCCTTCAGCACAACGAAGCACGTATCGTCGCCCGCAAGCGTCCCGAGCATTTCCGGGATGTTCAGCTTGTCGATTGCGGAGGCGGCGCCGTTTGCAAGTCCGGGCATGGTCTTGACGACGATCATGTTCTGCGCATAGTCCACACTCGTGATGCACTGCCGGAAGATCAGGTTCAGCTTGGCGGAGAAGGTATGCTCCGCAGGCTTGGGCGCGGTCGCATAGCGGTAAACACCGTTTGGGCCAAGCTCCTTGATGATGCGCAGCTGCTTGATGTCGCGGGAAATGGTAGCCTGCGTGGTAGAGAAACCGGCCTCGTTCAGCTCAGCGAGCAGCTGCTCCTGCGTCTGGACGCTGTGGTCTGCGATAAGCTCCAGAATTTTTTCCTGGCGTTTTGATTTCATAGACGTGTTTACCTCATTTTTTCAATGAATTTTCGGTTCAGGATCTCAAAAAAGCTGGTGTTTTTCAGCCGCACGAGCCGTGTGACCTTCTGCGAGCTTTTAACCGTGATCTCGTCGCCGGTGTTCAGGCGGAAGGCCCGGCCGCCGTCAACGGACAAAAACGCGTTGTGCCGCCCGATCTTGCCGACCTTGACCGTCACGACACGGCTGGGCGCGACGACGATGCTTTTTGCCAGCATGGCGTGCGCACAAATGGGTGTGATCAGGAAATTTTTCGCGGACGGCTCCACGATCGGCCCGCCTGCGGACATGGAATAGGCGGTCGAGCCGGTCGGCGTGGATCGAGTTTGTCTACCATTGTCACTTTCTGTGAAGAAGGACCGCATGATACGTTGTATTTCAATGATCCCACACCTATGTTTCGCGGGGACCCTCGCAAGCCTTGGATTGATATAAAAAGTGAAAAACTTCTTCAGCGTCACCTGGCTATGGTTATTCTTCAAGAGTTTCTTTTGGAAAATCATGAGAGTCTCGACACAATTTCTGCCGCTACTTTTCTGAACAATTTTCTTGAAAATTTTAAGAGTTACCTTGCTTCGTATGATGCAAATAAGGACAAATTGCTGTTACCTACAGGAATATCATTTAATTATCCAGTGTTTGAGAAGGAACTCAGAAAATCTTTTGATATGCTTAAAGAAAAATGTCAGACACATCCTGAACTTTTTGGGGTAGAAGAAGGTGCTAAAGAAGGGGAAAAAGTTCTTTTAGATGCTCTTTATGAAGGAATTATCCCAACATATTCTTTCCCAAAGAATGTTGTGAGCACTTATATACCAGATATATATGGAAAAATTCTTTACGAAGTTGAACGTGGACTTGATGTAGCTATTGGTGAATATGCTCCGGGTAGAGCAATTGTGGTTGATAAGCAAACATATCAAATTGGCGGATTTTATTATCCTGGAAGCGAACGTCGACACGGTCAATCGCAAACTCCAGCACGCGCATACACAGAGGATCCTAATTATGTTAAACAGGTCATCTCATGCCCTGAGTGCGGTTGGTTTGGCCTAATGGAGGAAAAAACTAAGCGCTGCCTGTTCTGTGGCAACAGTGATCTGAAAGTCACTCGTAAAATGTTACGACCTTGGGGATTTGCACCGAGAAATGCTGAATCAATACCAGATGTTCAACTATCAGAAGAATACTCTGCAGTGCAACAGCCACTATATTCAACTCTTCCTGAGGCTGAAGAAATGAAACTCGCCCCAGGTTGTAAAAATATACGAATTGCCTCACGAACAAACCAAAGAATTATCATGTTGAATAAAGGAGTGGATGATAAAGGCTTTATGGTTTGTAAGGATTGTGGAGCCGCTATGCCAGGGGATGATATTTCTGTGCTAAATGACATTAATAGACCATACAAATCAAAATACGCTCGAAGCAAATGCCGCCACAACAACTGCTTTAATGTGAATCTTGGCTATGATTTTATAACGGACATGTTGGTTTTAGAATTCACAATTGATGACCGTATTATTGACACCAGAAGAAATGATAATCCATGGCTTAGTCGTGCAGCACAATCTCTTGCTGAAGCATTACGATTAGTGGCAAGCAAAAGGCTTGACGTTGAATTTACCGAGCTTGTTACTGGATATCGTCTAAGAACTGGATTTGAAGCATCTTATGTTGACATTTATCTTTACGATAGTTTATCCAGTGGCGCTGGTTATGCAGTTAGCGTAGCTGATGCAATTGCTGAACTATTAACTGATATGAAAGAACTCCTAAGTTCCTGCGATTGCGGATCGGCGTGTTCTAAATGTTTAAAACATTATAGAAATCAATATGTACATGGCATGCTTGATCGGTTTGCTGCACTTCAACTTCTTGAGTGGGGGATAGCAGAGAGAAAGGCGTTGCCAATTAAAACAGAGTTGCAGATTAAAATGATTATGCCTTTGGCGAATATTCTTAAACAATCTGGTTGCGAAATTACTGCTAATGATGAGATTATTGCAACTGGACGAGAAAAAACCAAAAAGGTTGTTGTCTACCCTGCAATGTGGATTGAGCCGTCTGCTACTGGTACTATTTTCGTGAGTGATGCTTATATTAAATATGCTAAGCCGTATGCTGTACAAAAAATTCGTGATAACATTTTATGAAATAATTGGGATGTAGATTAGAATTACATATTCTCTGGATTATATTAATATTTGTTGACTACATTTAGTAACTGTCTGCACTAAGCTACAGATAATGAGAACTTTGCCAGCTATCTGCCTCAACCCTGTTGTATACATCAAAATAATGTCCCCCATAACCGTAGGATTGTCCTCTGTTACGGGGGACATTTTTCATGTAAGATGGAACTAACAGGGGAGGTCTATATGAACGAGTACATAGGAATCGATATCGGCGGGACGAAAACAGCCATCGTTCGTGGAGACGAGAACGGAACGATCCTTGAAAAGAAGCGATTCGCGACGACAACGAAGGGAGAAACTCTGGAAATGATCTTTCAGAGCGTTGCGGATCTGAAAACAGATCAGACGAAAGCGATCGGCGTTAGCTGCGGCGGACCGCTGAACAGTAAGACGGGCGTGATCTTAGGACCGCCGAACCTTCCGGGCTGGGATGAAGTGCCGATCACGGACATGCTCACAGAGACGTTTGGGATTCCGGCATATCTAAAGAACGATGCGGACGCCTGTGCGGTGGCGGAATGGAAGTTCGGAGCCGGAAAAGGCACGGAGAACATGATCTTTCTCACATTCGGAACGGGAATCGGCGCGGGATTGATCTTAAACGGGAGACTCTATGAAGGAAGTACCGGAATGGCCGGCGAGACAGGCCATTTAAGACTCTTTGAGACCGGACATATCGGTCATGGAAAAGCCGGATCCTTTGAGGGATATGTGAGCGGCGGCGGGATCGCCCAGTACGGAAAAGGAACTGCAAAAGAACTTGGAAAACGGGCGGCGGAAGGTGATCCTGAGGCGCTGGCACTCTGGAACGAGATCGGCGAAAACCTTGGAAAACTCCTGGCGATCCTGATCGATCTCTTTAATCCGGAGGCGATCGTCATCGGAAGCATTTACGCGCGGGCCGGAGAGTACATGAAAGCGGGCATGGAAGCCGTCATTGAAAAAGAGGCACTGCCCGGAAACGTGAAGGCCTGCAGGATCCTTCCGGCAGGACTGGGAGAGAAGATCGGAGATATTGCGGCGCTGAGTGTTGCGATGCATACGAAATAAAATCGAAAATGTGGCTGCAAACGCCGGATGAAGATGCAAAACAGCTGCAGAGGGAGTAAACAGAAAGCGGGGGAGAAGATGGGCGAAGTAATTGTTTCAATGAAAGACATCGTCAAGACATTCCCGGGCGTAAAAGCCCTGGATCATGTGAATTTTGAACTCCGTTCCGGTGAGGTCATGGCACTTCTCGGAGAGAACGGAGCGGGGAAATCCACATTGATGAAGATCTTAAGCGGCGTCTATACGAAGGACAGCGGGACGATGACGATCTTCGGAACGGAATATGAGAATCTGACTCCGAAACAGGCACAGGCCGTCGGCGTCGCGATCATTCACCAGGAATTAAACATGTGCCGCCATTTATCGGTTGCGGAAAACATGTTCCTCGGAAGAGAAAAAGTAAACGGGATCGTCTTAAATGACAGGGAGATGGAAGCGGAAGCGGCAAAGATCCTCGTGGACTTAAAGATCGATATCGATCCGAGACAGACCGTCGGCGATCTTCCGGTATCCAAACAGCAGATGGTCGAGATCGCGAAGGCACTTTCGATCCACGCGAAGATCCTGATCATGGATGAGCCGACTTCTTCCCTGACAGCGAAAGAGATCGAGGAGCTCTTCCGGATCATCCGCCAGTTAAAGGCAGACGGCTGCGGAATCGTCTATATCTCCCACCGCCTGGAGGAGCTGAAGGCTATCGTGGACCGGGTAACGATCATGCGTGACGGTCAGTATATCACAGACGGAAATTTCGCGGATATGACGATGGATCAGATCATCGCGAATATGGTCGGCCGTGAGATCAAAGAACAGTTCCCGAGAGTCTCCTGCCCGAAAGGAAAGAAGATCTTCGAGGTGAAAACCTTAAATGCCGGACATCTCGTCCGCGACATCAATTTCTCCCTCTATGAGGGCGAGATCGTCGGATTCGCGGGACTGATGGGAGCGGGACGTACCGAGACAACGAGAGCGATCTTCGGAGTTGACCCGAAGACCAGCGGGGAGATCTGGCTGGACGGAAAAGAAGTGAAAATCACCTGTCCGATGGACGCGATCAAAGCCGGGATCGTACTGGCGCCGGAGGACCGGAAAAAAGACGGTCTCTGCACGAAACTCAGCATCCGTCATAACCTGGCACTCCCGAACCTGGACCTCATCTGTAGCAAGCTCGGCGTGATCAGCAGTAAAAAGGAGGACGACCTCTGCGAGAAGGCGGTGAAGGACCTCCTGATCAAGACCCCGACGGTGGAGGTCAACGCGGGCAATCTTTCCGGAGGAAACCAGCAGAAAGTGGTTGTTGGAAAGTGGCTGGCGGG
>ERZ779892.3930-NODE-3930-length-9991-cov-3.018116_pt1 | contig 9991 bp, 10 predicted proteins | sample MGYA00511552_ERZ779892 | MGnify/ENA primary metagenome ERZ779892 (study PRJEB29588, sample SAMEA2154561) | human gut metagenome | biome: human gut; feature: human-associated habitat; material: faeces | place: Denmark | collected 2008/2010 ... | reverse complement strand
GTGTACTTCTACAGCCTTCTGCAAGATGATCGGGCCTGTATCAGTTCCTTCATCTACGAAATGTACTGTTGCACCAACTACTTTCACACCGCGCTCCAAAGCTGCCTCGTGCACTTTCAATCCATAATAACCTGTTCCACAGAAAGATGGAATCAGAGATGGGTGAATGTTGATGATCCGATTCTTATACTTCTTGATCATCTCCGGCGGGATTACCACAAGGTAACCTGCCAGCACGATCAGATCCGGTTCATATGCATCCACAGCCTTTAAAAGTTCCTGATTGAACACTTCTCTTGACTCGTAGTCCTTCGGAGAAATGCATTTCGCATCGATTCCATTTTCTTTGGCACGTGTCAGTGCATAGGCATTCTTATTATTGCTGATCACGCCCACAAGTTCTGTATTCGTGATCATTCCATTCTTTACGCTGTCGATGATTGCCTGAAGGTTTGTTCCGCCTCCTGACACCATACTTAAGACTCTTAACATAAAGTCACTCCCTTTTCGCCAGCCTCAATCTTGCCGACTACATATGGCTGATCTCCTGCTTCACGAATTGCATCCATTGTCTTATTAACGTCTGCCGGATCAACAGCGAGAACCATTCCAAGTCCCATGTTGAATGTATTGTACATCATCTGCTCTTCGATTTCGCCCTCTTTTGCAAGTTTTGCAAAGATTGGTGGAATCGGGTAGCTGTCTTTTTCTACAACTGCATGAGTTCCTTCTTTGAGCATACGCGGAATATTCTCATAGAAGCCGCCACCTGTGATATGGCTGCATGCTTTTACTGTAACACCTGCATTTTTGATGCTTTTAAGTGCTTTTACATAGATTCTTGTCGGAGCAAGAAGTGCCTCTCCAAGAGTAGTTCCAAGATCATCATAATAAGTATCTAAAGATTCTTTTGTAATATCAAATACTTTTCTTACAAGTGAAAATCCGTTGCTGTGAACACCTGTAGAAGCCATTCCGATCAGAACATCTCCGGCTGCAAGATTCTCTCCTGTGATCATATCTTTCTTATCGCAAACACCAACTGCGAATCCCGCAAGATCATATTCATCTTCCGGCATAAGTCCCGGATGCTCTGCTGTCTCTCCACCGATCAGAGCTGCATCGGACTGCTTACATCCTTCTGCAACACCTTTTACGATTGCAGCGATCTTCTCCGGATAATTCTTTCCACATGCAATATAATCCAGGAAGAAGAGTGGCTCTCCACCTGCACATGCAATATCATTCACACACATAGCAACAGCATCGATTCCGATTGTGTCATGTTTGTCCATTACCATAGCAAGTTTTACCTTTGTTCCGCATCCGTCTGTACCGGAAAGAAGAACAGGCTCTTCCATCTCTTTGATCTTCGCAAGAGAGAATGCTCCTGAGAATCCTCCGAGTCCGCCCAGAACTTCCGGACGCATGGTCTTCTTTACATGCTCTTTCATAAGTTCTACTGATTTATATCCTGCCTCGATATCTACGCCGGCTGTCTTATAATCCAACATTTTCTATATCCTCCTGGTATTTTCACTGACATCTGTATGCCTACATCTGCTTGATATATTCTTTGTGTCCGATTTTTTCAAGCTTTTCTGCTTTTTTCTGGACGGTTTCTTTCATTTCTGCAGTGTAATCCTTCAATTTCTGAAGAAGCTCAGGATCTGAGGTTGCAAGAATCTTTGCAGCCAGAATAGCTGCGTTTGCTCCGCCATCGATCGCAACTGTGGCAACCGGGATTCCGGGCGGCATCTGAACGATTGAATAAAGTGCGTCGACACCCTCCAGATTCTTCCCTGACATTGGGATTCCGATAACCGGCATCGGGAAGATTGCTGCGCACATTCCCGGCAGATGAGCTGCCATTCCTGCACCTGCAATGATTACTTTAAAGCCTTTTTCCTCTGCTGTTTTTGCATATTCAAAAAAGACATCCGGTTCCCTGTGTGCGGAAATGATCTTTATCTCGTAATCAATTCCCAGTTTCTCCAGAATGTCTGCTGCTTTGCTCATGATCGGCATATCTGAGTCGCTGCCCATCACAATTCCTACTTTTGCCATGATTATTCTCCTTTTCTTCTCAAGTATTCTCAGACAGACCAGATTTTATCTGTCCGGGACTTTGTTTTTATTTTATTGATAAAAAAAGTACGGTCAGAAAAGATTTTATCAAAACCCTCTCTAACCGTAGATTCTACTAAGATTCCCTTTTTCTGTCAATAAAATTAATGCAAAGAAATATTTTAACGAACTAATAAATTTTTTTGTATTCCGAACTTAATAGGAAAATGCCTTTATTCCCCAAACGGCTCGTTCAGAGCTTCCGTACCCGGAAGGACAAATCTTCCATCTTCAATAATAGAGATCATATCCCCCTCATCATCAATCGTACGGATGCTTCCCAGTTCGTCATATGGAATCGTAATATCTGTGTGACATCCATAATAAGCAAGGCTGACGTCTTCTTTTCGCATCTCGGAAATCTCATTGTCCCTTGCGATGATCTCTTTACCATCCGGATTATAGACCGGAGTATCTTCTGACCAGCTGTAACAGGTATCACCAACTGCAAAATGCGGTCCCATTTTCTCCGCGATCAGAATCGGAAGTTTGTCTGCGATATTATATTTCTGTGCTGCCACATAAGCTGTTGTATTAGTTCCGATCGCAAATTCTCCCATTGCAAGTTTCGGATGATGGAACAGAATATTATCTTCAATATATTTACGGTTCTCTTCCTCTGTTTCAAAATTAGAACAGCTGTAATCGATCACCTGTCCGCAGTCAAACACAAGCTTCAGGTCACAAAACTGCAGTCCGTTAAGATATACTTTTGAAACATGAAGCATTCCGCCTGTTCCTGCAAGCACCGGTGAAGTAAATACTTCACCCAGAGGAATATTTACATCTGCCACACAGTTCTCAAAATTTGTCTGTGTTTTCGCATCTGTTAATGTATGAAGATGAATGAGCAGATCTGTCTCATTCTCTCCCTTTCCCTTGATTTCCACCCATTCACAGGTATCAAGAGTATCTATGATCGTCTGCTGGATCTTCTGATATTTCTTATAATCCAATGTATTGATCTTTACGATCTCACGGAAAATTTCCGGAAAATCCTCCCCGATCTCAGGTATCGGATAAGCAATGATCGTAAAACTTCTTTCCTCACCTTTGATATAACGATTTGTGATTTGACCGGATTCATTGTCCAGTTCCAGCTGAAGCTTCTGCTGTGCTTCTGTAAACGCCCAGCTTTCCGGTTTACTTACCGGTGAAAACGGCTTCTCTCCAAATGTCTCGATCACAGCCGGTCCGCCATGTACATCTGCCAGATCTGCATATTCATCATAAGAAGTCTGCATGGCACGAAGTTTACGCTTTACAAAATCCGGATCCAGAAACAGCGCACTGTCCTGTCTGTGGTCATAATCAAACTGCGGATTTGCAATTCCTCCTGTAAATCCATTTCTGAACTGATTCCGTCTGTTCACCGCATGAAGTGCATGGCGGTAAATAACCGTCTGCAGCCCCATCTCCCGGAACTGAAGAACAGCCGCTTTTACCATACGCTCAAAGCCAAGATGATAACGTATATTAACCGTTTTCTTCTTTGTAATATCTTTTCTTCCTGTGATGAACCCCATCCGATAGCCTTCTGTATAAGTACGTGCCATCTCATCAATTTCCCTCTGGGAAAGTGAATTCATAAATTCTGCTGTTTTCAGTTCATTTTCCGATACATATTCGCCGGACTGATACAGATAACTCAGATCGCTCAGATCAGAATCCATGATCATTTCAACCACAAAATTATTCTCAGGATCAATCGCCTCTCTGATCCGATTTTCCACCATATCCTGGCAGTAGTCATTCACGTAGGAAACGAGAATTTCTTTCACCTGTTTCTCAGCAGGAATTTCTTCCTGCGTAAATGCAGAATAGATTTCCAGAAACAATTCAAGTACAACCGTAAGATCCCATGCTTTTTTTTCAAACGCATAAGCAATCGTGCCATAAAGTTCTGTATAAAGAAAGGTAAATACTTTTCCGTATTCTCCCAGCATTTTCTGTGCATATGCAGGATTTCCATAAGAATTTTCATAATTTTCGGGCAGAATATCCTGATATAATTCATGATTCTGTTCCTGAAGTTCTTCAAGATTTTTCCCCGCAATTCCATGGTCCATCACATGAATCACCTGCTGTAAAAACATTGCTTCTTTTGTAAAAAAATCGCAGTACGGTTCTTCTGCCATTTTCTCGTCCGGTATCTGAGCGATTCTTTCTTTCGCCAGTTCATACCGTTCCATAACCCATTCGTCCAAACTATATTTCTCCTTTTTCTATCAGACTTCCCTGTTAATCAGCCGGAAATTCCCATCAGAAAGATTCCCAGCCATCCGATCATTATGATTCCGTTTGCAATAGAGCCGATCATACCTGCTTTGTGTGTCCGGTTTTCTTCTGAAAAGCTTTTCAGTCCCATCGCAAATCCATATACAGACAGAAGCATTGCGCAAAGACTGATCCCGCCTACAATATATCCGTATTGTCCCTGCAAAAAAAATGCCAGCAAAACTGCAGTCACAAATAAAACCAGTGAAACAGCCGCCAGCACTGCTGACAGTTTTCCCTGCTGTGCCTCTCTTTTCTTTGCAAACGCATATCTATATCTTTTTGCCATAAATTTTTCTCCTCAGGTGATCGCAGATAAAAAAAAGCAGATATCCCAGAGCCGCCCCTGCTGTATTCAATATCATATCATCTACGTCAAAGCACCCAACCTTTGTAATAAGCTGGATGACCTCTACCGTAACACTAAGCCCAAATCCTGCCAGTACGATCAGCCATCCGCTTCTCATTTTGTCCAGAATAACCGGCAGTATAAATCCAAATGGAAGAAAACCAATTACATTTCCAAAAAGATTTGTAACTACCGCCATAAGTCCAAGCTGTTTCCTGTATACCCAGAAACGCCTTATCTCAACAAACGGTATCAGATTATATCTGTACTGTCTTTCTTCCATTGCTGCTCTTCCGTATTCTTCTGAAAAGAACAGAAAATAAATCAGTGCCAGAACATACAGGATAAACAAAATGGTTCCCAGTGTCCGTATGATATGCTTCGTTTCTTTTTTCAATGTTTTCTCCTGTTTCTGAAGCCTTTTATATCAATATCTCTGATTTCTTTTTCAGCAGTCTTGCACCGTTTACGATCATCATGATCCCTGTTACGATTCCCGTTGCCAGTACAATGATCCCGACTGTCAGACTGCAGGCTCCTGTGGAAGACATGGTTTTATAAATTTTTTCGTTCATAATCGTCCTCATCAGTATCATGATCTGCTTTCGCAGATCATGATATCTTATTTATAAATCGCTGTTACCTGTATTTGCTTATTTTGCACCGTACTGCTCATAATATGCGTCGATTGCGGCTTTCAATGTATCGTCAATGATTACTTTTCCTTTATATTCTTTATTATAAAGATGTTCAATGACCTCTTTCATTGTAACAATCGCATTTGTTTCAAACCCATAAAGGTCATGGACTTCGTCAAGGGCACACTTCACGCCGCCTTTTCCGACTTCCATGCGGTCCAGAGAAACCATAAGACCGACGATTTCCACATCAGCCGCACCTTTTACCTTCGGTACTGTCTCTTCCATGGATTTACCGGATGTTGTTACATCTTCGATCATCACTACACGATCGCCGTCTTTTAATTTACTTCCGAGGAAGCTTCCCTTATCTGCACCATGGTCTTTTTCTTCCTTACGGTCTGAACAGTAGCGGATTTCTTTTCCATATAATTCGCTGAATGCAATTGCAGTTACAACACTTAACGGGATTCCCTTATATGCAGGTCCGAAAAGCACATCGAAATCATCGCCATATTTATCATGAATGGCATGTGCGTAGTACTCACCCAGTTTCTTTAACTGAGAACCTGTCACATATCCGCCTGCATTCATAAAAAACGGGGACTTTCTTCCGCTTTTAAGGGTAAATTCTCCGAATTTCAGAACTTCACTGTCTACCATAAATTCAATAAATTCCTGTTTATACTGTTCCATCTTATGTTATGCCTCCTGTATCTGTTTTATTTTACAATACCAACCATCTCTTTTACGGAATTGAATCCATTCTTCTTCATGTACGCTTCAATTCCATCGATCACTTCCAGTGTCACTGCCGGATTGTGGAAATTTGCCGTACCCACAGATACTGCGCTGGCTCCTGCAAGAATAAACTCAATTGCATCCTCTGCGCAGGAAATTCCGCCCATTCCGATGATCGGGATATTGACTGCCTGTGCAACCTGATAAACCATACGGACAGCAATCGGTTTCACGATCGGTCCGGAAACACCACCGGTTTTATTTGCAAGCGCAAAAGTCTTCCTGTTGATATCAATCTTCATTCCTGTCAGTGTATTGATCAGGGATACCGCATCTGCACCGCCTGCTTCCGCACCTTTTGCAATCTCTGTGATATCTGTGACATTCGGTGTTAACTTCATGATCACAGGCTGTTTTGCAATCTTTTTGATCTGAGCGGTAAGTTCCTCTACATGATGTGCATCCTGACCAAATGCAAGGAATCCTGCGTTTACATTCGGGCAGGAAATATTAATCTCCATCATATCAATTGGCTGATCTGCCAAACGTTCCACCACTGCCAGATATTCTTCCGGCGCATGACCGCATACATTTACAATGATCTTTGTATCATACTGTTTCAAAAAAGGAATATCCCTCTCACAGAAAAGATCGATACCAGGATTCTGCAGACCAATCGCATTCATCATGCCTCCGTAAACTTCAGCCACACGCGGAGTCGGATTTCCGGCCCACGGGACATTGGCTACGCCCTTGGTTGTCACTGCTCCCAGCTTATTAATATCTACATAATCAGCAAATTCTGCTCCTGAACCAAAGGTTCCGGATGCCACTGTTACCGGATTTTTCCACTCTACGCCGGCAATATTTACACTCATATCCATCAGATTTCCACCTCCGTAGAAAGAAATACCGGGCCATCCTTGCAGATTCTCTTATTATTCACATTGCTATGTGCATCTTTTTCTCTGGATTTGCACACACAGGCAAGGCAGGCACCGATTCCGCATGCCATACGTTCCTCCAGGGAAATATAACATTCAATCCCATTTTCTTCGGCATATTTCTTGATTGCACGAAGCATCGGAGTTGGTCCGCAGGCATAGATCACGTCCGCTTCCAGAGCATTCTCTCTGATAGCATCCATAACATTGCCCTTTGTTCCCACACTGCCATCCTCTGTGGCAATATAAAGTGTTCCCGCCGCCTCAAATTCCTCTCTGAGGAACGTATGACAGTCCCTGTATCCTGCAATGATCTGTTTTTTCTCACATTTCATCTGCTTTGCAAGTTCCAGGATCGGAGGAACACCGATTCCACCACCCATAAGGAAAACTTTTTTCCCCTCAGCCTTCTCTACAGGAAAACCATTTCCCAGAGGTCCCAGTACCGGAATGGTATCTCCGGCTTTCATCTGTGAAAATTCATCGGTTCCGGTTCCCTGTCCGGTCACTCTGTAAACCAGATGAAGACGGCCATTTTCTTTGTCAATCTCACAAAGACTGATCGGTCTGGGAAGAATTTTGGATTTATCATTTGTATAAAGAGATACAAACTGTCCTGGTTTCGCATCTGCTGCAATTCTGTCAGTCTGGATCCACATACTGTAAATGCCTGCACCAATGCTCTCCTGACTTACAACAGTGCAGATTTCTCTTGTCTTTTCGCTCATTTCATGCCTCCTAGCGATTGTTTAAAGCAGTACTGATGTCTTCGATCATATCTTTTACCGCCTGGCGGGATGCATCTGCATAATTTAATTCACCAAAGGAAGCATATTTTTCCTGTTTGTAAGCTGCAATGATTCCTCTGGAGGAATTGACGATTGCACCAAGTCCGTCTTCATTAAAGAAATGAACAAGATCGGCACCTTTTCCGCCCTGTGCACCATATCCCGGTACCAGGATGAAGGTTTTCGGCATGATCTTACGGAGAGTTTTTCCCATTTCCGGATAGGTTGCACCTACTACAGCACCTACATAGCTGTATTCATTTCCCATATGTGATTCTCCCCACTGGGCAACCTTCTCTCCAACCCACTCATAAAGCGGACGTCCGTCAATGATTCTGTCCTGAAACTCTCCGCTGGACGGATTGGATGTTTTTACGAGTACAAAAAGCCCTTTGTTCTCTTCTTTACATACATCGATAAACGGGTTGACACTGTCAGATCCCATATATGGATTGATTGTCGCAAAATCTTCGTCAAAACCTGCGATTCTGTTACTTCCCACCTGAACTTTACCCAGATGTCCGACTGCATATGCAGCAGATGTGGAACCAATGTCACCTCGTTTGATATCTCCAATAACTACCAGACCTTTTTCTTTGCAATAATCAATGGTGTTCTTATATGCCATTAAGCCCGGAATACCAAACTGCTCATACATTGCGATCTGTGGTTTCACTGCAGGGATCAGATCGCTGATCGCATCAACGATTCCTTTATTATACTGCCAGATAGCTTCTGCTGCTCCCTCTAATGTTTCCCCCAGTTCAGAAAAAGCTTTCTTCTGAATATGCTGCGGGATATAGTTGAGCATCGGATCCAGTCCTACTACGATAGGAGCGTTTGTTTTTTTAATGTTTTCAATAAGTTTGTTGATCATGAGTCTTTCCTCCTGAATATTGATATGGTATTTTTATGCATTCTGGTATACAACTTTTCCATCACAGATTGTATAGAGAATTTTTCCCTTTACTTTCCATCCGTCAAATGGTGTGTTGCGTCCTTTGGAAGCAAATTCATTTTTATCTATTTTATATTCGTGATCAATGTCTGCAATGACAATGTCTGCCGGATGTCCCTTCTGAAGTGTACCTCTGTCACTTCCCAGAATCTGTGCTGGGTTCCAGCTCATTTTCTCAATAAGCTGTGAGATTGTAAGAATTCCAGTTTCTACAAGTGCAGTATAAGACAATGCAAAGCTTGTCTCAATTCCCACAATGCCAAAAGCCGCATTCCGGATAGAGCCTGTCTTCTCCGGCACTGCATGAGGTGCATGATCTGTACTGATCACTTTAAAGGAACCATCCTTCAGTCCTCGGATCAGTGCATCTACATCTTTCTTCGTACGAAGAGGAGGGTTCATCTTATAGTTTGGATCATCACATTTAATATCATCGGAAGTGAGGATAAAATGATGCGGGCAAACCTCTGCTGTGATATTGTCCAATCCCTCTTCCTTCACAATCTCCATCATCTTCGCAACACCTTCTGTGGAACAATGGCACAGATGCAGTCTTGCCCCTGTCTCTCTGGCAAGAAGAATATCTCTCGCTGCGATCACATCCTCAACTGCATTGCAGATACCTGGCAGACCAAGTCTCCGCGCATTCTCATCCTCATTCATACATCCATCACCGCGCAGATCAATATCCTCACAGTGAGCAAAAATCGGAACATTGAATTTCTCTGCCACTTCCATAGCTTCTTTGCAAAGTCTGGTATTCATAACAGATTTGCCGTCTTCAGATAATGCCGGGATTCCCGCTTTTACCATTCCTTCGATATCAGAAAGTTCCTGTCCCTTCTCCCCCTGCGTAATGGCACCTGCCTGGAGCACATGAATGCCGGCAAGCTGTTTTGCCTTATTATGCACATAATTTACACGATCCGGACTGTCAATTACCGGTGTTGTATTCGGCATTGCAACAACCGTTGTCACACCACCTCTTGCAGCAGCCCGGGAACCTGTCTCTATATCCTCTTTCTGTGTCTGTCCCGGATCTCTGAAATGAACGTGAAGATCGATCAGTCCCGGCATTACCAGACATCCCTTCGCATCTATTACTTTGTCGCTTTTATCTTTTATTTTAAGTTTCTCACCGATCTCGGTGATCACGCCATCTTCCAGAT
>ERZ779892.3929-NODE-3929-length-9991-cov-4.461856_pt1 | contig 9991 bp, 5 predicted proteins | sample MGYA00511552_ERZ779892 | MGnify/ENA primary metagenome ERZ779892 (study PRJEB29588, sample SAMEA2154561) | human gut metagenome | biome: human gut; feature: human-associated habitat; material: faeces | place: Denmark | collected 2008/2010 ... | reverse complement strand
GAGCCAATGCAGGTCATCCATCATGAGCTGGTCCGCACCGGCGACCACACGCGGCTTGTCCACGTCCTCGATACGCATCAGCATGCGGTCGCCACGCGAGCGGGCCGAAAGCCATGCGCCCAACATGGCGTACACGTTGCCGATATGCATGCGCCCCGACGGCGTCGGCGCGAATCGTCCAGTCACTGGCCCTCCTCGTATGAAGTTCAGCACCATGGTAGCGAAAAGGCTCTCCTCCTCAGAGGAGAGCCAATATAGTGAAGCTCGCCAGCCCGAACTCCCCTCAGTCAGCTTCGCTGACAGCTTTGCTCAGAGAGGGGAGCCAGTGATTGTCACTTGTCTTCGGTGACGTTGTCCACGCTCACGTCCGGATTGTCGGAGACAATCTGGTCGCTCGCCCAAGCGGAGAGCTCCAGATGTTCGCCGCCGGTCTGGTCGACGAGCACGGTGTCACCGTCGTGGACCTTGCCGGCCAGCAGCATACGGGCCAGCTGGTCGCCCACTTCGGTCTGTACCAGGCGGCGCAGCGGACGAGCGCCATAAGCCGGGTCGTAACCGGTGTTGGCAAGCCATTCGCGCGCCGAATCGGTCACGTCGAGCGTGATGCGGCGGTCGGTCAGACGTGCGGACACCTGCGCGACCTGAATGTCCACGATGCCGCCGAGCTCCTCGCGGGTCAGCGGGTGGAACATGACCAGTTCGTCCAGACGGTTGATGAATTCCGGCTTGAACTGCATGTGCACGGCGTCCATCACGGCCTTCTTCTTGGCGTCCGCGTCCATGTCGGGATTGACGAGGAACTGCGAGCCCAGGTTGGAGGTCATGATCAGAATCGTGTTCTTGAAGTCCACGGTCCTGCCCTGGCCGTCGGTCAGGCGACCGTCGTCAAGCACCTGCAGCAGCACGTCGAAGACTTCCGGATTGGCCTTCTCCACCTCGTCGAACAGCACCACCGAATACGGACGGCGACGCACGGCTTCGGTAAGCTGGCCACCCTCTTCGTAGCCGATGTAGCCCGGCGCGGCGCCGATCAGGCGGGACACGGAGGCCTTCTCCATGTATTCGCTCATGTCGATGCGCACCATGGCCTTCTCGTCATCGAACAGGAAGTCGGCGAGCGCCTTGGCCAGTTCGGTCTTGCCCACGCCGGTGGGGCCGAGGAACAGGAACGATCCGGTCGGACGGTTCGGGTCGGAGATGCCGGCACGCGAGCGACGCACGGCGTCGGAAACCGCTTGGATGGCTTCCTTCTGGCCGATCACGCGCTTGCCGAGGTACTCCTCCATGTGCAGGAGCTTCTCGTTTTCGCCCTGCATAAGACGGCCCACGGGGATGCCGGTCCAGTCGGAGACGATTTCGGCGATGGAGTCGGCGTCGACGCGGTCGGGGACCATCGGCACGTCGGCGTTGGCATTGTCGGCTCCGCCCGATTCCGCCTCGTTCTTCTCGGCTTGGGCGATTTCCTTCTGGATGGCCGGGATTTCGCCGTAGTTGATGGCTGACGATTTCGCCAGGTCGCCTTCGCGCTCGTACTTTTCGGCTTGCGTACGCAGCTCGTCGAGCTTCTTGCGCAGGTCGCCGATACGGTTGTGGCCGTTCTTTTCGGCGTCCCAACGCGCTTTCAGCCCGTTGAGCTTTTCGCTTTTGTCGGCGATTTCCTGGTTCAAATCGGCGAGACGGTCCTTGGCGCTGTCGTCCAGTTCCGCTTCGGCCTTTTCCGCGGCCTTGTCGTTCTTCGGATTGCCCAGCAGGTACGACTTCTCCATCTTGAGACGGTCCACCTGGCGGCGCAGTTCGTCGATTTCCTCAGGCGAGGAGTCGAGTTCCATGCGCAGGTGCGCTGCGGCCTCATCCACCAGATCGATGGCCTTGTCCGGCAGCTGGCGTCCGGAAATGTAGCGGTTCGACAGGGTTGCCGCCGCGACCAGCGCGTCGTCGCCGATGGTCACCTTGTGGTGGGCCTCATACTTCGGCGCGATGCCGCGCAGGATGGCGACGGTGTCCTCCACGCTCGGCTCGCCGACGAACACCTGCTGGAAACGACGTTCGAGCGCCGGATCCTTTTCGATGTTCTCACGGTATTCGTCCAGTGTGGTGGCGCCGATCAGGCGCAGTTCGCCACGGGCCAGCATGGGCTTGAGCATATTGCCCGCGTCCATGGAGCCTTCGGCCGCGCCCGCGCCGACGATGGTGTGGATCTCGTCGATGAAGGTGATGATCTGCCCGTCGGCCTTCTTGATCTCCTCAAGCACGCTCTTCAGACGTTCCTCGAATTCGCCACGGTACTTGGAACCAGCCACCATGGAGCCCAGGTCAAGCGAGATAAGCTTCTTGTTCTGCAGGGTGGTCGGCACGTCGCCGGCGACGATGCGCTGCGCCAGGCCTTCGACGACGGCGGTTTTGCCGACGCCAGGCTCGCCGATCAGCACAGGATTGTTCTTGGTACGGCGGGACAGGATCTGGATGACGCGGCGGATTTCCTGGTCACGGCCGATCACCGGGTCGAGCTTGCCTTCCTTCGCGGCGGCCGTCAAATCGGTGGAGTACTTCTCCAAAGCTTTATACGAGCCTTCCGCGTCGGCGCTGGTCACCTTGCGGTCGCTGCCGCGCGCGGCGGTCAGGGCGTTACGCAGCTTATCCGCGGTAAGACCGTTCTTTTCCAAGATGTCCGCGCTTTGATTAGGTTTCGCGGCCGCGATTGCGACCAGCATGAGGTCGACGGTGACGTACTCGTCTCCCCTCCGTTGCATTTCTTTTTCGGCTTGCGATAGCACCGCCGACAGCTGCCTGCTGACGTCCGGCTGCGTTGTGGTCGATCCGCTGGCGCTCGGCAGCGATTGCATCGCCTGATGCACTTCGGCGCTCACGTTTTGCGCGTTGCCGCCTGCCGCTTCGATGAGCGCGCGGGCCATGCTGTTTTCCTGACGCAGCATCGCGTCCAGCAGGTGCAGGGTGTCTACCTGCGGATTGCCCAGCGCCGCCGCGTTCTGAACGGCGTCCGAAAGCGCTTCCTGCGCCATCTGCGTGAACTTCTGTTCCATATCATCCTCCATGGTTCGCGCCCGGCCGCCCGGCCTTCGCTACCGGGCCGGCGTTCGGACGCATATGTCGTTGTCTGATATGCTCAACCGACTTCATCGCCATTATATTCCCAAAACTTGAGTCCCACACACTCAACTTTTTGCGTTTCTCAAAACCGTCTTTCGACACAGGACGGCAGTCACCGACAATCACCAGCGCTCACCGGCAATCGCAATACATACGAAAAAGGCGGGCAGCAACGTAACGAAATCACGAAACGTTGCAAACCCGCCTAATCCAAAGTCCGCCAGCAAGCCGAAAATCAGCCGCGCACCACCACGTTGCGCAGATCGCCGATGCCCTCGACGTGCACGATCGCCTCGTCACCCGGATCCAGATGACCCGACGCGTTCGGCGTACCCGTCATAATCACATCGCCCGGCAGCAGCGTGGTGAAACTCGTAATCGCCGCGATCTGCTCAGGAATGCCGTGAATCAGATTCGCCGTGGTACCCGACGCCATCGGCACATCCTCACCGTTGAGCGTGAAGGAAATCTTCGCATCCTTCCAATCCACATCGTCACGCGTCACAATCCACGGACCCAACGGGCACGCCGTATCAAAACCCTTCGCACGCGTCCACGTCGGATCAAGACCCTGCAGATCACGCAACGTCACATCATTCACGCACGTGAAACCCAGCACATAATCCATGGCCTGCTCCACCGGCACATTCTTGGCGATACGACCCATCACCACAGCCAACTCCGGCTCGAAATTCATATCATTCGAACACAGCGGAATCACAATCGGATCATCCGGACCAATCACCGACGTGCTCGGCTTGGTGAAAATCACCATATCCTCCGGCGCATGCTTGATATCGGAATGACCGGCCTCATGCATGAACCGCGCATGCGCCTCATAATTCTTCGCCAAACCGTACACCTTCGACGGAATCACCGGAGCCAGCAGACGAATGCCGTCACCATCCACCGGATAGCGCTCGCCGGTCGGCTCGACGGCCTGGCCGGACAGCGGATAGCCGTTCAAGGCCACGAGATAGTCCTTGCCGTCGTTCTTGTCGGTCTGAACGAAGGCGTACTGCGGTACATCATTATGCGTAAAACGTGCGATTCTCATACCCGCAAGTCTACCCGCTCGCCACGCCCGCCGTTCTCGACATGCGTCGCTTTGCGGACGATGCCGATTGCTCGCATTTTTTACGATTTTTGCGATTATTTGCGATGCAGTTCCGCCCGCAACGCCGCCACCTCGCGTTCCAGCTCGTCGATGCGGCGCACCTGCTGGGCGATGAGCAGGTCGCGCACGTCACCTCCCGACAGAATCGGGACCTCGGCTGCGTTGCGCGGCGCGGGCAGCGTCGCATTGCTTTGCGTTTCCGCCGGTTGCGTTGGCTGCACCGGCTGCGATACCGCAGATCGAGCAACCTCCGCCGAGTCCGCCGACGGAACCACACCCGCCGACGCCGATGGCACCACTCCACCATTCCCATCAACCGATACCAGCCGGTCCGTGCCCATACGGCAGGCAATCTTGCGCCAGCGCGCGAAACAACGTTCGATGCGCTTATAGCCGATCAGCGATGGGTCGAGTCCGGCTTCGCGGAACAGTTCGACCGGCGATTCGCCCGCATGGTACCGGCGCATGCAGTTGTGTTTGAACGATTCCGTGTAGGTGATGCGTCGCGACGTCGCTTCGGCCACCACCGGCAGCGAGCGCAGATATTCGACTTCTTCCGGACTGAACGCTCCCCCACCGTTGCACATGATGTTCCCTTTCGGCTTGGCGTGCGGCGGCTCCCTTCCACCGCACGGCAGTCGAATGGCCTCCGTCATGCCATTCCCCTGTTCGGCTTGCGATTCGGTTTGCGATGCGCGCTTGCGATACGTGTTTGCGATGCAAGGCAGCAATCCGATCCGTTGTTCGCTTCGTGTTCCATCATACCGGTACGAATGGCGTTTTTCCAACCATTTCAGGCGGTACTAAACCCTAAATCACCCGTATTCGTCACAACAAAAGCGGGTGAACCGTTGATCGCTCAACGACTCACCCGCCCGAACAAGCCCCGTTGCCTGTCTGCTGGCCCGCTCAGACCGCCATCGGCGTATCGGATTCGCGGAAGCGCAGCACGAGCGCCAGTCCGGCTCCGGCCATTACCAGGGCCGCGATGGTGAACAGCACGGTTCCCATTGCGCCGGTGAGCGGCAGCTGCGTGACGTTCTTCACGTTCTTGACCTGGATTGCCTTGTCGACCTCGCTTGCCAGACCAAAGTTGTTGGCGCCGACCAGCTTGAAGGTCGATTCGCCGTTCTCCTGATTCACGGTCAGTTCGACGGTGAAGGTCGGCACGAAGTTCTTCGCATAACCGTCCACGAAGCCGGTTTCCTTCAGGGTGTATTCACCGGACTTCAGGCCCTTGATGAACACATTGCCGGTGGTGGAGACAACATTCGCGGAGGAGCCGTTCTCATCCGCCTCGGCCAAGCGGTATTCGCCGTCCGAAAGCTTGACGAATTTGAGCGGGGTTCCTTCGGCCTTGCTGCCCTCGAACACGTTGAACGTCGCTCCGGCAAGACCGTTGGCATCGTCACCGACACCATACTTGTGGAAGGCGAATTCGCCGGTGTAGGCTTCGAATACGACCGGCGGGGTCCAGTTCTCGTTGTCACGGGAGACTTCCGCGGTGTTGGACACCTGGTTGCCCGCAGAGATGATGTCCTTGTTGACCACGGCGGTGTAGGTGATGACCAGCTGTCCGCTCTTGCCGGCCAGATCGAACTTCAGCACAGTAGTGGTCTTACCACTGTCATTATCGACAGTTGGCTCGGTCACGTAGGTAAACGACATGTCCTTGTCGCCGATTTTCGCGGCGAAGTCCTTGTTGACCGTCAGACCCTTGGATGCGACGTCCTTCACATAGTACGGATAGGTGTCGTAGCCTGCTGCCGCGTCCGGAATATCCAGTGTGATGGTGTAGGTGATGGTCTGCCCGATGCCCACACCATCCTCGGTGGTGATCGAGTCGGCCGTCTTGCCCGGCTGGTCCGGATCGTTCTCGTTCTTAGCCACGAACGCGCCGACCGCGTTGATCATGCCCTGGCCGGTGACCGCGTCGCCCTTCACTTTGAACGTGGCGGATAGACCGTTGAGCGTGGTGGCGACGATGGCGTTGACACCCAGTTCGCCGTCCTTGTCAGTGTCGGTAACGAGGTACCAGCCTTCATCAAGCGAGCCGATGGTCGCAGCCCCGCCATTATCGGCAACGGTTCCGTCAGCCGTAACGCCGGTGCCGGCCTTCATCGCTTTCGCAAACTCGCGGAACCAAGCTGCATCATTGTCGCCGGTTTTGGTGGCTGCGAATGCAGCGGGATTGCTGTCGTATTCGCTCGGCATGGTACCGGCCGGATCCATCGCGTTATTGGCTTCGACCACCGCTTCGGTCACTGCTTGAACCCAGTCAGCATCCGTATCGACCTGCACCGCGTCACCGTCCACCGTCAATGACGCGAACTTGTACGCGGAGTAGGTGTGCCCCTTCTGCGAATGCCGCACTTCGATCGATGCGCTGCCGGCCGCGTACGCTCCGGCCGTGCCGAACGCCATACCGCCCAGCAACGTTGCCGCCGCGGCGATTACTGCACAAAGCCTTCTCGTCTTCATGATGAGAGACCTCTCTTCCTTGGTTTGGTCGGCCTTGTTACCGCAGCCGATTGGTTGGTTTTATGGGAAGTTTCGTAAGTTGTGTTGTTCTTTAGTTGTGATTGAAAATTGCGATTGCCGGATTGCGATCAGAGAATTGCGATTGCCGTCCGGCAGTTCCGTCACGGCCGTCTGCGTCCGACCACGGCCAGTCCGACGATGCCCGCAAGCAGCAGCACCAGCGCCGCGACGCCGGCCACGATCAGCCAGATCCGCCCTTCCGATGCGCCGGACAGCGGCAGCGCGGCCACCGTCTGCTTCACATTGGTGAACGAGACTTCGTAGGTGGCGGTACGCCCTTCGTCGAACGCGGCCCACATGTCGGCTTTGCTGATGCTGATCGGCGCCGAAGTGACGTTGTCTTTCGCGTGGTAGCCGGCGATATTGCCTTCCGTGACGGTGTAATCGCCCGCCATCACGCCACGGAACGTGTATTGCCATTCGCCGGTCGGCAGTTCGTCGTCCGCGGAAAAATCCTTGCCCATCACCGACGAGCCGTCCCGCATGAAATCGATGCGCAGTGTGGCTCCGCCGGCGGGCGCACCACCCTCCCAATGCTTCGTCACGACCACGTTGGCGGACGGCACCTGCAATACGGGATGCTGGTAGGCCGCGCAGGCGGACTGCTTGTCGAAGGTGTAACAGACCTGCGCCGACGCGTTCGATCGGAAGCCCGGCTTTCCTGCGGAAGTCGTGCCGGTGCCCGCGTCGCCGGTCGCGTCGTAGTTGATGCCGCCGTCGACCATATTGACCCGCGCGTAGGCGCTGTCGGTTGGCACTATGCCGTACGAGAGCGTGTAGGTCGCGTTGTGCAGCAGCTCGTAATCGCCGGCGAATTCGACGCGGATCTTGCCGTTGCCGGCGTCGCTGTACCACAATGTGTAATCACGTTCCAGCACTGGAGGCGTAGCCCCCGAAGACAGATTCGTCACGTTGAGCGTCACGCCGCCGGTCACCCGGTAGTAGGTCGCTCCGCCGAAGTTCCGCATGCTGGCCATGTTCCAGACAACGCCATCGACCTGCGCGTATTCGGACAGCTCGTCGACGATCGAGACGCCGCTGTAGGCGCTTCCCGTGATGATCTCCTTCTGGATGTCGTCGAAGATCTTCGTCAGGTCGTCAGCGCTGTTGGTGGCCTTGTAGTAGCCGAGGTTGCTGCCCGTACCCCAATTGGTTTTGTTGTACGCGGTGGCGTTCGGATAGTTGCTGGACACGGCGTGCATGAACTGGTTGGCTTGGTCGTTCTCCCTGTTACCGAACGATTGCTGCTCCGGATTGGCGCCTTCGAAGATGCCGATGCTGTAGATGAGCGTGCCGTCCGATTTCATGGCGAGCGCGGTTGTCACGGCGTCATTGGCGACTCTCGTGCTAAAAGTGTTTTGCGTGGTCGGCACACCGTCCGCGAAGAAAATGACGACTTTCTTCGCGCCTGGCCTTGCCCGCAGCAATGCCGTCTGCGCGGCGGCCATGCCTTTGTCCGCAGGGGTCGCGCCATTGGCGGACAGCCTGCTCACCGATGATTTCAGAGCGGCGGTATCGCTGGTCAGGGAACTCACCACGCCGGATGTCTGCCCGAATTGAGCGATGGCGATTCGCACTTTGCTGTTTTCGTCCTGGATGGTGTCGTTGGTGGTCTCGGTGGCGTCGATGAAGCTGGTCGCCGCTTCTTTCAGCGCCGTCAACCGCTTCGGATTCGATTTGTTGCATCTTCTTTGGCTTCCGTCCATGCAGTAGTTCATCGATCCAGACGTGTCCAGTACGAGCACCACTTCGATTTTCTCCGTGGTCTCATGGCTTTCGCGGGTATCCTTGCCCACCACGTTGAGGTTCAGCGTGTATTTGCCGCCGTTGTTGTATGTGATGCTTTTCGTGTGGTCCGGCTGCGGCACGGCGACGTTACGCGCGGCACGCATCACGGTTTTGCGATTGAAGGTGAAGCGATCGCGCATGATGTGTTCGGCATCGTCGGCATCTTCAGCAGCGTTGCCATCGTTGTCAGCATCGTCCGCATCGCCGGTTTTGCCGTCATCGGCTGTCGCGCCCGCATCGCCATTCGCCACAGCATCCGTGCGATTTTCGCCGGCATGGTCGTTTCGATCGCCGTCTTGAGCCGGTGCAGCACCATTTGCAGGTACGTCAGCGTTCTCAGCCGTCGGCTGCCTAACCGCCTGCCGTTCCTGCTCCTTCTGCTCATTCGGCTGTTCCGTCTTATCGCACGGCTGCCGCTGTTCCGGCATCGTCTCCGACGGTTGTTCCGGCTGCGATTGCGACTGCAGTTGCGATTGCGCTTGTTCGTTCGATGGCTGCTGCGATTCGCCGTCGTCCGTAAGGCATTGTGCGTCGTCATCGTCCGTTGCGGACTGTCCGGCAACATCTTGCCCGGCAATGTCGGCAACGTCCGATCCGACTGCGTTTTCAGCATCGGATTGTTGTGTCGATTCCGGCTGGCTCGCTGCGGATTCGGCGGCCACGTTGCCGCCATCCGTCACCGTTTCGTCGGCGAACGCGGTCGCGCCGGCTCCCGTGGTGCCGGCCAGCATCGCAATCGTGACAAGCAATGCGGTGAATTTTCCCATCCGCGCGCCACACCGGCTTATGAAGCCGGCAAGCGGGTCCTTCATCCACTTCATGACATGTCCATCTCTCATGGCGCTGCGGCGAATTGCCTATGCGCCTCCATGCCTTGAACCTTATGGATGAACGTTTTGAAACCCGTCCCCTCCATTGATGGGTTCGGGGAACGTACGGACCCGCGAAAATCGCGGCCTTCCCCCTTATCCTTTACGCGGCCAGGCGGAAGCGTGCCGCATGATTCGGTGTCGGGGCCGCATCGACCGCACGACCATGCAGCACAACAGCATGCCGCCCATCGTGCAAACGATGGTCATGGCGAGCGCGCCCAGTTCGGTCGCACGTTCGTCGCGCACGTCGGCCGGATCTGGCGCGGGCAGCGGTATTGCGACGCGATGCCCGGAGACTAGCAGCCGATGCGTGTTGATGCCGTATGGCGTGCAGGTCATCAACGTCAGCCGGTCTTCGCCGGGCACGATTTTCAACCGTGAGACGTCGTCCGGTTCGATCACGCTGATTCGGTCCACTTCGTATCCCAGCGTCTCGTCCATCACTTTGATGTACATGAAATCGCCGTCGTGCAGTTCGTCGAGCCGTGTGAACATCAACGATTTGACCAGGCCGCGATGCCCGGTGACCACCGTATGCGAGCCAGTGCCGCCGACCGGCAGGCTG
>ERZ779892.3917-NODE-3917-length-10012-cov-4.823441_pt1 | contig 10012 bp, 4 predicted proteins | sample MGYA00511552_ERZ779892 | MGnify/ENA primary metagenome ERZ779892 (study PRJEB29588, sample SAMEA2154561) | human gut metagenome | biome: human gut; feature: human-associated habitat; material: faeces | place: Denmark | collected 2008/2010 ... | reverse complement strand
TGCAGGTAGAATTGTTACAGATGACCTTCCACTTGAAGATGCAGCTAAGGAGCTCTTCCAGCTCGTATTAGATGTTGCTTCTGGTAAGAAGGTTAAGGCCGAGATAGCAGGATTCCATGATCTTGCAATCTTTAAGCAGGGTGTAACATTATAATTAATACAATAATATAAAAGATGGGGACTGTATGTGCAGTCCCCATTTTTTATATACAAGCCTGAAAATAGAATGTACCGTCTTTGGTAAAAAATGCATATATGCCGTTATATTTTTCTATTACTGAAATTATGCTGCGGACACCAATGCCATGGTCAGGTTCATCAGTAACAGGAATCTGGTTGTGGAATCGGGGTTCCTTAAAGTATGTATTGGCTATGTTGATGCATATTTTGTTATTTTTTTCAAACAACTTAATTGTTATAAGACGCTTATTGTCTTTTGAGACAGCGTTATCACACTGCTTTATACAGGAATTTATTGCATTTTCTAAAGCATTTGCAAGGAGACTGCACAAATCAGTAATTCTGTAACTTGAAAAATCAGTGGCAGTTACTGATATCTGTGTGGAAATGTCTGCGTCATGGGCTTTATTTATATATGAAGATAATATTAGGTTAATTGCTTCGTTGCTGCAGTATCTTGTTATTCTTGTGTTATCCAGATTATTATTAATTTCATTTATATATTCAAGAGCTTGCTGCATATTGTTACCAGCAAGGCAGCTTTGTATGAAATTCATATGGTGTCTTAAGTCATGTCTGTATATCGCAGCCTGTTTCTGATAATCTGTAAGCTGAGATATTTCTTTTTCAGCCTGAGCTGCAGCTGCGGAAAGTATGATGTTTTCACGCTCTGCTGTATTTTTTTTGTTGGACATACTGAGTGTCACTATTGACAAGAAAAAATATAATACAACAATAAAACTGTCCATGAATTCAATTATTACGGCTTTGCCGGTATATAGAAGGTTAGTATATACGGTTAGAGCATATTCAAGTATATAATATGTAAGAGGGAGAAGGAAAAACATGGAAATAATGTTTTTTGATTCTTCTTTGAGCTTTATTATGTAAGGCGAAATGTATTTAATTACCACAATCAGAAGCGGAATAGTGATTACAATTGTTACAACATCTGAAATTACAGGGATTTCAGGGAATATATATTTTGCAAGGGTTCCAAACCATTTTCTGGGTGTACACATCAGATAAGCGGACATAACGGCAATAAATGATATGTATATATTCTGGTGACATATATATCTGATAATAAGAATTAAAGGAATATGTATCAGTACAGGATAACATTTAAAAAGGACATTTTCGCCTAAAAGTACGTAGAATAGTGCCTGAAACAGAACAAATAATACAGTAGTAAGTATAAAAAGGCGCTTATTGTCCTCCCATTGTATTCCGGCAAAATAGAAAGATACAATAATTCCGAATATTAAAACAAAACCATAATTAATAAGGTTTAGTACTGAGACTATGTCTGTCATTAAATTCTCCTCCAAATGTATATTATAGATTATTCTTCCATCTGGAAATCCAGATATTGTTTCTTTATGTCCGAAACGCGTCTTTGTGCAACCGGGATAGTTTTGCTGTTTGTTAATTCAATCCTGACTGCATCTATTGTCTTGATGTAATTCATATTAACAATGAAAGAACGGTGTGGCAGTGCAAATTCTTTATGTGTCATAAGTGTATCACATATAGATGAGAATACGTCTGTCGACATTACCTGCTCGTTGTCTGAAAGGTATAATATTACTTTCCGGTTAAGAGCTTCAGCGTACATAATATCTGATAAGTATATTTTATGTATACCTGAATTATTCTTTATAATATATGTATCATTGCGTTCTTTATGAAATGTATCAAGAATATCATCCAGCGTATCATATAAAGCATCTTTAATTATAGGTTTAAGAAGATAATTAAATGCTTTGACTGTGTAACTTTCTACAGCAAATTCAGGAGATGATGTCAGAAAGATTACAGGTGAAAATCTGTCAAAGGCACGGATTTCCCTTGCCAGATTAATGCCGTCCATTACTGGCATAATTATATCGAGAAAATATATGTCATATTTCTCAAATTCAGCAGCTGATGCCAGCTCAACACTGCTTGTGAAACATTTTATAAAAAACTTCTGACCTTTGTCAGAGGCATATATTTCTAACAGCTCTCTGATTCTGTTTAATTCAGCTTCATTATCGTCACATATAGCAATTTTCATAGTATTTTCCTCATTATAGCTTAGTGTATAAAATATCTCTTGATTAATTATATATTGCATGAGACTAAATTTCTATATATAAATCTAATCGTTCATGTCAAAAAACTTGTAATTCACGCAGGTAACCTCACAAATGTCTTTTAATAAGGTATTATAACTACAATATATAGCAGACGGAAAACTAAATATTAGTATATGTGGTTATAACATAAAGGAGGCGTTTGGATGAAGAGGTTTTTGAGTATACTTTTATGTTCTGCAATTCTTGCTGCAGCAATACCGGGCATGTATTATGCAGAAGGGAATCAGTCTTCATATGATGAGCTGTCCCAGTTAAAGGAGATTGATTATCAGCTTAACGGTGGTCATTATGTCAGTGGCTATAATGCACCAGACAAATATCCGGCAGAGCAATTACCGGATAAGGATGATATTGTCAATCAGGGATATGAGTTTGGAGGATGGTATGATAATAAAGAACTGACAGGTAGTCCTGTAACGGAGATTTCAGAAGAGAATTACACAGGAGTTGTAGTTCTTTATGCAAAATGGATTGAACGTTATTATTACATTGACATACCTGAAAGCGTAGATGCTGATAAGACGAATCTTACAGTATCGGGACATGCAGGCGGACTGTATGAGAAAGATAAAGTAAGTGTATCTGTTTATTCTAAGAATGAATGGAATCTTCTGAATGGAGATGTAAAGCTGGGATATGAATTATATAATGAAGAGAATAAACTGTCTCTTACTAATAATTCAGTAATAACAGAGCTTACAGCAACAGGCAGTGACAAGACAAGAAAATATATGACAAGATTACAGGAAATTCCTAAATATGCAGGAATATATACAGATAATCTTACTTTTGATATTTCATTTGAAACAACAAAATATAACATTAAGTATGAAACTAATGGCGGAACACTTTATACTGATGATGATGAACAGGGGCGTGCAGCAGAGCTTGATAATTCGGTATATGAGGCGGGAACAAAGCTTTCAGATCTTCCGGTTCCGGGCAAGGCAGGCTCGACATTTTTGGGATGGTGTTATGATGCGGACTGTACAGATTATGTTGCCAGTACAGACAGACTTTTAAGTGATGTTGTATTATATGCATCATGGGTTGACGGTCAGGAGCTTAAGACAGTCAGTATAGATACATACGCAAGAAGTTATGATGTTGATGCAAATGATTTTACAATTACGGTAACTGATAAGAGCGGAAGGTTAACTAAAGAAGAAGTAAAGAATAAAGTATCAGTTAAGAATGTAAGCGATTCTTCTGAGAATACTTCAATAGATATTACAGCCGGAAGTGTATTAGATGATGGAGCGTATACATTTATAATAAAATGCAATGGCACATGGCAGGAAGGCTGTGGCTACCGTCTTGAACTTTCAGATGACAGGCTGTATTTCACAGGCTATGACCAGACAATAAGAGAATATGATTTTACAGTTTATAAGCCGGATGTAACTAATGTGAATCTTAGGGATGACATTAAGTACATAAAGTCAGGAAGCTTAAGTAATCTCTATGTTAACGGAGAGAAGGCTGATAGAATATCTGTGACGGTAATGACTGTAGGACAGGATGGTACAATAAGTCAGGAAGCTGTTAAAACTACAGGAAGCTTTACATATTCGGACAGTAAACTTAATGCAGGAGATAAGATTGCAGTATATGACGGAGATGTTGTGCCACAGTTAGATGGCAGTGTTATATCTGATGATGATGTTTCGTTCTTTGAGATTACATCAGCTAAGGGAAATGAATATTCCTACAGGGGTATGGCAGCAGAGGAGATACTCTTTGTTCCTGATGTTCTTCCTGTTAATGTAGCTGATGATAAGGATAATAATCCTGATAATGACAGCATAACAATTACAAAGAATAAAATGTCATATGGCAGTGACAGTCTTGGAGCAGGACTTGGACTTGATGAAGATACAACAGTTGATACAGGCGATTATCTTGCTCTGTATGCAACAGGAAATGATGATATACAGTATGCTGTTATAACAAATGTTTCAACTAATAATGCTGATTATGTAATCACATATAAGAATGTGACATGGGATGAAGTTCAGGCAGCCATGGATGTATATCAGACTGATAATGTGAGTGGTGAAAGTATATTACAGAATCAGGATATCAGTGGCATTGAACAGAGCGTTGAGCAGCAGGCTGTTGACAGTGGATTTGCACAGAGTGTTGTAGATGAGGTTGCACAGGCTGTTGTAAGAACGAATTCTTATCAGGAACTTCAGGAATATCTGTCTGATACTATGGATGCCAATATCAGCATTGTGCCGCAGGATATAACTTATCTTCCAGATAAGGCTCAGGGCAATGTTGCATTATATAGCAGCAAGAAACCAGAAGTAAAGCTTGAGCATGTAAGAGCTAACCTTTCAACTGATTTAAAACATTTTGAGAATGTAAGTGGATTAAGACTTGCTCTTGATATTGGTGTAGAGATTTCATTCTCTAATATGAAGGTAATTGTATCAGCAACATTTGAGCAGGAAGTTAAGATTAATATTAATGTAAGTGGTAAGGCTATATGGAAAGTATGGGGCATATTCCCATATATTGATGACTACCGTGTTGCGGTTTCATTAGATCTGTATGATTACACTGGAATTAATTTTAATGTTAATGTAAGAACTGCTGAAGAAGATGATGATGACGAAAGTTCTTCTAAACTTGATGAAGTGATTAATAGAATAGCAGAAGAGCTTAAGAATATGATGGAAATCGGAACTACTTATATATCTGACAAGTCGGATTTATCTACAAGGCTTGAAGATATGAAGGATTCTGATGATGACAGCGAGATATCTGTTGCGAAGAGTCTTGCTGAAAGATATTCTGATATGCTTGATGATGAGGCTGACTGGGTTGAATTATACAGTAAGTCGTTAACAGAGTCACATGTAAGGGTTATTGGAATTATTGATATTGAGTTTAAGGTTGAATTCGTTGTTTCTGCTAATGTTAATATATCAATGGGTATGACTTACTGGTATAAGAATGCCAAGAGATATGTTTACAGCATTATGGTATTTGACAGAAAGGTTACAAGTGATTCCATTGATTTAAGCGAAGAACAGTATGAGTTCTCGGTATATGCAATAGGAACAATAGGAATACGGGCAGGAATAAGACTGAGCGTGGCTGTAGGCCTTATATCAACAAAACTTGCAAGTGTTGGATTTACAGCAGAGGTTGGTGGATATGCCCAGGTATGGGGATATCTGTACTATCAGTTGAAATATGCAGCTTCGCAGGGCAGAACAGCAAGCTCAATGGGAGCTATATACATGGAAATAGGCATGTATATGGAGGTTAATTTTCTGGCACAGGCACTTTCTGGAACGTTTAGTTATAATCCTACACTTTTTGAGAAGCAATGGCCGTTGTATAGTGTTGGTGTGGTTGAAAATGTGTGCGATTATGCATATGGTCAGGATTCTGTTAAAGATATCAAGATGAAGAGAGATGTTAAGACTGTAAGACTTCCTGATACATATTTTGAAATGCAGTATCTTGATATGAAAGAAGGTCTTGACGATAATAATGAGTATTTTACTAAGGTTTATGATGACAGTGACAGATATTTTTCTATAACAATGACTAATCCGGCGTTCTCATATGATCCTGAAACTAATATAGTTGAGGTTAATCCTGGTAGTGAACCTCAGCAGGATGGTGAGATGATAATAACATGGAAGAGTCAGAAGGGTTCTTTTAATACTAAGCCGATAACAAGAAAGATATCTCTGCACTGGGATAATTTAAGAGATGGATATTATATAGCATTCCAGACTAACGGCGGTTCAGTTGTAGATGCTATAATATCTAAGTACAATAAAGAAATTACAAAGCCTGAAGATCCTGTTAAACAGGGCTATACATTTGCAGGCTGGTATACAGATGAAGCACTTACAAAGAAATATACTATTCCGTCAGTAATGCCTAATGAGGACAGAATTGTATATGCGAAGTGGGAAGCAGCTGATATGACTTATAATGTTGTTGATTATGTGGAAGGAACGGATGGTGTGTATACAGCAGCTTCTTCAAAGCAGGAGACAGCTAAGACTGATACAGAGATATCACCAAAGCCTGACATAAGAAACGGATTTATGACTCCGGCAGCTTTATCACAGAGAGTAAGTGCTGATGGAAGCACAACAATTAATTATTATTATGCAAGAAATAAATATAATATTAAGTTTGTTTCAGAAGGCAGTGTTGTTTCAGAAGGAAGATACACATATGGAACTCTTATGCCGACACCGGTTGCATATAGGGCAGGATATGTATTTGAAGGCTGGGAACCAGCTGTCACACAGACAGTTCCTGCAAATGATACAACTTATACAGCGGTATGGAAAGAAGCAGATGACGTTGTATACACAACAAAATATTATCTTGAAAATGAATCAGGAGAATATGAACTTGATAAGACCAGAATTAATAAAGGAACAACAGGACAGAATGTAACTGCAGATAAGGAACAGTATGACAACAGGCTTTATCATCTTACAGATGATCTGCCATCTGGTACTGTTGCGGCAGATGGAAGTCTTATATTCCGGGTGCATTATGATAGAAATACATACAGCATATCATTTAATTCTATGGGAGGAACTGTAAGTACTGAAAAGAAAACAGCCAGATGGGGAAGCAATGTTATTGCACCGGTTCCTGTAAGAGCAGGATATGCATTTGCAGGCTGGTATGTTGACAGAGCGTGTACAGAAGCATTTGACGGTACAATGCCGGCATATGATATTACTTTATATGCAAAGTGGGATGCAGATAAGGTTAATTATACTGTTGAACATCTTGTTGAAAAGCTTGATGGTTCATATGAATTGTATGACAGACAGGCATTTACATCTGATACTGACAGCCAGGTAACGCCAGAAGTTAAGCATATGGAAGGATTCAGTTCACCAGAGACAGAAACTGCCATTGTAAAAGGAGATGGTTCGACTGTTATAAGATATTTCTACAAGAGAAATGTACACAGATTTGTTCTCAAGCTGAATAATGGACAGCAGGATGTTGAATACGATTATAAATATGGCACTAAGATTAATATTATTAATCCGGAAAGAACTGGTTATACATTTACAGGATGGAATGAAGATGTTGCAGGTACAATGCCAGACAGAGATGTCACTTATACTGCAAGCTGGAAGATAAACCAGTACACAATCAGTTTTAATACAGATGGTGGTAGTGAAATTGCTTCTATAACACAGAATTATAATACTGAGGTTAGTTTTAATGAGATTCCGGTAAAGAAGGGATATACATTCACAGGCTGGGATAAAGCTGTTCCAGATGTAATGCCTGCTGGCAATATTGTTGTAACAGCACAGTGGAAGAAAGATGTATATACTATAAGTTATAATCTTGATGGAGGAAAGGCTGACAATCCTGAAACATATGAGGTTGATACTAGCGTTATAACTCTTAAGAGACCACAGCGTACAGGTTATACATTTATAGGCTGGAGCGGAGCTGGTATAGATGGAACGGCTATGGATCCAGTAATTACAACAGGTTCTACAGGTAACAGAAGTTACACAGCAAACTGGAAGGAAAACAGTTATGTTATCCGGTTTATTCCATATGGTGATGGAACAACTGGTTCTATGCAGGATATGCAGCTTATGTATACAGATAAAGCAGCATTAAGTGCTAATCAGTTTAGGAGAACAGGTTATACATTTGCAGGATGGACAAAAAAGGCAGGAGCAGACAAGTTATATGATGATAATGAAATTATCAGTGGACTTGGAACAGCAGATAATGAAATAATTACCTTGTATCCAGCTTGGACTGCTAATGAGTATACAGTACATTTTGATACAAAGGATGGAGATGCAATAAACGACCTTGTATTTACATATGACAAGAAATACGAACTTCCAAAGACTTCAAGATATGGATATACATTCCTTGGCTGGTGTGTAGAAGATGGCGGCACGGTTACATATAAACCGGGAGCTTCTGCTGATAATCTTGCGGGTGAAGGAACGGTTACATTATATGCAAGCTGGAGTCTTAATAAGACATTTACTTACAGCCACCCATATTCATATCGTGTAACTGATGATTCAAAGGAAGAACCAGTCAAGCTGCATTTCTTCATAGATGGAGCATCAGGAACTTCAACAAGTGGTTATACAAGAACTAATTCCATCTATATGGAAGGTATATCTCTGAATGAGATAAAGAAGCATTGCAATACGATGACTGTAACAATCAGTTATTATATTAAAATGGTAGATGACGGATATGCAGAGGTAGACACTACATATAGAAAAGATTCTAACAAGTCATGGAATGGATGGCATGGAGAGAAGCTTGATCTTAAGAAGAAAAATAAACAGACGATCACGCACACATACAGCATAGGATGCAAAGATATAGATGCTATATGCTACAGATTTGATGCAAGTGGTTCATTTTCTGATAAATATGATTTGAGCAATATTAAGGTCAGTGTAAGGTTTGATTAATTAGTAATTCGTACAGACTGGTTTTATGACCAGTCTGTACGGAATGTCAGGAGGGATTGGAATGAAGATTTCAAAAAACAAAATTATGATAATAGCAATAATAGTACTGTGCGTAGCAGTTGCTGTTCTGGCTGCAGTGCTTGTTATCAGAAAAGATAAGAATAAAGATAATGATGATAAATTTACACCAACGATTGATTCTGATTCTGGTGAAATTGGTACAGGAAGTAATTACAGTGGCGGACAGCAGGGAATAAGGATACCAGGATATCCATCTATAACTGTAGATGCAGGAAAAGATAATGTTACAATGAATCTGTTTAACCCTGAAGGAAATCCATGCTACTTTACATTTGAAATTGTTTTATCTGATACGGGCGAGACTATATACAAGTCAGATATGGTTGAACCTGGAAAAGCTATAACTAATGTAAAACTGCAGCATCCGCTTGCAGCAGGAGAACATAATGCTGTTATTAAGATTAGCACAGCATCGCTTACAGATGGAAAGACAATGAATGGTGCTAATGTTGAGACAGTTTTAGTTGCAAAATAAATAAACAGTCATTAATGGATGAAAGAATGGAGGCTATTATGAGGAAATTGACAGCTATGGCATTGAGTATGATGTTTATATTGGGAAGTGTTATTCCTGTAGGAGCTGAAGAGACACAGATAAGACAGACAAAAATATCTGTATCAATTGATCCGGTCTATACAGTGACTATTCCGGCAAATACAACAATTGAAAGAGGAGAACAGTCTGTTAAGCTTGGAAGTGTTTCTCTTGATAATGCAAGATTAGAGCCAGACAAGACTGTAAATGTATCTGTAAGTGCAAGTGGAAAACTTAAGAACAGTAAAAATGAGAGTAAAACAATTGCGTATAAGATTATGGATGGTAACAAAGAATTCAGTATAGCTACATATGCAGAGAGTGGAAACAGTACAAATCTGACACTTTCAATAGATAAGTCTGAATGGGATAAAGCATATGCGGGTTCATATTCAGATACACTTGTGTTTACAATCTCTTACAGATAGTGAAGCGGAAGATTTATATATTATTAAATGAAAAAGAGTTGTCCGGTTTCCCAGGCAACTCTTTATTTGGTCTGAATCCAAATATGAATTAAATTAATTATCTCTGAACTCTTGCGCCAGCACCACCAACGATACCTTCAACTTCCTTAAGAGAAGCCATTGTTGTATCACCAG
>ERZ779892.3907-NODE-3907-length-10023-cov-14.580357_pt1 | contig 10023 bp, 9 predicted proteins | sample MGYA00511552_ERZ779892 | MGnify/ENA primary metagenome ERZ779892 (study PRJEB29588, sample SAMEA2154561) | human gut metagenome | biome: human gut; feature: human-associated habitat; material: faeces | place: Denmark | collected 2008/2010 ... | reverse complement strand
GATATATGCACGCAGATGCTTATCCGTTCAGAAAGTACAAAATCAAACAGGAGAAGGGCAGACATGAGTTTCTTACCCCGGACGAGCTGAAGAAGCTGGAAACGGTCGAGGTGGAAGAGGAGTCCATGCGCCATGTGCTCGATGCCTTCCTGTTTTGCTGTTATACCGGATTGCGCTATTCTGACTTCTGCCAGCTCACACCTGAGAATTTCATTAGAGTAAACGGCAAACGGTGGCTGTACTTCAAATCCGTCAAGACAGGAGTGGAAATCCGTCTGCCGTTACATCTGCTGTTTGAAAGCAGGGCATTGGGCATTCTTGACCGTTATCCGGATATCGGAAGTTTTGCCGCTTTGCCTTGTAACTCGGAAGTGAATAAGCAGCTTCGAAAGCTGGCCGGGTTATGTGGTATCAAAAAGCGGATAACCTACCATGTGAGCCGTCATACCTGTGCCACCCTGCTGGTTCATCAGGGAGTTGCGATTACAACAGTCCAGAAGTTGCTCGGACATACTTCCGTAAAGACCACACAGATTTATTCAGAGGTACTTTCCAGCACCATTGTGCGTGACTTGAAAAATGTTCAAAGGAAAAAAGTAAAGATGTTTCCTGATAAAGGCTTGAGGACATCTGATTTTATAGACAACCGGTAGATTTCATGAATCCTATTTGTTTTCTATTTAGGGGTAGGTGATGTCTTTTCCACTTGGTCGTTTTTGATTTAATATTGTGCCGTTTTTCAAAAACAAATAATGATGAAAAAAGAAACTAAAGAAGAAGTGCAGATTTATACGGCAGTGGGTATGTTAGTGGCTGGTGTTGCTTTGTCTGTGGCAGGGTTTATAGTAGAACCTACCGGTCAGATACATGAGTCTGTATTGTGGTTTTTTGCTCAATGTTTGATGTATGCCGGAGGCATATTTGGTATCGGAGTTTATGTGACAACCAAGTTTAATCATCTAGTGGATAAATTAAACGATAAGGAGGATAAGAAATGAAGTATTTTACAATTGCGGAACTCTGCAAATCAACGACTGCTGACCGCTTGGGTATCAACAACAGATGCAGACAGGAGCATGTGACTGCTCTGACTGCCTTGGTAGATAATGTGCTTGATCCGTTACGTGAGTGGTGGGGGAAGCCTATAACAGTAAACAGTGGTTATCGCTGTCCGGAACTTAATGCGGCCGTCAAGGGAAGTAAGACCTCGCAGCACATGAAGGGGGAAGCTGCTGATATTGACACTGGAGACAGACAGCAAAACAAGCTGTTATTTGAATATATCCGCAAGAACCTGCCCTATGATCAATTGATTGACGAGTCTAACTTCGCTTGGGTGCACGTCAGTTATCGGGCTGACGGAAATAACAGGATGCAAGTTCTTAAGTTGTAGACTATGTTGGTTAGAGTTATGAACTGGGTAAGCCGGCATATATTGCTGGCTCCCTTCATGTGTCTGTTCCTGCTGTTTGCCTGTGGCAGTTCGCATAAGGCTGTCAAATCTGACACAGAAGTAATCAGGAAGGACAGTGCCAGTGAATCGGTCAATATCGTACATGGATCTGCTACTTCTTTAAGAGAGCTGATAACCACTAATGGCAGCTATGTAATTGATTTCCGTATCTATGATACCCGAAAACCGCCCGACAGTCTGACTGGGAAACCTCCGTTATTGGCTGACGGGCATGTGGAAGGTGATTTCAGCAAGAATAGAAAGAAGGAAACTGTAGTCAATGACTGTACAGAGATGAAAGCTGACAAGGAAACCACTTCCGATATCCATGAGGAAAAACGGTCAGAAACCATAAAAGATAAAAAAGAATCCACGCTGCCTAAACAAATTGGTTTTGCCTGTGTTTGTGGAACAGTTTTGCTTGTTGTTGTGCTGATAATACGAAAACATTGGCGCAACAGACAATCTTCATCATAAGACTTTAAATTTATAAATTGGACTGCCCCGGCTCGTGATGAGTCGGGTTTTTCTTGTCTTTTACCGGCTGTTTTTATAACCTTATTTTTGAAATAAAAAAAGATGGCTATACATGAAAAAGCGACCGTTGAACTCCAGGTGAATGGGGAGCAGGCTAGAAAAGAGATGCAATTGATGGAACAACATGCGCTCTCTTTAAAAGCCAGAATTGTTGAAGCCCAAAATGCGGGTGATACCAAAAAAGTCAAGCAGTTACAAAAAGAACTGAAGGAGACCAATACAACATTGCGTGCTATGAGGGATAACGCTCGGAATATTGATGCGGCTATGAACAATATTGGTTTGGCCACTCCAAAAGAACTTCGACGGCTGTTGAAAGATATCAATGCTAAGTTGAACTCCGGTCACATAGCCCGAGGTTCTGAAGAGTGGAAGAAGTACCAGGCACAACTCAAGTTGGTCAATGCGGAGATTCGTAAAGTAAATGATGAAATTAAAGAATCTGAGGGGTGGTTGACCCGGTTTAATAATGGATTTGCCAAATGGGGGGCGTTGGCGGCATCCGGTATAGCTGCCATTACCGGTATATCCATGACGTTGAACAAAATGCGCAAAGACCGTGATGATAAAGAGGCGTCGGCTGCCAATCTGAAGGCTCTTACCGGTTTGGATGATGTATCCATTCAGTGGCTTGCCCGGCAGGCCGAGATATTGTCTACTTCGATGCACAAGTCTGGACTTCGGGTTACTCAGTCCAGTAAAGAGATTCTTGAGGCATATATGTTGGTAGGGTCTGCCAAACCGGATTTGTTGGGTAATAAAGAGGCGTTGAATGCCGTGACCATTGAGGCGATGCGTTTGTCCAAGGCTGCCAAGATGGATTTAAAAGAAGCGGTTGATGCGGTTACGTTATCAATGAACCAATATGGGGCATCTGCAGACCAGGCGGCTGTTTATACCAATGTGATGGCGGCAGGTTCCAAATACGGTTCCGCAGCCGTGCAGAGCATTACGTCTGCCGTTGTTAAGGCAGGTGTGTCCGCATCCGCAGCAGGTGTGCCTATTGAGCAATTGGTCGGTAGTATCGAGACGTTGGCCGAAAAAGGTATCAAAGATGAAGTGGCGGGTACTGGATTGAAGATGTTCTTTCTGCGTTTGCAAACAGGGGCTGATGAAACGAATCCCAAAATAGTAGGGCTTCAGACTGCCCTGCAGAACCTGCAAAAGTTGTCGGTTGACGAAGTGGTTAAGCGCTTCGGAGCGGAAACCTATACTGTAGCACAGACCTTGATAGACGGTGCTGACAAAGTTGAATATTATACCAAGGCGGTGACCGGTACTAACGTGGCTATGGAGCAGGCTGCTATCAATTCTGAAACGAATGAGGCTAGAATGGCCCAGTTGAAGAATCAGTTGCGAGAAACGGGTATTGAACTGATGGAGAGATTAAATCCGTCTTTGAATATGCTGACAGGGTGGACTACAAAGCTTATTAAGGTGGCACCTTCAGTGATTGACTTTATTAAGGAATACGGAGCGGATATGATATGGGTTGTAGGTGTTATAATTTCATATACAGCAGCTAAAAAAGTGCAATGGTTCTGGATGAATAAAGTGAAAACGGAGATAGGACTGTATATTCTGATGCAAAAGGCAGAACAGTTCTGGAATAAGGCTGTAGCCGCTTCCACATGGTTGCAAGTATCCGCCAAGGCGGCTTTGGCAGGTCGGACTACTTTAGCCACCAATGCATTTGTTAGATTTTTTAATATTCTGAAATTACATCCTTTGGGAGCATTTCTGACTGTTGTGACCGCTTTGTCTTATGGAATTTACAAACTTGCTACCAAGACTACCGAGTCTGACAAGGCTGTAAGGGATTTTATGAAATCGAATATAAAGGAGCAGACAGAATTAAACAAACTCTATGCGGAGTTGAAAAAGACGAATGAGGGGACGGGTGAGCGTCTCAGGCTAGTCAAGGAGTTTAATTCAAAATATGGGGGATATTTGTCTAATCTGTTATCGGAAAAATCTACAGTGCTGGAGATTGCGGCGGCGTATCGTGAAGTTTCTTCCGCAATTTCTGAAAAGATAGCACAAGAGATGATTGATAACAAACGGACAGAGATACTGGAGAAGTCAACAGAAGACCGTGCCTCGGCATTGGCAGACTTTCAAAAAGTATTGGCCGGTTCTTTGTCCGGCTCGACGGCGGATATGATCCGTTCACAGACGATGGGGTTTGTTGATGATATGATTGCTGCCGGCAAAGATGTGGATACCGTGACAACATCCATCGTTCAGAGTATTCATAGACAGTACAAGCAGATAGGTACGGGTGATTTGTCCGAGGCAAAAGAAGCTCTTCGTGATTATGTGAAAGCGGTAAAGAGTGATGCGGATAAGATAGAGTCGGTTCAGAAGAGGTTGGGCAGCTTAGTCCGGACACCGAAAAAGAAGCCGGCTAATGAGTTGGATGAGGTGGTTGTTACTCCTTCTGTGGTGGTAAATGGAGGTGGCTCGGCAGAGAACGCAAAGGACAAAAAAGAGTATATTGAGAAAGAACTGCTGGCTATTGAAGAGAAATATGCGTTGGAGCGTGAGAAGTTACGGAATGAGTTTTTGTCAAAGCGCAACATGACTCAGGAGGAATATGAACAGTTTGGCTGTGATCTTGAAGAGCAATATTTGAATAAAAAGTTAAAAGTCTTGGGTCTTGAAGAGAAAAAACGATTAGAGATTCAGAATAAGATAATGACCTTGCGTGATAAGTTTGAAAAAGAATGTTCCGCTAAAAACCAAAAAGAGTACAATGAGCGTCAAAAATCGCTAGAGAGTGGTTTGGAACAACAGTTGGATACTTACAAACATGGCTTGCAGGAACAGCTTTATGCCGGAGAGATCAACCAAAATGAACAAAAAGAGCTATACCGAAACTACCTTTCAGGTCTTTATGATGAAATAATCAACAATCCTTTGGTATCAGACGAATTCAAAAAAAAGATGAGCGTTGCTTTGTCTGATGCACAGTTGGACGAACAGAAAGAATCTTATGAAAAAGCGGTTAATAATCTGAATAAGCTCAAAAGCCAATATATTGAGATTGGCCAATCCTTCGGACAGGCAATGGCTGATTTTTTTACAGGAGAAGAAAAAAGTTTGAAAGATTTTTTAGCTAAAATGCTTGTTACTGTTTTAGATGCTTTGGAGAAGCAATTGATAGCGGAACAAGCGGCAGCGATAGGATTGGTAACCATAAAGGATATAACTATTAAGGGGCTTGCCGGTGTGGCAACGGCGGCGGCTAAAATTGCATTGATTACCGCAGCATTTGAAACAGCGAAGGGTGTGCTCGGCGGATTTTCTTCCGGAGGCTTCACAGGTCCCGGTGAATGGGATCGCCCTCAGGGTATTGTACATTCCAATGAATTTGTTGCCAACCGTTTTGCGGTGGCAAACCCGGCTATTCGTCCCGTACTTAATTTGATTGATCATGCGCAGCGTACCAATACAGTGGGCAGCCTGACTGCTAGCGATGTGTCGGCTGTGGTTGCTCCGTCTGCTGTGGTTCCGGTATCCGGTAGTGGGAACGATACAGATCCGGCTTTGCGCCTGTTGATAGCTGATTGTGTCCGGGTTATTCAAAAGGTGGATACCCGATTGCAACAGCGTATCCGGGCGGATGTGTATGTTGCCGGACCGCACGGTATTGATGAGAATCTGAAGAAGTATAACGAGCTTAAAAATAATATATCCCGATGACTGAGTTATTGATTGATGGCAAAAGAGTGAGTCTGCCGAGCGACTTGTCGTTTGATTTGATATTTGAGAATCCTTACTTTACCAAATCATCCACCCATACATTGGATGTGGATCTGCCGATGCCGACTAATCGGCATGTGTTCGGCATGCTGCACCGTATGGATGTGACGAAACAAAAGGTGACATTACCAGCAGTTCTGATTGCTGACGGGTACCAGTTGTTGAATGGCAAGGCACTGGTATTGGGCACCACGGATCAGACGGTTAAGATTCAGTTGATGTCCGGTAATGCGGAATTCAATTTTTTGACGAATGGTGATATTTACCTGGATGAAGTGGATTGGGCGAATGATGACTATACATATACGAATGGCTACTATCTTTCTTATATCAAGACTGAAGATGTTCTGTCCGGTCCGGGCTATATGGATACCGGAGAGACCATTGTTTATCCGGATCGGCAGGCAGTGATTCCTGCCGAACCGGTTCCTTACCTGACCAAGTTGGTTCGGGTGATAGTCGAGCACTTCGGATTCGAGATGGGGACTAGCTATCTTGATGACACTTGGATGCGTCATATTTTCTGTGTGGGCGGTACGACGCTGGAGCGTAATTCTAAGTGGCATTATAAGAGTAAAATTCGTTGTTGGGGATTAATGCCGCATTGGACGGTCAAGGATTTTTTTTCTCACTTGGAGGAATTTGCTGGAGTGATCATGATGATCGATGATAAGACTCATCAGGCAATGCTCATTGATATGAATACGTTTTTCTTAGAGAACAGCGTGCAGGTGGATGAAGTGATTGACGAGTACGAAACCGATATAGAATCCGAAAATGATGCGGAGTCCAATGTGACGATGGGTAATACCGGCTATGACTTGCCGTCATCCACCAATGATGGTTATAACCGGCTGGAGAACCGGATCGTGATTACGGCTGAATCCAAGAAAGCAGCCGATTATAATTCGTTGGTCCAACTGTGGGAGAAGGACTCCGAGCCGGTCCGTCTTCGTACTATATACAAGACTTCCGGACGTTCCTATATAACTAAGGACGGGCAATTTACCGAAGTGGATCTCTACGGCAATCTGATACGTGATACAGAGAGTACCGAGGTAGATAACTCACTTCGGTTTGTTCCGGCTGCCATTGTTCGCGAACAGGTCAACTTGTATAAGGTGGGGGAAGGTCAACGGATTGTCAAGGCAGGGGAGTTCCAGGTTGTTGTACCTGTATCTTATTATGACTCATCGCCGATCAAGAACCATATAACGAATATTCAAGAAGTGATTGAAGGCAATGAACAGCTAACCGAGAAGAGTTCCAAGGATATCATGGAGTTGGCGGTGTGTCCTGGTATGAAGTCGTTTGCTGTCGGATCGTACCGATTGGAAATCCCGGCACCCTTCATGGATTATACACAGAAGTCAGTTAATCAGGCAGGTGATAATGAAATGATTTCCTTGTCTTTGCATGAGGTATGCGAACAGTCTATGGGAGCTCGTCACCGATCCCTGATGCAGATCAGTTCGGCGGTGATGTATAAGATTGACTTTTTGCTTGATTCGGTACCGGATGTTCGCAAGCCGTTTATTATTCATTGTCAGAAATATTTCGCTAAACAAATAAAAGTGACTGTGACAGCGGATGGCTTTGGTCGATTGATGCAAGGAGAGTTCTATAAAATAGAGATATAAATAAAAATCCCCGTAGCGGTTCAACTACGGGGATCGTGTCAATAAAACAGACCATCACAGTGCGATGGTGAGTGAACCAATCTTTTTGCTAATATCCTGTAGCGCGAGGTTTAAGGTTTTGATATCCTTTTCGTTAAGGGTATATACCTTACCTCTTACTTTATAACCGTAAAGACGTTGTTGCAACCAAGCGGCACTTTTCCCGAAATAGTTCCGGGCGATATATGAGACAGGTATTATTTCCTTTACGCTTTTGATCTGATTCTGGAGTTCCAAATAGCGAGTCATGTTTTCCAGTTCATTATTGATTTGTTTGTATCCGTTTAGGGTAAAGTTATAAATAGCCTCATTATCTTCTTCGCTGGTGTAATGTTCTCGGATGTAGAGAAACTTCTTTTCGAATTTTTGTTCTCTGTCTTCATCTGTTGAATGCATGATCTCTTCCAGTTCCTTCAATTCTTTTTTGATGTCTGACATATTATATAGGATTGTGTCCCCTTGTTTAAGGGGACTGGTTTAACAATTAATTTTCTAACTCTTTCAATCTGTTTTCCAGAATCCGGATGAATTTTTCTATTCTTAATTTTTCATCTAGAATGGAATTTACTTGTTGTTCTGTTAACTTTTTGTTGTTCTTGAAAGTGAACTCTGTCATCTTCAACTCCATTTTTAACTGTGTTAAACGATGGAGTAAGGCTGAAATTTCTTCTTTTTCATTCATGGTTCTTGTTTTATTGACATTGTAAAGATACATAGTAAATTTATTATGCGCAAATAATACATAGTAAAATTACTATGTATTAACCTTCTTTTTATAAGTTTCCTTCAAAATGCTTGGTTTCTTCATGTACGGTCATATTATCTCCTTTCAGATATTTGTTGGTGGTGCTGATATCCGCATGACGTGCCTGATCACGGGCTATCACGATGCCTTCGGCATTTGCCAGATCACGGATGCCGGAGTCCTTTAGACTGTAAAACTGATAGTTTTTCGGGTATCGCAAAAAAGCTCGTACTTTGTTGAAGTATTCTCTGAAAATGCGTGAGTCTGCTTTTTGAATAGAGGGTTTGAAATCCTTGCCAAAAAGGTAATAGTCTGAACTGTTCCTAAAGATGTCTAATTCAATCATCAGTTTGACCAAACTGTCATTCAATCCGACCATTCCGTCGCGTCGGTTCTTGCTGATAGTGGATGATACAAATACTTTTTGCTCCTTGATTTTAATGTCTCCTAATCGGATATTGCTTAGTTCGTCCGGACGGATAAAGGTATAATATTCCATTTGACAGGCTAATAAAAAGTGTTTGTTGGTCTCTTTCAGATATTCATGTAATTGTGCAAGATCCTCTTTCGTAAGTGCGGAGCGGAATTTCGTTTCTTCCGCTAAAGAGCGGATTTTATCGGTCGGGTTGTCCTCGATATATTTTTTTTCCTTCAGCCAGGTACAGAAGGTAGATAACCAGGTGCGATAGTTATTCCGTGTCCGGGCACTGGCATCACGGTCTAATAAGATATAATCCAAAAAGTCGCTTATATATGCTTGGTCGAATTGATACATATACATAATAGGCAGGTGCCTGCTGTTATTATATTCTAGCAGCATGTTTAATCTTGATTGGTAATCATAGAGTGTCTTCTGTTTTAGTGTTTTGGCAGAAGTGAGTTTTTCCAGATACTTGTTATAGATTTCTGTGACATAGACAAAGTTAGCACATTGTCTGTCTGTTGTGGCTTCCGCCCATGGGTTCCAGCCGTTCCTGAGGCGTTGTGTGGTGACTGTTATGATTTCAGTGGCTCTTTTCTTACGTTCCGAAATTTTTGTGATTGAGTCAAGCATGAATTTTTTTCGTTTCATACTTCCCTCTAGCGGATCGTAGCACTTGAAATCCACATACCAGTTTTTGCCAGTGTGCAGTTTGGGGAGAGTGTAGGTTACAACATCATACAGAGAAGTTCCTTTTCTTTTTCTTTCTGAAAACATTTTTTTATACATTTTTCGGCTCAGCGGAAATTTCTGGTTGTTAAGTTTTAAAATTAGCTACCTTTGCTTACCTTTGTTTTATGAAACCCGAACGACTCCTTCGTGCCATCCTTCCGGATGTGCTTATAGACAACTTTGATATTGTCAATTTCGACAAGAGTGCTGACCGTTTTGATATTTATCTTGATGAAAAAAAAGTTCAACTAAAAGAAGATAAGATCAATCCGGATATCATATCCTATGGTTTTGGTGAGTATCGTACAATCCAAGACTATCCTATTCGTGGTCGCGCCACTTATCTCCATGTTCGTAAACGTAAATGGCTTGACAAGTCTTCCAATGAAATCTTCAGCTATGACTGGGATTTATCCGAATTTGACGGTACACGGCTGAATTCTGAGTTCGTTTCTTTTTTAAAAGAAGGAGATTGAATCTACTCCTGTGAGTATCTGTGTGCTTGCGGAACGTTATGGCGTAAAAGGGCAGACTCTTCGTAAACAATACAAGGAGAAAATCAGTGATTACCGGAACTGGGATCAGCTCGAACATGCGCATGACTACCTCCTTTATCCTGAAAATATTGGAGAAAACCTTTCTTTGGATGAAACTTGCCTGAGCAATGGAGATGTTTATACGATTCTGACCA
>ERZ779892.3903-NODE-3903-length-10032-cov-2.799639_pt1 | contig 10032 bp, 8 predicted proteins | sample MGYA00511552_ERZ779892 | MGnify/ENA primary metagenome ERZ779892 (study PRJEB29588, sample SAMEA2154561) | human gut metagenome | biome: human gut; feature: human-associated habitat; material: faeces | place: Denmark | collected 2008/2010 ... | reverse complement strand
ATTTAACAGGAAATTCCGATGGAACTTCCCGTTAAATAAAAATTTTACATTAAATGAAGCTTTCTGAACACCCTGAGAAGTTTCGTTCCGCCCGGCATGGTCTTGAGTTCTGATGCGTCCAGCGCTCCAAGTTTAATAAGAAGCACACCGTACACGACAACAGCGATCATCATTGCAAAGAGAGTCGATAAAGCATTGCTCTTCATCGCAAGATGGGCAAGCTGATAGGAGCCAAAAGCGAAGATTCCCATTACCGCGGAAGCGATCACCGGGATCACTACTGTCTTTTTCATCTCCTGACGATATCCCAAAAGCTTCCGGATCGATCTCGCATTCATCAGAACCATAAATACCGCGAACAGAATCCCAAGCCAGTGCTTTCCGATCGCCTGATCGATATAGTAGGACGGGCCGCCATAGCATCCGCCGTCATCGGAACGACGTTTGTAGATCTGAGCCAGAGTTCCCTCCACGAAAGCAGTGGACATTCCCAGAAGCGCTGTAAGCCACATCCAGAATAATGATCCGAGTCCGCCGAGACAGATCGCAGTAGATACGCCTGCGATGTTTCCGGTTCCCACACGGGATGCCGTCGAAACCATGAGTGCCTGAAAAGACGAGATCGCCTTGTCATCCTCACTCGGTGCGAGAACGACCCGCAAAGATTCCTTTAAATAGCGGAACTGAACAAACTTTGTGCGGACCGTAAAGTAGATTCCGCCTGCAACAAGTAAGATGATCAGGATGTATGTGTAAAGATAATTACTGAGATTCCCGATCAGTGCCCCATACAAATCGTACATGTGTTGTTACCCCTCTTTTTTCTTTTTTTGTTACCCCAAAATTTTACTGTAAGTTACCCGTATTTACAATCATTTTTCCAGAAAATTCTGCCAGAACTGCACCTTCCATTATACCTCCCTTTCCTAATTTTTCTCTAAAGAAGAAAGTTTCCGTCTGCCCTTTTTCCTCTGGGTTCCCGTATCACTTTCATACTTTCATCGTAACCTGATGAACTGTTACCCTTCATCAAAAAACTGCTCAGTCCTTCTTCGCAAAAATATGCAATTTCATCTGTGAGGAAAGGAACTGCAGGATTTTTCTCCCAGCAATGCTGTTTCCCTTTGCGTCCAGGGACGGACCATAGATTCCGATTCCCATCTTCCCGTCAACAACAGACAGCAGTCCGCCACCGACACCGCTCTTAGAAGGAATTCCCACGCGGACCGCAAATTCCCCGGACCCGTCATACATGCCGCAGGTCAGCATGATCGTCTTCACGACTCTCACCGTGTCAGAATTCAACAGCCGCTTTCCGGACGGATCCACTCCATCGTTTGCAAGCAGAAGTCCCAATCCCGCAAGGCTTTCCGCCGTTACGCTCAGCGAGCACATTTTCACATAGAAATCCAGCGCTTCCTCCACATTTCCATTGATCACACCCTTGCTCTCTAAAAGGTAGGCGATGGCGCGGTTTCTCGCCACCGTCGACATCTCCGAGCGGTAGACCTTCTCATCCAGAACGATCCCGTCATCCTGACAGAAACACCTCGCAAGCTCCAGCATCTCCCCAAACGATACCTTCGGCTCGATAAAGCTCGCCACCGCGATGGCACCGGAGTTGATCATCGGATTGTATGGATGACTGTTGGATCCCTCAAGCTTGATCAGGGAGTTGAACGCGTCCCCCGATGGCTCCATTCCCACATTCTCAAACACCATGTCAAACCCGCAGACCTCAAGTGCTACTGCAAGGCTGATAACCTTCGAAATACTCTGGATGCTGAACCGGTCCTTCGTATCCCCGCAAGAGAACCGGCTTCCATCCCGGCAGAAGATGCTGATTCCGAGCTTATTCTTGTCCGCTCTTCCAAGCTCCGGAATATAGGTCGCAACCTCTCCCTCTTTGATGTATGGGCGTCCCGTTTCCAGCGCCTCATTGATCAGATCCTGAAACATAACTTTTGTTTACTCCTTTCCTCTATGACCTTCCACTCCTGCTGCCGCACTTTCCATACTTTGCAGGAAACTCTTATCAGCACATTTTCTCTTATTTTAAACGTCCTGTCCCCTCTCAAGCCGCTCTCTTACTTCCTTCAAAAACTCTTCCCCAATCCCGGAGATCGGCACATCCGCAAGTGTCACATACCCGAATTCCAGCTTCACCTCGCACCCCGGAATCGGCACGGAAACTGCCCGGAAATCCGACAGCTGCTTGTCGAAGTCATGGATTCCGATGCTGTAAAAATCCGTCTGTGAGATCAGGTTCATGAGCGTCGCACGCCCTGTCACATAAATCTCCTTCTTCTTTCCCGTACTTCCCCCATCCTCATTTGGTCCGAGGATATTGGAGAGAATATCGTCATACAGCCCCATATAGCGGATAAATCCGTAATTCGCAAGATTCTCCCTCGTCATCGGCTTCTTCTCCCGGACGAGCGGATGATCCTTTGAGATCACGATCTGCGGTTCCACATAAGAGAGGAACCGGTATGTAAGGCCTTTCGCCGCCGCCATCACCTGGATCTCCTCATGTCTCTGACTGTCGAAATGGAAAATTCCGATGTCGGCCCGCCCGGAGACCACATCCTCGATGACATCCTCCAACTGCCCCTCATACAGGCGGTGGGTGAATTCCGGCTGATCCTGGTACCGTCGCACGATAGTGATAAAGCTCTCCATCACATGGGAAAACTTTGTCATGGACACCGCCAGGGGCTCTGTCTTCTCCATCTCCTTTAATGGCCGCAGATGCATTCCTTCCATTTCCTTTAAGATCCGCACTGACCGCTCCAAAAACTCATTTCCCTCGGGAGTCAGCGACACGCCCTGACGGCTCCTGTTTAAGAGCGGCGCCCCAATGGTCTCCTCCAGGTCATGAATGATCTTTCCAAGATGGGACTGGGAAACATAGAGCATCTGGGCCGCCTTGTTGATGGAACCAAGTCTCGCCACCTTGATGAAGTATTCCAGATGTTTCAGATTGATATCATAGCTCATGTTCTTCCCTCCCTCATTTTTCTATCTCTCTTCCCGCGCATCGCTGCTGAAAAGAGTTTCTGAAAGCCGCACATTCCTGCGGCTTTTCTTGTATATAATGTATCATTTTTTGCTATATCTTTCCACTTCTTTGTTATTCTTTATCAAACTAAGGTTATTTCCCGTAGAAAAAACCTTATACATCAAAAACGGAGTGCCGTCACCTGGACAACACTCCGAAACCATACTTTCATATCTTAATTCACACGGGATGACAGACCTCAGCTCCCGATCATAATGTTGATGATCTCATCATTCGTCTCCTTCATTCCCTCTTTTGCGAGACGTCCCACGTTGCGGATCGTCGCCTCGATCCCGGCCGTCACGATTCCGTCGCCGTCATCAAAGTTCTGACCACGCTTTGCCATATAGTAGCCGATGATCCCCGCGTCCACCGCCTCAGCGATCTTTGCCGCGCAGGACGCTTTCGCGCCATCACAGACCATACCGGAGATAATGGCGACCGCATTGATCACGGTGTGGACCACCTCATCATAGGATGCTCCGGAGAGATACGCGATCCCTGCTCCGGAACCCGCGCCCGCGCTGACTGCGCCGCAGTAAGCGGATAGTCTTCCGATGGGCGTCTTCTGGTGGATCGTCGTGAGATCTGAGAGTGCCATCGCCCGGTACATGGTATCCTCATCGACTCCCAGCTCCGTTGCGTATACGATGACCGGAACAGAAGCCGTGATTCCCTGATTTCCACTGCCGGAGTTGATGATAACCGGAAGCTCACATCCGTTCATTCGTGCGTCGGATCCGGCTGCCGCCATGGCTCTCGCCCGTGTACGAACATCATTTCCATTCATATCAAGAAGAAGTGCGCCGATGTTGGATCCATACTTCCCACGCATTCCCTCTCTGGCGATCGCCATATTGTAAGTTTTCTGGCGCTCCAGAACCTCTCTGATATCATTCACATCCACTGTGTGGATAAAGTCCCAGATATGCTCCATATCGAGCAGTGAGCGGTCCGTAAGACCTTCCTCCTCCTCACCATTCACCGGAATATCCTTGAGAACCTCTCCGTTCTTTTCAATATGTACCACATTCGTGTGATAATTTGCGATGCGGACCATGCTGGTATCTGTTCCGCGTGTCAGTGTCACAATAATATCAAAGGTGATGCCGTTATCAATATGTTCCACTTCCACCGGGGTCGTCTGAAGGAATTCCTTCATCGCCGTGATCTGCTCTTTTGTGACAGACGCTATGACCTCAAGTTCCTTTTTCGGATCACCTGCAACGATTCCTGCTGCTGCCGCCGCCGGGATTCCCTTTAAATGATCCGTATTCGGGACGATCACGGATTTTACGTTCTTGATCATGCTGCCGCTGGCTCCTACCTTCACCTTCTCCGGGAGTCCGCCGAGCACTTCTCTCGCGACTGCCGCGCAGTAAGCGATGGCGATCGGCTCCGTACATCCCATCGCCGGCTTCAGCTCCTCTTCCAGAATACTCACATATGCCTGATATCTGATATCGCTTTTCTCCATTGTATCTGTCCTTTCTCCGTTCTTTTCTGCCGATCGGATCACTTTTTCCGCCCGCCATTCATGACTCCGAGTCTCACATCCTGAAAATTCGCATTCTATCCTGCTATTTTCTTGCAATTTCTATATTCTTAGCGTATCATAAGAAGTACTAAAAGTAAAATTGAACGTTTTAAACAGATCATTTATAAATTTTTATAGAGAAGAAAGGAATCCGCCATGGAACTTCGAGAGATCCGCACGTTTCTACAGATCGCGCAAAAGCAAAGTTTTTCAAAAGCCGCCGAGGCGTTAGGCTATTCCCAGGCCGCCGTCACGGTCCAGATCAAGCAGTTAGAGGAGGAACTCGGCATCCATCTCTTTGACCGCCTCGGAAAAAAGACGGTCCTGACTCATCACGGGGAAATCTTTTACCGCTATGCCGTGACGATCCTTGGCACCGTCGCCGACGCGAAAAAAGCTGTTTCCGCCTCCACAGAGCTCTCCGGTGACCTCACCATCGGAACCATTGAATCCATCTGTGAATCCATCTTTCCGGATCTTTTAAAGAAATTCCATCAGCTTTACCCGAACGTCTCCGTGAGCATCGTTCTGGACTCCCCTGATGTTCTTTTGGACCGCATGAACAAGAACTCTATCGATCTGGTCTATCTCCTCGACCAGCCCATTGACGACAAGCGTTTTATAAAAGTTCTGGAAGCGCCGGAAAATATCTCCTTTGTCTCTTCCTCCGTCCACACGCTGGCAAAAAACGATTCCACAGACCTTGCCTCGGTCATCAGCCACCCGTTCCTCCTGACCGAAAAAAATGCCAGCTACCGGTTCGTTCTTGACCGGTATCTGGCATCTCTCGGAAAGGAGATCAAGCCTTTCCTGGAAATTGGAAACACTGAATTCATTATCAATATGTTGAAACAGAACGCCGGGATCTCATTTCTCCCGGAGTTTGCCGTAAGGCATGAAGTGGAATCCGGTATTCTCTCGATCCTGCCGGTAAAGGATTTCCACATGGAGCTCTACCGTCAGGTCCTCTATCACAAAGACAAATGGCACACCGGTGAGATGGACGCCTTTATCGAGCTTGCGAAGGAGACGTTTCAGACTTCATCCGTTTCAGACGAGTTCCCTCAAGCATAATGAGGAAGGTTAACATAACAAGCATCGCAGCGCTCACCCCGATAGTCAGCCTGTAATCCCCTGTTATGTCATAGAATGTTCCAAACCACATGTTGAACGGGGCGCCAAGAAGCGTTCCCACCATAGTGGAGTAAGCGTACGCCGTGCTGTATGTCTCGCCCTTCCAGAAGATCCTGCAGAATAACGGCATCATGACCGAGGAAAGCGGCAATGTCACGCCGAAGAACAGGGAACCTGCCATCACAGTCTTCGGGGAACCTAGAAACAGCAGCACATGACCAAAGAACGCCAGCGCAATGGAAAATTCGAAGGTCTTTATGATTCCAAGACTGTCACTGACCTTTCCGAGGATCAGCTTGCTGGACATATTTCCGAGAAGGGAGATGCTCGTCATCATGGCCGCTGCCTGCAGCGTAAGGCCGGCTGCGATCCCACAGGGCGTCAGGAAGGAATTCAGGTACGCGCATGACACACTGGTCCAGTATGCACCCACGGCAATATAAAATTCCGGCTGACGCAGCAATTCTTTTAACGTAATCCCGTTTTCCCCGGATGCGGGCGCTGATGCGTCTGATACAGCCCTTTGCTCCACATCCTCTGCCCCGTAAGGCAGAAGACCCATCTCTTCCGGCTTGCAGCGGAGAACGAACAGGGAGATCGGGAGGACCAGCGCGATACTGACGATTCCAACCGCCACATAGCTCACCCTCCATCCGAATGCCGGGATCGCCATTCCAAGAAAGCTGCTGCCGATCATGCCGACGAGACCGGAGAACGCCGCGGAGATTCCCACCGCCATTCCGGTCTTTTTCTTAAACCAGTTTCCAAGAATGATCGGCGCTGGGATCATGCAGACGAAGGACGAGGCAATTCCCTGAATGATGCCTGTCAAATGCCACTGCCACAGTTCATGGAAGGTCCCCATGAGGGCCGCGCAGCCTCCGTATATGACAGCTGCAATGCTGATCACGATCCGCACATCATGTTTCCGAAAGCTTGTCGCCACAAATGGCAGCGCCAAAGCAGAACTGATGCAGTAGAGCATCCGGTACATCGTAAGTTTTCCCAGCTCAAATCCCAGTTCTTTGCAGATCGGGGAGTAAAAGACACCGGCACAGTTGTTGATGAGTCCCAGAGTCGCCCCCTGCAGGATGCAGCAGCCCGCAAGGATGAACCAGGCGTAGTGCAGTCTGTTTTTCTTTTGTTCCATTGTTATTTCTGCCTTTCCCCAGCTTTTTCTTTTCCGCATATCGCCGGTATCCGGCTGTCCGCCCCGAAAACTTCCGGCCACATATCCACCCGGTTCCATCTCCGTCACTCACTCTTATGGCAGACGCCTGGCCTCTGCGGGCATGCTGAATAAATCTGCGGAATATTCTTTATTCCTTAAAGTTATATTGTAGCATTTTTTCTCCCATTTTCCCATATTTTTTTCATCTTTTTGCCATAAAGAACTTGCAGGATAAATCTTAAGTACTTATAATAGAAAACACGGTAACTGTTCATTGCATCGAAACAGTACCGCAGTAAAAAGACATTACCGCCCGACCCCGGCGGCAAAAAATACAATGCCGGTCAGACGGCAGAATGGAGGAATTTCCAATGGCAAAGAAAGAGATCGACTGGTCCAATATCGGATTCGGTTACATCAAAACTGATTACAGATATGTATCCAACTTCAAAGATGGTTCCTGGGATGAGGGAACTCTTACAACTGATGATATGATCACCTTAAACGAGTGTGCATGTGTATTCCAGTATGCACAGACCTGCTTCGAGGGCTTAAAGGCATACACAACGGAGGACGGCCACATCGTAACCTTCCGCCCGGACTTAAACGCTGAGCGTATGATGAACTCCGCAGCAAGACTTGAGATGCCGCAGTTCCCGAAGGAGCGCTTCATTGACGCGATCACAAAGGTTGTCGCAGCAAATGCAGACTATGTTCCGCCGTATGGTTCCGGCGCAACTCTTTATATCCGTCCGTATATGTTCGGTACAAACCCGGTAATCGGTGTAAAACCGGCATCTGAGTATCAGTTCCGTGCTTTCTGTACACCGGTCGGCCCGTACTTCAAGGGCGGCGCTAAGCCGATCACGATCCGCGTTTCAGACTTTGACCGTGCAGCACCTCACGGAACAGGTCATGTAAAAGCTGGTTTAAACTATGCGATGAGCTTACATGCAATCGTTGATGCTCACAACCAGGGCTTTGCTGAGAATATGTATCTCGACGCTGCTACAAGAACCTATGTTGAGGAGACAGGCGGAGCAAACTTCATCTTCGTTACAAAAGACGGCACAGTCGTAACACCGAAGTCCGACTCTATCCTTCCGTCCATCACACGCCGCTCCATCCTTTACGTTGCTGAGCACTATCTCGGCTTAAAGGCTGAGGAGCGTCCGGTTCCGTTCTCTGAGGTTAAAGACTTCGCTGAGTGCGGTCTTTGCGGTACCGCTGCTGTTATCTCTCCGGTTGGCAAGATCGTAGACCACGGCAACGAGATCTGCTTCCCGAGCGGAATGGAGAAGATGGGTCCGGTGATCCAGAAGCTCTACGACACATTAACAGGCATTCAGATGGGCCATATCGAGGCACCGGAAGGCTGGATCCATGTGATCAAATAATTAACCGCGTGAATTGTATCAGAGCAGGATTCCTTTGGGGAGTTCTGCTCTTTTTTCTTTATCAATGATTCGCATGGGAAGAGAATTCCATTTAAGCGATGATACTATTCTGGAACAAATATGTAAAAATTTTGATCTGGATCAGATCACTGCGAGAGAATACATTGATTCTTTTGGGAAATAATTATCCATATTCATCAAAAAGATCCGGGAGACCATCCATACATGATGGAATCCCGGATCTCTTTAATTTTTCTTTATTTATGCCGCATGGAATCTTCCATCCCGCCTGCAGATCTCCTCAAACTCCTTAAGCTTCTGCTTTGCCTCCGGACTTAAGTCATCCGGAACCTGGATCCTTACGACGGCGTACTGGTCGCCGTGGAGTGACGGGTCTTTTAAGGAAACGATACCTTTGCCGCGGAGACGGATCTTTGTGCCGGAGTGGGTTCCGGCTTTGATCTTGCAGACCACATCTCCATATAACGTGTGGACAAGAGTCTCACCGCCGAAGACGGCCGTGGTGAACGGAACTTCCACATCGCTGTAGACATCCATGCCCTTTCTCGTCCAGCCAGGTCTTTCGCCGACTGTGATCTTAAGAAGCAGATCACCTGCAGCACCGCCGCCGGTTCCCGGCATTCCTTTGCCTGCAAGACGGATGCTCTTTCCGGTCTCGATACCTGCCGGGATCTTAACCTTCAACGTCTGCGGTCTGCTGCCAGGCTGGTTCGGGTTCTGGATCGTGATGGTCTTTTCGCAGCCATGAACGGCCTCATCGAAAGTTATCTGAACCTCCGCATTTAAGTCGTTGCCGCGGTCAGAAAATCCAGAACCGGAAAATCCATTTCCGCCGCCAAAGCCATGGAAGCCGGAACCGCCAAAGCCAGCGCTGCCAGACCTTCCTTTGCCGCCAAACATATTTCCAAACAGATCACCGAAGATATCATCCCCGTCACCGCCCTCAAAATGGAATTCATGATATGTTCCATCTCCGGAGCGGAAGGATCCGGACCGGTATGCTCCGCCGGCACCGTTTCCGAAGCCGCCGAATCCGCCAAAACCACCGGCACCTGCTCCGGCGCCCTGTCCGTAACCTGCCGTCTCATCAAAAGCAGCATGTCCAAACTGGTCATAAAGCTTCTTCTTCTTCGGATCACTCAAAACGTCGTAAGCCTCATTTACATCCTTAAACATCTGCTCCGCCGTCTTATCGCCAGGATTGGAGTCCGGATGATACTTCTTTGCCAATTTTCTATATGCACGTTTAATTGCCGCAGCATCCGCATCTCTCGAGATGCCCAGCACATCATAATAATCTCTCTTTGTCGATGACATATTCACCACCTCACTGTTCTATATGTAATGTAACATATCAAATATTCAATGTCAAGGGAGGTATGTGAATTTTTTGTGATATTTAAAGATCCCGCCGAAACCTTCCTCCGTACAATATCTGTACGTTCTGGCTTTTGGCGGGATCTTTATTTTTCAATATTTTCTTTGTTATTCTAATTATTCCTATTTTTCAAAAATCTGTCTAAATTCCTTCACCTGGGTCCGACCGATGGGCAGTGCCTCAGCATCATAAAATTTCATTTTTACACAGTACCCGTTATTGTAGCTCACCTGCATCTCCTTCACATAATCCAGATTAATCAGATAGCTCTTGTGGATCCGGAAGAACCGGCTCTTTTTCAGGTGAGTCTCATAATTGTTCAGTGACTCGTTC
>ERZ779892.3899-NODE-3899-length-10043-cov-17.259111_pt1 | contig 10043 bp, 6 predicted proteins | sample MGYA00511552_ERZ779892 | MGnify/ENA primary metagenome ERZ779892 (study PRJEB29588, sample SAMEA2154561) | human gut metagenome | biome: human gut; feature: human-associated habitat; material: faeces | place: Denmark | collected 2008/2010 ... | reverse complement strand
CGGCTTTGTCTGATTCCGGTAATTATATGGAGTTATTGTGTAAAGAAAAATCCTCTGTTAGCTGGTGAAATCTTATTGCTGTCTGGTCTTACGGATCTTGCTGATGGATATATCGCAAGAAGATTCCATAGGATTAGTAATTTAGGAAAAATACTTGATCCGGTGGCTGATAAGCTGACACAGGCAGCGATGTTAATCTGTCTGTTTACTCGTTTTCCGCATGTGCTTCTTTTAATCGTAATAATGGCAGGTAAGGAGCTGTATATGGTAGTCAGTGGATGTCTTGTGATACAAAAGACAGGAAAAGTACATGGTGCAGACTGGCATGGAAAGATAGTAACCTTTTTATTATATGGAACTGCAGCGGTGCATATTATATGGTTCCACATTACACCGATGGTATCAGATCTGTTGATTGGTTTGTGCGCTATAATGATGGTCATATCGGTCGCTCTGTATATTATCCAGAATACCAGGACTCTTAAGGGAGAGACTGTATAAGCAATTTTATATTGCAATGACTAGAAAAATATTTAGGAGAAGATAGATATAAACAGTAAGTCAAACACACAAACTATGGAGTCTTTAGTCGGTTTAATAAAATTTTAGATAGAAAATAAATCATTATAAAAAGATCCTGTTCATACTATGATATATAGAACAGGATCTTTATTTACTTTATTTCGCCAGGAAATTGCTCTGAATCTCCATCGGCATATGATAAGCCTGGCCTCGTTTTGTCAGGCTGTATAATTTAAAGCTCATTAGTTCCGGAGTCGCATTCAATGAACTGCAGAGTCCGAAATAATCCAGGTCCTCGTTCTGAACCATCAGCCTTTTAAAATTAGCCAACTACTTTTCCAAAAGTTTTTAAGATGGATCCGGAAGTGACTTGGATAGGGGCATATTTTTTATTTAGAGAAATAAGCTGAATACCGGAATCGGATTGATGATATTTCTTTACATAAGCATCACCATCAAGGAAGAAGACACCGATTTCTCCTTCTTCAAGTGTTTCTTGTTTATGAATCCAGATGATCTGTCCATCCAGATAGAGAGGCTCCATGCTGTCACCACATACCCGGACACCGAAGTCAGCACTGGAAGATACTTCATCACCAACTTCAATTTCGGAAAAACGGTCGGAATCAAGGAATTGTCCTGTTCCAGCTGAAACCGGGAGATCATAGAGACTGAGAGTTCTTCGTGGAAATTGATAAATGATTGGTTCTTCTCGAATGTATTCCCCACTTTTCATTAATAGGTTCATGTAGTCAAGAACTTTGGCTTGTCCTTCGTCATTTAATTTGGAGAAAAGTTTCTCATCCGTTCCAATCTGGAATGTTCTATTTATATCGGAAATCTCAAGAATCTCACAGAGGGCAAAAAATTGTAAAACATTTGGCAGGTTTACATTTTTTTCCCATTTACTGATAGAATGAGCTTTTACATCTAAGCCTCTTTCACACAGAAGAGCTGCCAGTTGTGGTTGAGACAGTTTTCGGTCTTTTCTTTTATTAGCAATAATGGATCCAAAATCTTTCTTTATCATCATACACCTCCATATGCAGGTATTTATTCCCTATATATACTATAACCCATAACAGATAAAAAATCAACAATAATAGCGTTAAAATCCATAAAAACGACATATCTGCTACTTTACAAAGATTTAAAAGCGATATATAATGCCTATATAGAAAAGAACACACGTTCTAAAAAGGAAAGGTGAAAATGTGGAAAGAACAATATTGCACAGCGATGCCAATTGTTTTTATGCTATACTAATAATATCTGCTGTAAGTACAGAAAATGAAAGATTCATATCCATAGCAAGTCTCCTTTAAAACTTCCGATTTGTATAACCTCTCTTAACATCTAATCCACTGCCTGCAAACACCCAAAATGGTCGAGTTGCCGGATTGGTTGTCACCCTTTTTCAGAAGTCTGGCTTCAAATCCAAACCTCCGAAAAAGCCTGGAAATACACCACTTTTCAACCTTTATTTATCTTTTCTTGACAGCAAACAAACCGTCTCCACATGCCCCGTCCTCCCAAACAGATCCACGCCCTTGACCTTGACCGTCTTATACCCCAACTCTTCCAGCACAGCACAGTCCCTAGCAGCAGTAGCGTGATTGCAGGAAATCATAACTATCCTGTCAGGGGACATTTTTGCCATGTACTCCAGTGCATCCCTAGTGCAGCCCTTTCTTGCAGGGTCCGCTATTATCACATCTGGTCGCTCGCCACGGCTGTAAAGTATCTCTGCTATCTTTCCTGCGTCACCACATATAAATTCCGCATTTGTGACATTGTTTGCTGCGGCATTTCGTTTTGCATTGTCTATTGCAGACTCTATTATCTCAACACCTATGAGCTTTTTCACCTTTTGGCTCATTGACAAACCAATCGTTCCTGCACCGCAGTAAAGATCAAGAAGAGTTTCCTTTCCTGTCAACTGAGCATAATCTGCGGCAATTTCATAAAGCCGCTCCGCCTGAATTGTATTTACCTGATAAAATGACAGCGGTGATATCTCTATATCATTTCCACACATGGTATCGTGTATCGTGTTGCTTCCATACGCAGTAACAAGCTTCTGTCCGAGTATACAGTTGGTCTTTCGGCTATTCTCATTGAAAACTATACTCTTTATATCAGCATATTTTTTGCAAAGCTCACCCACAAGCACATCAAATACGCCACGCTTTTTAAGGTCGGTAATAACAAAACAGACCATTATCTCACCTGAGTGTTCGCCACGCCTGAGATAAATATGCCTGAGCAGACCGCTTCCCGTTTCCTCGTTGTATGCCTTTATCTTACGCTCGTTCACATAAGCCATTATGTCATCAGCGACAGCTTTAAATATAGCAGGCTGTAATGCACAATCAGTGTGATCGCATACATTATGAGAACGCCTTGAATAGAATCCGCAAACTGCCTTGCCGTCCTGCTCTGCTACAGGGTACTGCGCCTTGTTGCGATAGCCAACAAGCTGTTTACAACCCTCAAAGCTGTCATATTCAGGATAAAGCTTACCAATACGCTCAAATGAATCCTTTATGAACTGCTCTTTTACACGGCATTCTTCCTCATAGCTCATGTGACGAAAACAACAACCGCCACACCTTGAATAAACAGGGCAATCGTTCTTCGTTCTTTCAACCGAATCACTTACAATATTTTCGATAATGCCATAGCAATACGTTTTGCAGACCTTGACTATCCTGCATTCGATAACGTCGCCAATAACAGTAAAAGGCACGAAAACAGCAATGCCCTCGTGCTTTCCTACTCCGTTGCCCTCATTTGTCATACCGCTTATTTCAAGCCTGATGATCTCATTTTTCTTTAGCATAAAATTCCTCTATCTCATTTTTTCGCTTAAGCATAAGCTCAAAATGCTTATTGTATTCCAGCGGAAATTTGTAATTGAACACACGCTCCAAACGTCCGCCCATTTTGTCAACAAGCTTTGTCGAGCCACCTGCACCCATTGCAAGTATGGTCTGAACCTCTTCCATTATATAGATATTATACAAACTCTCGTGACCCTGCTTTGTCCAGCCTATATTTTCAAGATTTTCAAGCATATTCTTCTGTCTGTAGAGATAATAAGGCAGATAGCCGCTTTCAAGAAGTCTTTTTGTGGCATACTCTACCATTTTATCGGCTGGATTTTTCAGCACTTCCCTGTCACCGCTGTGATTTAGCCTAGCCGCACGCTTTATGGAAAGTGTGTGTACAGTGATATTCTCAGGAGCAAGCTCGATAAGCTTATCAATGGTATTCTCAAAGCTCTCCACTGTGTCTGTTGGCAGACCTGCGATTATATCAGTATTTATAGAGTCAAAACCAACTTTTCTTGCAAGGTCAAAGCTGTCAAAAAACTGTGCAGTTGTGTGTTTTCTGCCAATAGCCTCAAGAACGCTGTCATTCAAAGTCTGTGGATTTATAGATACTCTGCCACAGCCGTTTGCTTTAAGCACCTTCAGCTTTTCTTCAGTTATGGTGTCAGGTCTTCCCGCTTCAACAGTGTATTCACGGACAGTTGACATATCAAAGCTGTTTGCAATGACTTTCATAACTCTGTCAAGCTGAGCAGCAGTGAGCGTGGTAGGAGTGCCGCCGCCAAAATATACGGTGTCAAGCTTTAAGCCAAGCTTTTTCGTTATCTTCGCAGTGTAAACTATCTCCTCGCACAGCTTGTTCACATACTCAGGGATAAGCTTCATACAGCCCTCGATAGATTGCGAAACGAAAGAACAGTAGGAGCATCTTGTGGGACAAAACGGCACTGACACATAAAGACTAAAGCTGTCCTTTTCAAGCTCATCGAGGACAGGCTTCTGGGTTATAGCAGTTTTGTATGCAATATCGCACTTTTCTTCGCTGCAAAGATATCTGCTCTCCATGGCTTTAAATATCTCCGCCTTGTTCATGCCCTCACTGAGCATATCATTCACACGCTTCACAGGTCTTATTCCCGTTATAACGCCCCATTTCGGCACAATGCCTGTTATCTCGCTCATTGCCTTAAAAAGAAGTCTTGAAAGTGAAAGTTTCATGTCGCTTTCAAAATGCACAAACTCCTCTTTTTCGCAAGTCTTGCCGTCATATCTCACCTTAACGCTCAAACAAACATTGTCAGCGTTATCCTTTTTCTGAGCGAACACATAATCGTCCTCTGTATCTATGCTGTCAGAAAAAACGTGTGTAAAGAGCGTTGCAGGGATAAAAAGCTTCATTACTCCCTCAAGCTCATATTTATAATCGTTGCCGCTGAATATCAGAGTCATTTCAAAGCCTCCGCAGCCTGCCTGAGATATGGGTTATACTTTCTCTCAGCGTCAAGTGTCGTGACATTCATGTGACCAGGGTAAACAGTGAGATTTCCACCAAGGTCAGCTATTTTCATAAGCGACTTCATAAGGGCTGTGCTGCTTCCATCAGGCATATCAGTTCTGCCAACACTTCTTGAAAATAGGGTATCTCCCGAAAACATATTCATGCCGCATATGAAACAAACAGAACCGCTTGTATGTCCCGGCGTTTCCAACACGTCAAATTCAAGCTCGTCAAGCTTTAGTATATCGTCCTCTGTAAACACATTGACCTTGCCTGTGTAATTTCTGTGTCCTCTTATTCTGAAAAGATTAGCAAGCATTCCTGCGTCATCTGTAAGCTTAGGTTTATCCATAATGTGGATATACACCTCGCAGCCTGTCCTGTCTACAAGGTCAGCCACAGCACCGATATGGTCAAAATGACCGTGGGTAAGAAAGATCTTTTTAAGCGTATGACCGTGACTCTCTATCTCACCGAGAATATAATCGGGGTCGGCAGGTGCATCGATAAGGACGCAGTTATTTTCTTCGCTTGCAACAATATAGCTGTTCGTTTCACAAACACTCAATGGTTTGAGCCTATATATTTTCATTATCTGTCCTTTCTTATTTACCGCTTCTTTCAACAGAAATAACGTTCTTTATTTTCTGAAGCTTGTTTATAACATTGTTGAGCTGTTCCATTCCTGCAATGCTGACAGTTACGGAAAGCATTGCATTGCCGTTTTTCAGTTCCCTTGAGGTTGACTCATAGATAAAAATATTGATCATTGCAAGCGCTGACGAAACGTCTGCCAGCAGACCTATTCTGTCAACCGCAACGATATCCAAAGTACACTTGAAATAGCCCGTATGCTTTTCAGAACTTTCCCACTTAACATTTATCCAACGAGCGGCATTTTCAGGATCATCTTTCTGCGAAAGATAGTTCACGCAATCCTTTTTATGCACGGATATGCCGTGACCTCTCGTAATAAAGCCGACTATTTCGTCACCTGGAAGCGGATTACAGCACTGTGCAAACTTAATAGCGCAGTTGTCGATGCCGTCAACGATAACACCAGTGGAATTTTTGGAAGTCTTTATCTTATTTTCAAGGTCAGAAGTATCAGGCTGAGCCTTTTCACCATATTTCTTATTATACTCAGATTTCAGCCTTTGCATCACCTTTGAAAGCTGAACACCACCGTAACCTATGGCTGCAAAGAAATCATCAAGAGTATCACAACTGTGTCTGTGCATATCCATTTTGAGAAAGTCCTCAAGTTCTTCCTCAGGCACTCTTATATTATTTCTGCGGAACTCTCTTTCAAGAGCATTTCTGCCCTCAAAGATATTTTCCTCTCGTCTTTCCTTTTTGAACCATGAACGTATCTTGGATTTGGCTTCATTGGTCTTGCAGATATTAAGCCATGAACGGCTTGGACCATGACCTTCAACGTTGGTAGTAAGTATCTCGATTATCTCGCCTGTTTTTATCTGATAATCATAAGACACCATTTTCTTGTCTACCTTTGCGCCGCACATCTTATGACCCACCTGTGTGTGGATAGCATAAGCAAAGTCGATAACAGTTGATCCGACAGGCAGTGTTATCATATCGCCCTTTGGAGTGAAAGCAAAGACGTCCTCAGGGGCAAGGTCATTTTTGATAGCCCTTACTATTTCCTCAACGTCGTTTGACTCCTGCTGTGACTCGATTATCTGTCTTATCCATGCAAGGCGCTGATCGTCCTTTGAGCTACCCCTTACGCCCTCTTTATATTTCCAATGGGCGGCGATACCATATTCAGCCGTTCTGTGCATTTCCCATGTTCTTATCTGAACCTCGAAAGGTATTCCCTCTCTGCCGATAACAGTTGTGTGAAGAGATTGATACATATTAGCCTTAGGCGTGGAAATATAATCCTTAAATCTGTTTGGGATAGGTCTGAACATATCGTGGATTATGCCAAGTACGTTATAGCACTCGGTAACTGTATTGACGATAATTCTTACGGCATAGCGATCATATATCTGGTCTATCTCCTTGCCGTCACGATACACTTTTTTATAAATACCATAATTGCTTTTAACTCGACCCTCGATAAGGGGAACAGGGTCAAAATCCTTTTCAAGCCTGTCATGTATCTTGTGCTTGATGTTTTCAACAAGCTGTTCACGGCTGCCCTTTCTGAGCTGCATTTGCTCGTCTATCTCGGCATAAGCATAAGGATCAAGATAGTAAAAAGCAAGATCTTCAAACTCATCTTTAATTGAGCGTATTCCAAGGCGGTGAGCTATCGGTGCATAGATGTTCATTGTTTCATGGGCGATAGTTCTGCGTTTTGAATCTTTGCAATAATTAAGAGTACGCATATTGTGAAGTCTATCTGCAAGCTTTATGATAATAACACGAATATCCTCGCTCATTGCAAGAAGAATTTTTCTGATATTCTCGGCTTTCTGCTCGTCTTTGGTGAAAGTTTCTACCTTTTTCAGCTTTGTAACGCCATTTACAAGCATTGCAACGTCTGAGCCAAAATTCTTCTGTAATTCTTCAAGAGTGCATGGAGTGTCCTCCACAACGTCATGAAGAAGTGCTGCACAAATAGTATCAGTATCCATGCCAAGCTCCAAAAGAATATATGCAACAGACAGCGGGTGGGTTATATACGGCTCGCCAGACTCTCTTTTCTGATTTTGATGATACTTTTCAGCAAGTTCATAGGCGGAAACGATTTTTGACAGATCGTACTGCCTCTCGCCATCAAGTATTTTCTGAATAAGTGCATCAATGGAACACACCGACCTCTCACCTATATGCTCAGGCTTTGAAGCTTCAGGCACAGCGTCGGTATAGTCAGGCGAAGCCGTAGGAGCAGGCTTTTCTTCAAACTGCTCTTTAACCTCGGATTCGGCAGGAAGATCTTCTTCACTGACAGTTTTTATCTCAGGCATATTTTCTATCTTATCCATTTCAGCAGGATCAAGCAAAATATTCTCTTTATCTGACATTTTAGTTACCTGCCTTTCCAAGCATTTCATTCAGCTTAACAAGAGTTTCAGAGTCCTCAAGATTTACCTTTTGTTTCGGCACAACGTAGCTTATTTTCATAGTTGCGGGTCTGAACTCAATAAGACCCTTATCACGGAAAATATCAACGCAAATATGCAGTTTGCAATAATTCATGCTGTCACCTGATATTTTCATGAAAAGATTATCCAACGTAATATTCTTAACTGCACTTATGTATTTATATACGCCGATAAGCTCCTGCCTTGTCGGGATTATTTTTCGTATAAAACTTGCAGGAAGCTGTTCCCCGCGCATGAGCTTTTCATAACAATCCTTTGCCGCAAAATATCTTTCCTGCTTTACTCCACTCAATCTATGGTCGATAACTCTTATGGATATGGACTCACGGTTATTGAACACATTTATTCCAAGCTCCACGAGCATATCAAGCTTATCGCCAACTGCGAAACAAGCTTTTTCAGGTGCAAGGGAGAAAATAAGAGCCTGTCCTCTATAGCTTCCGTATGAAAACTCGATCTTTGTATGCTTGCCCTGTGACAGCGGTATTATCTTATCTACTCTTACTCCAAGCATTGCAAAAACTGGAGCAGGGTTCTCTGCACCAAAAGGCTCCATTGCTGCAAGACCCTTTACATTATCAAGGTTGATATCCTGCGGCATAAGAAGCTTATCCGCTATAAGCTCAACGCTAGGGAATTTCTCCATAGGATCGCTGTATTCATACACCATTTGAGTGAACTTTTCGATATTCTCAGCCTTCAGCGACAGACCTCCTGCACACTCATGTCCACCAAATTTATCAAGCAGCTCTCCGCAATGCTGAAAACACTTGAATATATTGAAGCCCTTTACGCTTCTCGCAGAGCCTCGTGCGTTTCCATCATCATCAATTGAGATTATAACATTCGGTTTTCCGTAAAATTCCAAAATGCGTGAAGAAACAATGCCAATAACTCCGTGGTGCCAGCCCTTGCCTGAAAGCACAAGCACTCTATGGTCAAGAGTTTCAGGGTGAGCGTTTATATGGTTTACTATTTCTGTCATTATCTCTGTTTCCGTCTGCTTGCGCTGGGCGTTAAGATTTAAAAGAGTGTCAACATAATTCTCAGCGTCCTCTGGGTCTTCGCTGAGAAGTGTTTTTACCGCTGTAAGAGGTGAGCCAAATCTGCCCGAAGCATTTATAACAGGGGCAATCCTAAAAGCAATGCCTGTTGAGTCAAGAGCATTTCTATCAAGCTTTGCTTTATCTATAAGATAGTTTAGTCCCAATATTTCGGTGTTTGCAAGATATTCAAGACCACGCTTGACAATAGTTCTGTTTTCCCCTGTGAGTGGCACAACGTCCGCAACTGTACCGATAGCACAAATGTCGGCATACTGTTCCATAACAGTGTCATAACCGCCGCCGTCAAGTGCAGCACAAAGCTTGAAAGCTACACCAACTCCTGCAAGGTCTTTGTATGACGAAGGACAATCTGCACGATGCGGATTAACGATAGCCCTTGCCCTCGGAAGCTTCTCAGGCGGCTGGTGGTGATCTGTGATAACAAGTTCCATATCAAGCTCAGCAATACGCTCAGCTTCCTCAACTGCGGAAATGCCGTTATCCACAGTGACGATAAGCTTAACACCCTTTTCTGCAAGCATTTCAATAGCTTCCATGTTCATGCCATATCCAGCCTCACGCTCAGGAATATAGTACATAATGTTTGCGCCCATGCTTTCAAGATAGTTGTAAAGTATAGTGGTGGACGTAACTCCATCGCAGTCATAGTCACCGTAAATACAAATAAGGTCATACTGATCAACCGCCTTGTTTATCACCTCGGCGGCTATAGCCATATCCTTTATAAGGAAAGGATCACTAAGTTCTTCGCCTTTAAAAAAATCAGCAAGGCTGTCAAAGTCAGTGAAACCCCTTGAAGTCATGACGTCTAGGGTAAGGCTTTTCAAGTCACACTTGTTCATAAACTCTGCAGTTTTCACAGGGTCAGGTCTGTTTATTCTCCATTTTTTCATATAGAAATAGTCCTTTACGCAAATTTACACTCATCATTCATTATACCACATAAACAGCCTTTTTTCAAGTAGCATCAAGAAAAAGTGTGAAATTTCAGTTGTAGTGCTACAATAGATATTGGACAAAATTAAGAAAAAAGAAAAGAGAGATA
>ERZ779892.3895-NODE-3895-length-10052-cov-4.224067_pt1 | contig 10052 bp, 6 predicted proteins | sample MGYA00511552_ERZ779892 | MGnify/ENA primary metagenome ERZ779892 (study PRJEB29588, sample SAMEA2154561) | human gut metagenome | biome: human gut; feature: human-associated habitat; material: faeces | place: Denmark | collected 2008/2010 ... | reverse complement strand
TGTTATCAATTCTAATTTTGATTATTCGAATTTAAACTTAGAATACTCAGATAATAAACAAATAATTTCCTATGAAAGTTTAGTCGAAAATGTTCAAAATCTTATTTCAATAACTCCTGCTTTTAGAAATGCTTTTATTGAATTTGAATATAAAATCAATGAATTAACACTAGATCAAAAGAATTTTATCGTCGATCAAATATTAGCATTTTTTGATAATCCACATATTATTGTCGCTTTTAATTTATCAAAGAAAAGAATAGTTATCTATAATCCAAATATTGATTCTATTTCTATGTTAAAAGAAAAAGTAATAAATCTGATGAAAAAATGTGTTGTTTATGAACATGTTGGAAAAGATGAAAAGTTGATTTGTCCAATGGCTTCAATTGTTGTTTATCCATATAGTAAGATAGATGATATTTTCTCAGATTTAAATTATGCCAGAAGAAAAAATCAACCGCTAAATCTTTATTTACCACGCCGACTTATCAAAGGTAATGATAAAGTATTTTCAACTGCGATGAATATCAATAATGTCTCTAAGATTATTGAAGGATTCTCTGATTTTTCTAATGTTGATTCTATGGAAGAAGTCAGAAGAAAATTTGAATATCATTTTAAAAGAATTTCTAGTTTCTATAACTTTGATTTTGCTGGGCTTGTCATCTATGATGATTTCTTCGGATATTTTAAACCATATATAAATATTTCACAAAAGCAAAATGAAGTATTGTTTAATGCTAATTCTGTTTTTTCAACAAAGTCCGTTGCTGATTTAGCAGAAGTAATCGATAGAGATGGAAGCTTCTTCTTCTCAAGTAGAAATCAAGCCAGCGCCAAAATTAGTTCTTATTTAGATGATATCAATATTAATTCTGGTTTGTTCTCTTTGATAAAATTCAATGAAAAAATAGTTGGAATTACATACTTTTTAAATAGAAATAAAGATTTGAAATTAGATAGCTATTTAAGAGAATCTTTAGTTGTTTTTGCCAGAATGATTTCTGATAGTATCTGCATTTTAAATTACAAGAGAAATGCTAAAGAATACAAAGATAACAAACAAGCTCTTTTAAGATTGACAGATATGAAAATTTATAAAGTCAATAAAATTGATTATAAATTGCTTGATGTCAGTGATACTTTGAAAGACATATATCAAAAACCTTTTGAAGGACAAAAGTGTTATGAATATTTATATGGAACAAATACACCATGTGAAAACTGTCCATTTAAAACAGGATCGAGAAGAGAAAGTATATTAGATGGAATTAAACATTATTCTTCTTTGTTAATCGATAAAGATAATTCCAATGATTGCCGTATATTGATGTCTCCAGTAGATACAGGATCTATTTCTCCACGAAGATTCAATACAGATTTCCTCATCAATTCTTATTATTCATTTATTGCAAGACTTAACAATGTTTTTACTAGTCAATCAAAAGGCTATATTATCTTTATAAAAGTAAATAACTATACAGATATTATTGAAAAATATGGGGATGAAAAATATATCAAATATGTTCGTTTATTCTTACAAAAAGTTGCGGATTTAGATAAAGGAATAGCTAACACCTATGTTTATTGCAACAATGTCTTTGGCGTAGTTGCTAATGAATGCGGACAAGTAGATGTTCTAGAAAAATGTGAGAATATTTTTGATTTATCACAAGTAAATTATTTAAATAAAAATGATAAAGATAACTTATTATCAATAAGCTTTATTACTTTCCGGTATCCAATGAACTTTGCCGCTCCATCAGATTTGATTAAAGAAGTAGAATTATTCTTTAAAAAGAATATATCAAAAGTTCAAGATGGTTATATTTACTTTGCGGAAAATGATTATACCCGTAGCGCTGATAGAACAAAATTCATGCTCGACTTACTCGATGAAGCTACTTCAACAAGAAATCTTCAAGTTAAATTATTGCCAATTATTAAATCCAATAACATCATCGGAGCCGAATTGTTATTAAGATTAAAAGATGATAGCAAGAACGTATTGGTAAATACAAATGAACTTATCAATGTTGCTATAAAAAATAATAGAATTGGTATTATTACAGATATTCTCATCGACAACATAGGTGAATATTATAAGACATATGGATTCTCATTATTTAGAATTTCAGGATTCCGTTTATTCACTATCAATACTGATAACAGTTTCTTTGCAGATAGTAAATTCTTAACTTCGCTAGAATATTTAGTACAACATCATCATTTACAAAAAGGTTTCTTAAATTTGGAAGTTACAGAAAAAGAACTTTCCGAGCATTATGAAGAAATGATGACAACAATTAAAATATTAAACAAACTAGATATTTATGTCATTTGCGATATGTATATCGGAGAATATTTATCACTTGAAAAATTAAAGTCCTTAGGAATAAACAAAGTGAAAATAGCTCGATCACTTGTCAGCAAAATCGATGTTGAAGAGAGCAATTATAAAGAGTTAATATCACTTATTGATAGTTGCAAATCATATGGAATTATGCCATGCGTAGTCGGTGTTGAAAAAGAACAACAAGTTAAGATGATAACAGAAAAATATCCAGACATACTTATGCAAGGTTATTACTTCTATGAACCACTTGATGCAGATGTCTTATTTGATATTTTAAAGAAAGTAAATTTTGATTAATTCATTAACTCCTTTTGAAAAATAAAGGAGTTTTATTTTATATTCTTTCAAAACATCGAATGAAACCTTTTCAAAACATCGAAAATAAGATTGACTAGTAAATTTTTTATTAAATAAAATAAACAAAAAATATTGATTTATTTAAAACTGATGCATAAAATATCAATACAAAAGAGTATTGATAACTATGAATAAAGAAGTACTACTAAGCAACAATGTATTTGGCACTAAAGTTGCTTCATCATTTATGAATAAGCGATATGTATATATATATGGCATAGTTTTATTAGCACTTTCTTTAATTAGTTCTACTATTTTTTATTACCAGATTATCTTTAATAGAATAATTGCTTTATTTCCTTCTGTGGTTTTAGCAATTGTTCTTTTTTTGCTTACAATAAAACATCAAAGCTCTTTAGAAAATAAAAGAAGTATCCAAGAACAAATAAAAAGAGGAATATACTTCGGATCAATAATCTATATAGGAATAGTAACAGTAAGTTATTTAAAGATACATGGAAACTATTTAAATAGAGTAATAGGAATAATAAATGTAGTAACAAATGTAAGTCAAATAACAATAAATGCAATAGTACAAGTCTTACCAAGTATAGTACTTTCCATAATGTTTTCGATAATAAGTTATTACTTATATAAGAAAGCAAGAAAGAGAATCAAAGAAGATTGTAAATTTGAATTTCGAGTAAGCTTAAAAGAAGAGAAGAAAGAAAAACAAATAGACAATAAAGAAGGAAAGAATCTATCCGTCGGGTTCTTATATAAAGTTTTTCCGTAGAAAATAGTTTTTATCAAATATAGACGAAAGAAAAATTTTATAAAAGGAGAAAAATAATTTATGAGAATAAATAAAAGACTACGTAAAGCATTTACATTAGTAGAATTAGTCGTAGTAATAGCAATAATAGCAATATTAAGTACAGTATCAGTAGTAACATACTTTGGAATAACTAATAGTGCTAAAAAATCAGTAGATGATCAAACAATAACACAATGGAATCAACTCTTATTACTTGAAGAAGAATTAGGAAATAAGTGTGAAACTCCAAGTGAAGCAGTTGAAATAATCAAAGAAAATGGATGGGATGTAGCCAAACTTACACCAACCTATGAAGGAAATGAAATACTTTGGAATGATACAACAAATAGATTCTCTATTATTTCCAAAGATACAGTAAATTCATTAAAAAGAGCAGATAATGGAGATGAAAAATGGCATAATTGGAGATTCTTGGATAATTATGCAGATAATAATGGATATTCAGTATATTTAAGAGATCAAGATTTTTCTAGTAATTTAGATTTAACAATTACAACAGGACTTGATGTAGGAGATAATACAGAAGCATTCAATATTACATATAATACAACAGATGCAAAAACAGTTAGTATTCGTACAAATGGTGGAACACTTATTGTTGAAGCAACAGATTCAACAATTTCTCATTATGGAATGGCTGCATCAGTAGAATTCAACTCAGTTTCTGGTTCAACACTTAATGAATTTGGAGAAGTTCAAGGCAATATAACATTAAATAAAGGAACATTGAATTTAAAGGATGGATCATCAATTAATTCAGTTGTTTTAACTTCGACAGATCTTACAGATGTAAAAGTTTCACAAAGTACAAATTCTCAAATTAATGGAACAGTTATTGCATTAGATGAAAATGTTAAAAATGAATTAGCAAGTTCTTCTTCTATTGAAGTAAAGAAAGATGTTCTTGAAGTATCATCAAATGTTGTTTTAATTAATTCTGAAAATCAAGGTAATCTTAAAAAATATATTGATGAAGAAAAATATTGCCTTTTTACTTCAGATGTAAAATATGATACTGATATATCAATTGATAATAAGAAATTTGTTCTTGATTTGAATAATTATACTTTAACTTTTTATCAAATGGAACTTGTTAACCAATCTAATGGTACAATAAAAAACGGAATTTTGATTAGTAAAAAATCTGGCTCTTCTATTGTTGTCATGGATGGAAATAAATTAACAATGGAAGGTGTAAACTTAACAAATAAAAATGCATATGGTATTTTCCCTTACGAAAAATCTGAAGTTATTTTAAAAAATACAAAGATTAAAGCTGGGGTTTATGCATTAGGAACTAATGCTTCAACAGCGCAAGTTAATAGTCCATTGATTAATATTTCAGCATATAATTGTGAATTTGTTACAGAAACTAGTGATTTTGATAATTCGGCAGTCTATATTAATGTTCCTGTTGTGGCATATTTTGAGGGATGTTCTTTTAATGGAGGTAGACAAGCTGTTTTTGTTCGTGGTGGAACAGCTACATTTAAAGATTGTACAATGACAGTCAGCGGTAAATTTTCACCTATGAATAAATATTTTGAAACAACTTGGGGTAGCGGGAATGAACTTCCTACTGCTGCTTTAACAATAGGAAATAGAAGTACTTCTGCATATAATTATTCCACAAATGTTACATTATTAAATACGAAATTAGAAGTATTGAATAATGCTGATTCTATGTATGCTTTATATGCATATGGTTTAACTAAAGACAACTATACAGTTACACTTTCTTATGATAATAATTCTGTTTTAGGAAAAACTAATTTGAATGATGAAATTGGTAATGTTGTAGTTACAAGACTTTAAAAAACTTTGTTAAAAGTTTTATAAAAATATACTGAGCTATGAAATAACTTTTATGAGCTATTTCATAGCTCATTTCTTTTGTGAAAATTTTTTACGCATTTTCATAAAAGTAAGAAAAAATGTCTTGAAAAATAGGAAGAGAATGAGTAGAATAAGTTAGTTTGATAAACAAACTATTTGAAAGGAGGAAAATGAAATAAAAAATTTAGGGTATTTATTAAAAACTACTTCTAAAAGTTTTAAAAACAGAGTAGCGAATTCTAAAATATTTCATGAGAATCCTCAAGTTACATTGGGAAACAGCTTTATTCTTCGTTTCTTAAATGAACATAAAGATGAGAATATTTATCAAAAAGATATTGAAAAGTTTTTTGGATTGAAGAAATCGACTATAACAAGTATTCTTAATTCTTTAGAGGATGCGGGATATATAGAACGCAAATTAGGAAAAGATGATGGCAGATTACGCCGTATTGTTCTTACAGAAAAAGGGTTTGCAATGAATGAAAAAGTCCATAATGAATTTGAGACTTTAGAAGAAAATATGTCTAATTTATTTTCTGAAGATGAATATAATAATTTGATTGCAAGTCTTGAAAAAATTAGAAATTATTTGGAGGGAAAAGATGATTAAAACTTTATTAAAATCAGTTCGCGAATATAAAATCTATTCTATATTATGCCCACTAGTTATGATCGTTGAAGTTTTGATGGAAGTATTCTTAGTCTTTGTCAACAGGGATATGATCAATCTTATGGAATCTAGTAATCCGGAAATTTCTCAAGTTTTAATTTACGGAGCTGTTTTATTAGTTATGGCGATGATTTCACTTGCTGCGGGTATTTTAGGGGGAATCTTAGGTGCTAAGGCTTCTACTGGTTTTGCTAAAAATCTCCGTCAAGATTTATATAATAAGATTCAAGATTTCTCATTCTCTAATATAGATGATTTTCAAACTTCTTCTTTGGTAACTCGTTTGACAACTGATATTCAAAACATTCAAATGGCTTATCAAATGTGCTTGAGAATTGTTATTAGATGTCCTTTGATGCTCATTTTATCTATTACAATGTCATTCATTATCAATGCAGAATTGGCAGCAGTATATGCCGCATTTTTTCCAATTCTTGGAATAGTTCTATTTGCAATTATCTATGTTGTTATGCCAATATTTACACGTGTCTTTAAACAATATGATAAGTTGAATAATTCTGTTCAAGAAAATGTTCGGGGAATTCGTGTTGTTAAAGCTTATGTTCGTGAAGATTTTGAAAAACAAAAATTTGCTAAAGCCAGCGATGATTTAACAAAGCAATTTATAAAGGCTGAAAGAATATTGGCGTGGAACAACCCAGTAATGCAATTCTGCATTCAAGTATCTATGCTTCTTATCTGTTATTTAGGTGCTAAAGTTGCTTGTACTCATACAAATATTTTCAGCGGTTTAGGTACAAATTTTGGTGTTGGTGAATTATCCAGTTTAAATACTTATGGAATTCAAATGCTTTCCAGTATGATGATGCTCGCTATGATTTTTGTCATGATGAGTTTATCTATTGAATCTATGCGTCGTGTTTATGAAGTTTTGAAAACTGAATCTAATTTAACCAATCCTGAAAATCCAGTTATGGAAGTTAAAAATGGTGATATTGATTTCAATCATGTTTCTTTTAAATATAGTAATAAAGCAGAGAAATATGTTTTACAAGATATTGATGTTCATATTAAATCAGGTCAAACTGTAGGTATTTTAGGCTCTACAGGTTCTGGTAAAACTTCTTTAGTAAATTTGATTTCTCGTCTTTATGATGTTACAGAAGGTGATATTAAAGTCGGTGATATCGATGTCAAAAATTATGATTTAAATACATTGAGAAATAACATTGCTGTTGTATTACAGAAAAATGTCCTTTTCAGTGGAACTATTAAAGAGAATATGCGTTGGGGTAAATTAGATGCGACAGATGAAGAAATTGTTGCTGCCTGTAAAACAGCTTGTGCCGATGAATTTGTTTCTCAATTCCCAGATAAATACGATACTTATATTGAAGAAGGTGGAACAAATGTCAGCGGTGGTCAAAAGCAAAGATTATGTATCGCTAGAGCTTTGCTGAAGAATCCGAAAGTATTAATTTTGGATGACTCTACTTCTGCTGTCGATACAAAAACAGATAGTATGATCAGAGCTGCATTGAAGAAAAATAATCCTGATGTTACAAAAATTATTGTTGCTCAACGTATTCAATCTGTTCAAGAAGCAGATCAAATTATAGTTATGAATAATGGTAGAATCGATGATATTGGAACTCATGAAGAATTGATGAAAAAGAGTGAAGTATATCGTAGTGTCTACTATGCACAAAACAAAGGAGGTGCTAAAGATGGCGAATAATGGTCGTATGCCAAGTCGCAATAGAGGCGCCAGAGGCAATATGAAAATGGATGCTGATTCATTGAAAATATTGAAAAGAACCTTCTCATATGTTTGGAAAGTATATGGATTTAAATTGATTATATTTGTTATCTGTATTCTTTTAGCAGCGGCAAGCCAAACAACTGGTGCAATCTTCATTGCTCAAATTATTAACAATGTTATCAGTCCAGCTATTGAAAATAATGTACCTTTCTCTGAGTTATCTTCCCAGTTAAATCACTACATCCTTTTGATGTCCTGCTTATATACTGTTGGTATTATATCTTCTATTATTTACACTCAATTAAATGCTGTTCTTGGTCAAAAGTTTTTAAATTATATGCGTAAAATAACTTTTGACAAAATGGAAACTTTACCTATTAAATATTTCGATCAACATACTCATGGTAATATTATGAGTATTTATACAAATGATATTGATGCTGTTCGTCAATTAGTTACACAATCTATTCCTTCTTTAATTCAATGTGTAACAATTATGTTGGTATTAGTTGTCATTATGTTGGTTTATTCAATTTGGTTAGCTTTAATTCTTTTTGTCGGTGTATTTATGATGTTTTTAGCAACAAAGAATATCGGAGCAAAATCTGGTAGATTCTTTGTTCAACAACAACAAACTTTAGGACAAGTTGAAGGTTTCATTGAAGAATCAATGAACGGTCAAAAAGTCATTAAAGTATTCTGCCATGAAGAAGAAAGTAAAAAAGATTTCAAGAAAAAGAATGATCTTCTTGGAGAACAATCTTATTTAGCAAATAGATATTCTAATATTCTTGGACCAATTACTGGAAATATTGGTAATATTATGTATGCTGTTATCGCTGTTATTGGAACAATTTTATTCTTACAATTTGGTGATGTCAAAGCTAATTTAACTATTATTGGTATGACAACATTCTCTTCTGGTGTTGTTGTTTCTTTCTTAAATATGGCTCGTCAATTTTCACAAAACGTCAATAATGCCGCAATGCAAATTAATTCTGTAGTTATGGGTATTGCTGGTGCTAAGCGTGTCTTTGATTTGATGGATGAACAACCAGAACAAGATGAAGGATATGTCACTTTAGTCAATGTCAAAGAAAACGAAGATGGCACATTAGTTGAAACTCAAGAGAGAACAGGTTTATGGGCATGGAAACACCCACATGAAGAAGAAAAGGTTGATTATATTCCATTAAAAGGTGACATTCGCATGTTCGATGTAGACTTTGGATACAATCCTGATAAGATAGTTCTTCATAATGTAACCTTATATGCTGAACCTGGACAGAGAGTAGCCTTTGTTGGCGCTACCGGTGCAGGTAAAACAACAATCACAAATCTTATCAATAGATTCTATGATATAGCAGATGGTAAGATTAGATATGATGGTATCAATATAAATAAGATTAAAAAATCAGACTTAAGACGAAGCTTAGGAATAGTCTTACAAGATACAAACTTATTCACTGGAACAGTTATGGAAAATATCCGTTATGGAAGATTAGATGCTACTGATGAAGAAGTTTATGAAGCAGCAAAAATTGCAAATGCATATGACTTTATCACTAGACTTCCACAAGGATTTAATACTATGCTTGAATCAGATGGTGCAAACTTATCACAAGGACAACGTCAATTATTAAGTATTGCTAGAGCTGCTTGCTGCAATGCTCCAGTTATGATCATGGATGAAGCAACATCATCAATTGACACAAGAACAGAAGCTTTGGTTCAAGAAGGTACAGATAAATTGATGCAAGGAAGAACCGTATTTGTTATTGCTCACCGTTTATCAACAGTTCAAAACTGCGATGTTATCATGGTCTTAGATCATGGTAGAATCATTGAACGTGGTAACCATGAAGAACTTATAGCAAAGAAAGGTAATTACTATCAACTTTATACTGGTGCATTCGAACTAGAATAAAATCTAAATAAGCTGTTGAATAACTAAAAAAGTTAAACAACAGCTTTTTCTATGCAATAAAATAACTTATATAAAATTGTAAGTAAAAGCTTTGAAATGTTGTTTTAGTTTTATTTTAAAGTTAAAAAACATTTTTTCGTTGCAAAAAGTGTAGTTATATAACAAAATTTCATTGTAAAAAGTGTTGTACTTGAAGAACATTCGCTGTATTTTTTGTAAAAGTATGGCATACTATATTTATAGATAATAGAAGAAAAATTATGTATCGAATTGCTATTGATAAATTAAAAAGATGGAAAGAAAGTAAAAATAGAAAACCATTAATAATTGAAGGTGCACGCCAAGTTGGAAAAACATGGCTGATGAAAGAGTTTGGTAAATTGTAATTTTATTTCATAT
>ERZ779892.3893-NODE-3893-length-10057-cov-3.919416_pt1 | contig 10057 bp, 8 predicted proteins | sample MGYA00511552_ERZ779892 | MGnify/ENA primary metagenome ERZ779892 (study PRJEB29588, sample SAMEA2154561) | human gut metagenome | biome: human gut; feature: human-associated habitat; material: faeces | place: Denmark | collected 2008/2010 ... | reverse complement strand
GTGCGCAGGTGTACTGGGTCAGGTCGTTGGTGCCGATGGAGAAGAAGTCGCACTCCTGTGCCAGCTCGTCCGCGATCAGATGCCCCTCGGTCGTATGCTCGAGCGTCAGGCGAACGCCGAATTCGTCGGCGATGCGGATGGCGGTGAAGATATCATCCGCGCGGTGCGCGTGCGCCTTGAGCGGGATCTGCCCACGCAGGACGGGGATGAGCGCCTCAAGCTTCATATCGAATGCGGGCTGCCGGAACACATCGTCCCCGGCGGCCTCTTTTTTCTGCAGATACAGCCGCGCCTTCATCAGCGCCTCGCGCAAGATCGCCGCCGTCGTCATCCGTGACGAGTCGCACTTGGAGGCGTAGCAGCGCTTCGGGTTCTCGCCGAACGCGCATTTCATCGCGGCTTCCTTTTTGACGATCATGTCGTCGATGCGCGTTCCGGCCGTCTTGATGGCGGTAAAGGTGCCGCCGAGCACGTTCGCGCTGCCCGGGCCGGTGCATACGCAGGTGATGCCGGCGCTGCGCGCGTAGACGAAGCTCTCGTCCATCGGGTTCACGCCGTCGATGGCGCGCAGCTGCGGGCAGCAGATGTCGTTGCGCTCGTTGATATCCACGCCCGGCTCACCGTAGCCGTCGAGGCCGATGTGGCTGTGCGCGTCCACAAAGCCGGGATAGATCTCCAGCCCCGCCGCGTCGATCGTCTGCTCCGCGTGCAGGTCGGTGCCGATCTGCAGGAGCTTCCCGTTTTCGATCAGGATATCGGCCGTGTACGGCTCGCGGTGTACCGCGTCGTGGATGCGGCCGTTTTTGATACAAAGCATGTCAAGTTCCTCCCGTTTTGTCCGGATCCGGCGTTTGTGCCGGGTACTAGTATAGCCGATGCCGCCGCATAGCGTCAAGAAAAACCGCGGCGGGCGCAGAAAGCCGGAGGCAGGAAACCTGCCTCCGGCTGCTTTGAAACATGGATCGCGGATCAATAGCCGGGCTTGCCCAGCAGATGGAACATGTTCTTCTTGTAGGCCTCGACGCCGGGCTGGTTGAAGGGGTTGACGCCCTCCATATAGCCGGACACGCCGCAGGCGAACTCAAAGAAATAGATCAGCGCGCCCAGCGCTTCCTCGCCAATCTCCGGCAGGCGGATCTCGGTGACGGGCACGCCGCCGGAAATATGCGCGGCCTTGGTCGCTTGCATGGCCTTTTCGTTGATATAACTCATCTCGCGGCCCGCCAGATAGTTCAAGCCGTCCAGATTTTCCTCGTCGGACGGAACAGTAACAGATGTTCTGGAGTTGTCGAAGAAGACAACCGTTTCCTGCAGCATGCGGATGCCATCCTGGATATACTGGCCCATGGAGTGCAAATCGGGGGTCAGATCAACGGAGGCCGGGAAAATACCCTTGCCGTCCTTGCCCTCGGACTCGCCGTAAAGCTGCTTCCACCATTCGGCCATGAAGCGGAACGCGGGCTCGTAGGCAGCCAAGATTTCAATATTCTTACCGTCCGCGTACAGAGCCTGACGGCTCATGGCGTACTGCACGGCGGCGCTTTCCACACCGCGCTTCAGCGTATCCTCACGCTCGGCCTGTGCACCGTGCATGAGCGCTTCAATGTCGATTCCGCAGCAGGCGATGGGAAGCAGGCCCACAGCCGTCAGAACGGAATAGCGGCCGCCGACATTATCGGGCACAACAAAGCTTTCATAGCCCTCACGGGACGCAAGCGTCTTCAGAGCGCCGCGCGCCTTGTCTGTCGTGGCGTAAATGCGGCTCTTTGCACCCTCCACGCCGTATTTCTTCTCGAGCGTAGCCTTAAAAATGCGGAACGCGATGGCAGGCTCGGTCGTCGTGCCGGACTTGGAGATGACGTTCACGGAAAAATCGCGGTCGCCGATCATGGCGAGAATCTCCGTCACAGCGTCAGAGGAAATGCCGTTGCCGGCGAAATAAATGTCCGGGGTGTTCTTGGGCAGGGCATTGTAATTCGGACTCTTCAGCAGTTCAACCACAGCGCGTGCACCAAGATAGCTGCCGCCGATACCGATGACGACAAGTGCCTTGGAGTCAGACTGGATCTTCTTCGCAGCCTTCTGGATGCGGGCGAATTCTTCCTTGTCATAATTTACCGGAAGATCGACCCAACCAATAAAGTCATTGCCCGCGCCGGTACCGTTTACCAGCGTGTCAAACGCGGCCTGCGCCGCGGTCTTGTCCGGCTGCTTGGCATAAAACTGCTTTGCGCCTTCAAAATTGATGCTTACCATATATTGATCGCTCCTTTTATGATGAGAAAATGACAAAACCAATGTGCGCCATTATGCTTCTGCGTCGCGCGCCAGAAGCGCTGCACCGATCATACCCGCTTCGTTGCCGAGCACGGCGGGAACAAGCTTGCCGCGCGTGGAATAAAAGCATTTTTTGCTGACCTTGTCCTGAAGCGGGTCAAACAGGAACGGACCTGCCGCGCTTAAGCCGCCGCCGAGGGCGAGAACTTCCGGATCGAGGATATTATAAATCGACGCGCAGGCAGAACTCAGATGTTCAATATAATCATCGAAAACAGCCGTCGCAGCAGGGTCGCCTGCCTTGGCGCAGTCGGTGACAAGCTTGGGCGTAATCTTTGCCGGGTCGCTGCCGGTCTTTTCGGCCAGCATGCTCTCCGGGTGCGCCTGCATGGCGCGCCGCCCCTCGCGCGTGAGTGCGGATGCGGCGCAGTAGGCCTCCATACAGCCGTGATTGCCGCAGGTGCAGGGCTCTCCGCCGTCAACCAGATAGGCATGGCCCAGTTCGACGCCGTGGTTCATGCCGCCGTTGAACATTTTGCCGTTCAGGATGATGCCTCCGCCAAGCCCCGTGCCGAGTGTCAGCAAAACGCCCGTTTTGCAGCCGACAAACGCACCCTTATAGAGTTCGGCCAGTGCAGCGCCGTTGGCGTCATTGGCGATATAAACAGGGATGCCGGAAAACTGCTCCTGCAGGAGTCTGCGCAGCGGAACATCGTGGAAATCCAGATTGTGCGCGTCAAGAACCGTCTCTCCGCTCGCGTCGATGCTGCCGGGGACAACTGCACCGAGCGATTCTACGCCGGAAAGCGACGCGTTCCGCTCTTCCAGCAGCGCAAGAACTGCCGCACGGATTTTTTTCGCCATGTCCACCGCCGTTGTGTGCGGAAATGGGATGGATGCTTCAGCGGTCAATTCCAGCGTCTCGTCCAGCAGGCCGATCTTGACGTTGGTGCCGCCGATATCAATGCCGATCTGATACATGTGTGTTTCCCCTTTTCTTTATTCTTCGTCTCTCAGACCCAATAATTTCATGAAATTTCCGTACAAAATCTTTTGCTGGTCGCTCTCGCTCAGACCAAGGGAGAAAAACCTGTTCAGTTCCTCCTTCGGGCTCCACATGGGAAAGTCCGTGCCGAAGATCAGCCGGTCTGGGCCGATCGCGTCGATGAAGCGCAGAACCATGTCCCGGTCAATCATGCCGAGCGTGGAGGATGTGTCGTACAGGACGCTTTCCGGCTGCAGATGCGCCAGCGACCGCGGCCAACTGCGCCAGCCGCCGAAGTGTGCAGCCACAGCCCGCAGTTCCGGCACCCGCCGCAACAGATTCGTCAGCCGTTCGGGCGAGGAAAAATCATACCGGTCGTCGCCCATATGGAACAGCACCGGAAGATCACGCCGGGCAATGGCGCGGTACGTCTCAATGCCGCGCTCGTCGTCAATGGCCAGCTTCTGAAAATCCGGGTGAATCTTAACCCCACGCAGCCCAAGTTCCAGCATGCGGTCCAGTTCTTCCTCAAATCCGTCCATACCGGGGTAGATCGTGCCAAAGGCAAGATAACCGTCATGCCCCCGGACGGCTTCAGCCAGAAACGTATTGGCGTTCCGAACCTGACTGGCATTCGTCGCGGAGTTGGAGACAGCGCAGCGGGTAATGCCCGCAAGCTTGTCCTCCGCACACAGGCGCGGCATGTCCGCCTCGCGCTCAATGGGAACGCCATAGAAGCTGCCGATGGAGTGCGACGCCTTTTCCGCCAGCTTTTCCGGGAAAATATGCGCGTGGATGTCTGCGATCTTCATGAAAAAACCTCTTTTATTCTATACGGAGATATGCCCGGTATGCAGAGCCGAGCTTTCCGTCTTCAATCAAAGTTTATCACACTTTTTCCCTGCGTACAAGTGGCAGAAAAGCCGGAATCCGCATGGGATCCCGGCAAAATTTTGTCGCTTTCTTAGGCAGCCCGGTTCCGCAGTGCAAAGGACACGGCAAAGTAGACAGCCAGCAGCAGCGCGATCGTCGCACCGGCCGAGCAGCCAAGCCAATATGCCGCGCACAGTCCCAAAAGGCCGCATACAAGCGCGGACAGAACGGAGAGCAGATGATACTGCCGCAGATTCCGCGCCAGATTGCGCGAGGACGCCGCTGGGAGCACGAGCAGGGAGTTGATAACCATCAAGCCGACCCAACTCATTGCCAGCGTCACAACGATGGCGATTGCGACGGTAAAAAGCGTTTCATTGCGCTTCGTCGCCACGCCGCGTGAGGACGCCAGCTGCGGGTGCACCGCCGTAAGCACCAGCCGGTTTGCCCCGAACACCCAAAGCAGCACGACCGCCAACAGAACCAGCGCCAGCAGGCCGATCTCCTGTGGGGAAACAGACAGGATATCACCGATGAGATAGCGGTTGAATTTTGTAAAACTCCGCCCGCCGAGCGTGACGATAAAAATGCCGAGCGCAACGGCGGTGGAGGAAAAGACGCCGATGATGGTGTCCGCCGACTGGCTCGTCCGGCTGCGGACAAAGGAAAACAGCAGCGCGAACAGAACCGACAGCCCGACCGCAAAATAGATCGGCTGCACCGCGCCGCAGAGCACACCGATGGCGATGCCCGTAAAACCGGAATGGCCCAGCGCATCGGAGAAAAAACTCATTTTTCCCGTCACGATCATCGTAGACAACAGTCCGAACAGCGGCCCCAGCAGCAAAACAGCCAGCAGCGCGTTCTTCATGAAGTCCATTTCAAACATACGAATGCCGAGTGCGTTCAAAAACGCGTACCAGACGTTCATGCCTGTGCGCCTCCTCCCATGTGGAATGCCTGCGCAAATTCCTCTGAGTTCAGCACGTCCAGCGGTGTCCCGCGCCGGAGGATCTTTCCCTGTAACAGCACCACCTGGTCGCAGTATTGCTCCAGCATGGTAAAGTCGTGCGTCGTCATGAGGATCGACAGGTCGAATTTTTTCCGGATCTCGTCAAGCATGTCCATGAGAAGGCTCATGCCCTCGACGTCCACACCGGAAAGCGGCTCGTCGAGAATGAGAATATTCGGCATGGGCTCAAGCGCCAGTGCCAGCAGAACGCGCTGCAATTCGCCGCCCGAGAGCGTGCCGATGCGCTTGTCGATGAGCGCTTCACCGTGGACGTTCGCAAGGCAGGCCAAAACTTTTTCCCGCATGGCCCTTGTCGGGCGCAGAAACGCGGGGCGCTTGAAAATGCAGCAGGTAAAAAGATCCATCACGCTCACGGGGTCACCGCGGTCAAAGGCCGGGCTCTGCGGCACATAGCCGATGCGCAGCTTTGCCTCCTTGCCGGAGGCCTCATGGAAGGTGATTTTTCCCTCATATTCCCGCTGGCCCAGAATGGCACGGATAAGCGTAGACTTGCCCGCGCCGTTCGGGCCGATCAGCGCGACCATCTGGCCGCAGTGCATATGCAGGTCGATATTGTCCAGGATCGTCTCGCCGCCGATATGGACGGACAGATGCTCGATTTTCAGGCAGCAGGCGTGTTCGCAGTCGCCCGCGTGCGGGTGCAGATGTGGAATCATGAAAGCGCCTCCCGGATGATGTCAATGTTGTGATAAATTGCGTCCGTGCAGCCTGCCGCGCCGCCGTCCATTCCCATTGTAAGCGCAAACAGGCCGGTTCCGGTCTGCTTTGCGACAGTCTCCGCTGTCTGCCGTTCGCCGTTTTCCTCGCAGAAGACAGCAGGAATGTTTTCATCCTCTACCAGCCGGATGACGGACTCGATTTCCTTTGCAGACGGCTCGCTGCCCTCTTCAATTTCCATTGCGGCGGCGATCGTAAGTCTGAACGCGCGGGCGAAATAGGAAAAGCCGTCATGGAACGTCACAAGTTCCCGGCAGGAGAGGTTTTTCAGCGCTTCCTCGCCATAGGCCTGCGCGGCCTCGTATTCCGCCGTGACAGCAAGCAGGTTCTGCCCGATCAGCGTCTGCTTGTCCGGATAGAGGTCAGAAAGTCCGGCGGCGATATTTCTGCACATCTGGATACAATTCGTGGGCTCCAGCCAGATATGCGGGTCCTCGCCGTCCTCACCGGGAAGCGTTTCGACGCCGTCGGAGGCCGTGATGGTATGCTTCGCCGTGCGAAGCGCATCTTCCATAAAGTCCTCCAGCCCGAGGCCGTTCAGCACGACCACATCAGCCTGCCCGAGTTTCTCCATCTGCGCAACGGTCAGCGTATAGTCATGCAGGCACGAGACGCTTTCCGTCACGACCAGCCCGCAGCTTAAGTCCGTACCATCCAGCAGTGCTGCCGTCATGGCACGAACCGGTGCAGTGGACGCCAGCACGTCATAACGCTCTGCCTTCCGCGCCGCGCAGCCGGAAAACAGCGTGCACAGCAGTGCCAGCTCCAGAAGTCCGGCAAAAAGCCGTTTTTTCAGATACATAATATATGGTTCCCTTCAAAACACTTTACTTTTATTATAGCGGTACTGTCAAGTAAGTTCTTTTTCCTTTTTTCTCGCAGCGCCCCTGTTTTTGTGCATAGTGCCGAAGACACTTGTCCGCGCTGCGTGAAATTTTTTCAAAAAACAAGCAATTAGGACTTGCTTTTTACACTTTACTTCGCTATAATGGCGACTATAAGTTCATGAACACTTGTCTATTGTACATGGACAGAAGGAGGAAATATTCTATGAAAAAGATCATCGCTCTGCTTCTGGCTGCCGTTATGGTCATGTGCCTGTTCGCAGGCTGCGCGTCCAGCGGCGGCTCCAAGGTCATCAAAATCGGCGTGTTTGAGCCGCAGTCCGGCGACAACGGCGCGGGCGGCAAGCAGGAAGTTCTGGGCATCCAGTATGCCAACTCCGTCAAGCCGACCGTGACAATCAATGGCGAAGAGTATAAGATCGAACTTGACATTCAGGACAACCAGTCCTCGACCGACAAGGCCGTCTCCGCTGCCCAGCAGCTGGTCGCCGACAAGGTCTCCGTCGTCCTCGGCTCCTACGGCTCCGGCGTCTCCATCGCCGCCGGCACCTACTTCGCAAACGCCAAGATCCCGGCCATCGGCTGCTCCTGCACCAACGCAGCCGTCACTGCCGGCAACGATTATTATTTCCGCGTCTGCTTCCTCGATCCGTTCCAGGGCTCCGTCATGGCCTCGTTCGCCATGGAAGAGTTCGGCGCCAAGAAGGCTTACGTTCTGTCGATGCTCGGCGACGACTACACCGTCGGCCTGGCCAAGAACTTTGTAAAGGCCTTTGAAGAGGCCGGCGGCGAGATCGTAGCCGACGAGACCTTCGTCGAAGGCACGGCGGACTTCTCCGCGTACCTCAATAACGCCGTCTCCGGCGGCGCGGACGTCATCTTTGCGCCGTCCGCCATCGCCTACGCCCCGCAGATCATCGAGCAGGCTTCCGCTCTCGGCGTCAGCCTCCCCATCCTCGGCGGCGATACCTGGGAAAACTCCGCGATCTCCGATGCGCAGAACGGCACCGACATGCAGGTTTTCGTCTCCACGTTCTTTGACGAGAACGACGAGTCCGGCCTTGCCAAGGAATTCGTCTCCGGCTACAAGGCGTGGCTGAACGGCAATTCCCAGAACCTCACCAACAACGGCGGCAACGACGTTGTCGCGGCAGTCTCCGCGCTCGGCTATGACGCGTATATGGCTGCAGTCGCGGCCATCGAAAAGGCCCAGTCCACCGACGGCACCGCCATCCGCGACGCGCTGGCCGGTCTGTCCATCGATCTCGTCACGGGCTCTTTGAGTTTCGATGCCAACGGCGACGCAGTCAAGAGCACCGCCTACATCAAGCAGGCGATCAATGGCAGCTTCCAGTTCTACAAGGTGCAGTCTGCCGACTGATCCATTGCCACGCAATACTGACCACAATGGCCTCCGGTCGGGGGGATTCCCTCCGACCGGTGCACCGTTTCATCCGGCAGCGCCCGAACCCGCTGCCGGATGAAACCATTCTTTTATCGTCGTGTCCAAGCTGGCTCATTTCAGTGAGCGGTTCGCGGTTTGGACATGGCGATAAGCAAATAACAGGAGGTTCCCCTATGGGTGTTCTCAAGCAATGGCTGCCCTATGTCCTGTCGGGCATTTCGGCCGGCGGCCAATATGCGCTGATCGCCGTCGGCTATACGATGGTCTACGGCATTCTGCGCCTTATCAACTTTGCGCACGGCGATATCTTCATGGTCGCCGGTCTCATCATGGTCTATCTTTCGGCGACGATGCCGCTGTATGCTGCCCTGCCCGCCGTCGTGATTCTGACGGTCGCGCTCGGCTTTGCGGTGGAGCGCTGCGCATATAAGCCGCTGCGGCAGGCTCCGCGCATGTCCGTTATGATCTCCGCCATCGGCGTAAGCTATCTGCTGCAAAATCTTGCGTATTACGTCACCGGCGGCGTTCCGAAGCAGTATCCCGAGCTGCCGTGGATCTCCGACACCATCACGATCCTCGGCGCGTCCACCAAGCGCGTGACCGTCATTACCCCGATCCTGACGCTGGCGCTGGTCGTGGCGCTCGTGGTTCTCATCAAGCGCACGAAGGTCGGCATGGCCATGCGCGCCGCGTCCAAGGATTTTGAGACGGCGCAGCTGATGGGCATCAAGATCAACTCCGTCATTTCCTTTACGTTCATCATCGGCTCCGCGCTGGCAGCTGTTGCCTCGTTCCTGTTCTTCTCGAACTACACGACCATCGCGCCGTCCTCCGGCGCCATGCCGGGCCTCAAGGCGTTCGTCGCCGCCGTCTTCGGCGGTATCGGGTCAATCCCCGGCGCGGTCATCGGCGCGTTCATCATCGGCATCTGCGAGAATCTGCTCAAGGGCATGAAGCTGACGGCCTTCTCCGATGCGTTCACGTTTGCGCTGCTCATCATCATTCTCGTCGTCAAGCCGACGGGCCTGTTCGGTGAAAAGCTGACAGAGAAAGTCTGAGGAGGAGCATATGGAAAAGAAAAAAGGCCTCTCTTTGCAGACCGTTCTGACCATCGCAGGTCTTGCGCTTATCTATCTGCTGGCGTTCCTGCTTGACCGCATTCCCGGCATCCCCATCATGCTCACGACGGTTCTGCGCAAGGGCGCGATCTACTCCCTTGTCGCCGTATCCATGAACCTCCTGAACGGCTTCACAGGCCTGTTCTCGCTCGGGCAGGCAGGCTTCATGCTGGTTGGTGCATATACATTCGCCGTCCTCAATATCTCGAGCGGCATCCGGTCTACCGTATATCAGTATTATGACCCGCTGCTCAAGTTTTCCCTGACCGAAACGCTTCAAAACGTGCTCGGCAATACGGCGGGCACGGTTCTCGGCGTATTCATCTCCCTGCTGCTGGCAGGCTTTCTGGCCGCCGTGCTGGCGTATCTGATCGGCCTGCCCGTTCTGAAACTCAAAAGCGACTATCTGGCCATCGCCACGCTCGGCTTTGCCGAAATTATCCGCGCGCTCGTTCAGCTGGAGGCGTTCGCGCCCATTACCAACGGCTCGCAGCTGCTGCGCGGCTTCCCATATTTTACGGATACATTCATGCCGTTCGTGATCGTCGGCATCTGCATCGCCGTCGTCGTGCTGCTTATCAACTCGACCTATGGCCGCGCGTTCAAGGCCATCCGCGACGATGAGATCGCCGCCGAGGCCATGGGCATCAACCTTGCCCACCATAAACGCATGGCGTTTACCATTTCCTCGTTCTTTGCCGGGATATCCGGCGCGCTGCTGGCCATGTATCAGACTACGGTGCAGGCCAATACATTCAAATCCGCCATGACGTATGAGATTTTGCTCATCGTCGTCATCGGCGG
>ERZ779892.3888-NODE-3888-length-10083-cov-4.562525_pt1 | contig 10083 bp, 9 predicted proteins | sample MGYA00511552_ERZ779892 | MGnify/ENA primary metagenome ERZ779892 (study PRJEB29588, sample SAMEA2154561) | human gut metagenome | biome: human gut; feature: human-associated habitat; material: faeces | place: Denmark | collected 2008/2010 ... | reverse complement strand
CCTGCCGCAGGCGGGTGGCGTCGCCTTCCACATTCTCGTGGAGCAGATCGTGGACCTGTACGGTGAACTGCTGGTCCCGCAGCACGGCCTGCTGGCGGATTACGCTGTCCACCTGCGCGATCTGCTCGGCCATGCGGAAGGGCTGGATGTTCAGGGTGGCCTTGCCGCTTTCGATCTTGCTCATGTCCAGGATCTCGTTGATGAGGTTCAGCAGATGCCAGCTGGCGGTCTTCAACTTGTCAATGTAGCCCTGCAGCTTGCCCGGGTTTTGCAGGTCGTTTTCCATCAGGCTGGCCAGGCCCACGATGGCGTTCATCGGGGTACGGATGTCGTGAGACACGTTGCTCAGGAAGGTGGTCTTGGCCGAGCTGGCGCTCTCCGCCTGCTGCAGGGCCGCCCGCAGCCCATCGAGCGCCAGGGCATGCTGCTCGATATCCCGGCCTGCCTCATCATCAGCGCGGCCGTGATGATCCCGGCGCTTGCCTGCGGCAGGTTCAAGCGCTGGATGGGCATCCTCGCAGGGGCGCTGTATATCGCTTATCTTGTTATTATGTTCACCTGCTTCGGCGTTGCCTGAGCGGGGGAAACAAAAAATGAAGCGGACAGGTCAACGAATATGGCCTGCCCGTTTTTTATGCGCTGCGTCCGCTTCTGCGGCATTGCGGCCGGAGTGACCAGTCTTGCAGAACGGCAGCGTCCTCATTTCCCGCACACGCCTGTTCCGGCGCGTGCGGTTTTTTGCGCTATGGAAATCGGTCAAAACGGATCAAATTCTGTAACCGGATGGAATAACATGCAAAATGCACAAGTAATACGCCCGCGTATTGTGCAAAACAGAAAACTGAATTTTTAATTTAATTTCAGGATTGACAAATTTTAGACATGGTGTATAATGAAGCCAGAAAAACGAACCACCGATTTGTGGAAAGCGCAAAAATGAATTTAATATTGACGGGAGATTGAATGGCGGCTACAATACTTCTATACAGCATAAACAGCAGATCGCTCGTGATGATAAAACTGGAGGAAGTATGATATGAACACATTTCGCCTGAAGCGCAATTTGGACGAGGCCGTTTACGAACAGATCCTCTCCAGCATTTTTGAAGGAAAGTTCCATTCCGGCGAGCAGGTGCAGATCGAACGTCTTTGCGAACAGTATGAGATCAGCCGCACGCCGGTCATCCAGGCCCTCAAGCGCCTGGCCACGGACGGCATCGTGGAGACCTCCCCGACCGGTAAGTTCTTTTTCCCCGCCGCGGACGAACGGCGTGTGCGGGATATGATGGAGATGCGCCTGTTCTTTGAGGTCGGCGCTGCAAACCTCATCTGCGACATCGGCGAGCCCGCTATGGATTACCGTATCGCCGAGTGTGAGGAGGAGTGCAGCCGCTCCCAGGAGAGCGGCGACAGCTACCGCTCCAGTATGGCGGATATGAAGCTGCACCGCATGATCGTCGCCTGCGCGCGCAATTCCTACATGACGGAGCTGTACAACCGCGTGCAGAATAACTGCGTCACGCTGAATTACCTGAACCTCAAGGGCGTGGCAGTCGTTTCGCAGGAGGCCGTCGATCACCACAGGATGATCTGCGACGCCCTCCGCCGCCTCGACCGCGCTGCCCTCGTCAGTGCCATCACCACCCATGTGCGGTATGTGGAGGAGCAGATCATCCGCAATATCCGCGAAAATGAGCAGTCAACGTAGACCTGTTTTGTGCACGGCAGGCCTCGCTGATGATAGATGAAAACCAATTCAGAAAAGACGACAAGTCTATCAGGAGGAAGAAATATGAGCACCATGCGTAAGACCAAGGGTTCCGGCGTTATGCCTGCCGTGATGACTTTCTGGAATGCTGACGAGAGCTTCAACCAGAAAGAGACCGAGCGCTATATCCAGTGGGTTTTGGACTGCGGCGCACACAGCCTCTCCGTGACCGGCTCCACCGGTGAGAACATCTCCATGAGCGACGATGAGCAGAAGAAGATCATCGAGTGCCTCGTGAAGTTCGTCGACCATCAGGTCCCCGTTTATCCCGGCACCGGCAAGTATGGCACCGCGCAGACCATCGAGATGACGAAGTTCGCACAGAAGTGCGGCGCCGAGGGCGCGCTGGTCATCATGCCGTATTACCTCATCCCGCACAAGAGAGCCGTCGTAAACCACTTCAAGAAGCTCCGCGAGGCTGTCGGCGATGATTTCGACATCATCCTTTACAACAACCCCCGTTTCTGCGGCTATCAGTTCGAGCCGATCGAGCTGAAGGAGCTGGCAGAGCAGGGCATCATCAACGGCGTGAAGCTGGCTGACGGCCGCGCCAGCTACATCCAGGGCATGAAGCACTACTGCCCGGACGGCATCACCGCCCTCTATGGCCATGACTACGAGCCGCTGCCCGCCTTCTTCGCTGGCGCTGACGGCTGGCTGTCCGGCCTGCCCGGCATCTTCCCGAAGTTCTGCGTCGACCTGTTCAACCTCTGCACCGTGCAGCAGGATGCTCCGGCCGCCCGCAAGCTGTGGGATAAGATGCAGGACTTCATCGACTACTTCATCACCTACAGCAACAACGATCCGCACTGGCACGAGGTCTTCAAGTATGTCCTCAAGTGCTTCGGCTTCGACGCCGGCCTGCCCCGTATGCCGCTGGGCGACCTGCTGCCCGAGGAGAAGAAGAAGGTCGACGCTCTGCTGGCCGACATGGACGTCACCATCAAGGCGACCAACCTCATTAAGTAAGTCATCACCTTTCTCACACCCCGCGCCGGAGAGTCGAACCCCGCTTCTCCGGCGCGGGGGATACCCCTTGCAGGCAATGATCCCAGACCCCACTATCAAGAGAATAAAAGGAGCGTCATGAAATGAAGAAGTTTTCGAAACTGATCGCGCTGGTCCTCGTACTCTCGCTGGTATTTGCTTTCACCGCCTGCGGCAAGGGCGGCAGTGACGATACCATCAAGCTCGGCATCCTCTGCTCCCTGACGGGCAATTCCCAGACGAACGGCGGCTATGCCCAGCAGGGCGCCAAGATGGCCGTGGAAGAAATCAATGCTGCTGGCGGCATCAACGGCAAGCAGATCGAGCTCGTCATCGAGGATGACGGCGGCAAGGCCGACACGGCCATCAACGCCTATAACAAGCTCCAGAGCCAGAAGGTCGTCGCTATCGTCGGCCCGATGCTCAGCTCCCTCGCACTGGCCATGGACCAGAACGTCCAGACCGGCAAGATCCCCCTCCTCATCGGTGCAACGAGCGCCGCTCTGACTGACAACATCGACAATCCCTATTTCCACCGTCTGCGCTGCTCCGACACCATCATGGCGGAGGTCGCCGCGTCCTATGCCGTCTCCAACTACGGCGCCAAGAAGATCGGTATCTTCTACTGCAGCGATGACTACGGCTCCGGCGCGATGCACACCATCACGAAGTGGTGCGATGCCAACGGTGTGGAATACTACGAAGCCGGCCACAACGCCGGTGATAAGGACCTCAGCACGCAGATCCTCAAGGTCAAGGAAGAGAACTGCGACGTGGTCATCATGTGGGCCCATGACGACGAGTGCGCCCTGGCTGCCCGCCAGTTCTATGAGCAGGGCCTGAACCTGCCCGTCATCAGCTCCACGACCATCGCGACCCCGCAGGTCTACTCCCTGTGCAACGCCGAGTGGATCGAGGGCTGGAACTATGTGACCGACTTCATCGCCGAGAACCCCTCTGAGCTCGTTCAGACCTTCTCGAAGAACTATGACGAGAAGTACGGCTCCACGCCGGAGATCTATGCCGCAACGTACTACAACGGCGTTTATGCCTTTGCCGACGCTGCCAAGCGCGCGACCTCTCTGGAGTCTGCTGACCTCTGCGAGGCCCTGAAGACCATCAACCTCGACACGCTCTACGGTGTATACACGGCCAACGACAAGCGTGAGCTTGCCCATACCGCCATCATCGGCGTGATGAAGAATCTGGTGCCGTCCTATCAGGATCAGGTCACCATGGATTAAGCCCCATCTCCCTCGCGTATCCGGGACAGAGCGCCAATACGCTCTGTCCCCTATCATAAGGAACCTTTCGAGCCGGTCCCGGCGGCAATTCGGCGCACCGGACCGGCTCGGAGACTCTCATAGGAGACTTGTTTATGATTTGGACGATCATCCAGCTTGTGATCAGCGGCATCGCCATGGGCTTTGTTTATGCGCTGATCGGCATCGAGTACACGCTGATCTACAACGCCTCCGGCGTTCTGAACTTCAGCCATGACAAAATGGTCTCGCTGGGCGCCTACATCTATGCGGGCATGTTCGTGCTGGGCCTCGGCTGGAATTCCGTGGTCAGTGCGATCGCCTCGCTGCTGCTGATGGCGGTGTTCGGCATTCTGGTGGCCTATCTGATCTTTATCCCGCTGCGCAAGCAGAAATCCATGATCTTCACCATTATGGCCACGATCATGTTCGGCAAGGTCATCATGGAGGGCGCCTGCCTGATCTGGGGCGGCAACGCCTTTACGATCCCGGACTTCATGTCCGGCACCTACCAGATCGGCAATGCCGTTATCTCAAAATCCAACCTGTTTCTCATCATCGCCGCGATCGTCATCGTTGCACTGCTGCAGTTCTACCTGCAGAAGACCAAGCCCGGCAAGGCCATGCGCTGCGTGGCGCAGAACCGCACGGCGGCCTCGATCGTCGGCATCGACGTCAACCGCAATATGGCGATCACCATCGCCATCAGTACCGTGATCTGCTGCTGCATCGGCATCCTGGTTGTGCCGCTGTACAATGTCAGCTCCACCATGTCCAATATGATCGGCCTGAAGGGCTTTGCAGCGGGCGTTCTGGGCGGCTTCGGCTACATGCCCGGCTGTATCGCGGGCGGCCTTGTGCTCGGCATCGTCGAGAATATCGCCTCCATGATCCTGCCGTCGGTCTATAAGGATGTTGTGGCCTTTGTTCTTCTGGTTGCGTTCCTGCTGTTCCGTCCGCAGGGCCTCCTCGGGAAGAAAAATAAGTAAGGGGGCTGCCGCATGAAAAAGGAACAAAAGCTGATCTTCCGGCTGCTGCCGCTGCTGATCGCTGCCGTGATCGCAGCCCTGCTGCCGCAGATGATCCGGAATGAATACTATATGACCATCGCCTGTCAGATCCTGATCTATCTGATCGCGGTCTGCGGCCTGAACTTCATCACCGGCCTGACCGGCCAGATGAACCTCGGCACGGCCGGTATGTTCGCCATGGGCGCCTACGTTTCCGGTCTGCTGAATGTGAAGCTCGGCGTTTCTCCGTGGCTCGGCCTTGTGGCGGCGCTGTGCGTCGGCTGGCTCATCGGCAAGGCGCTCGGCTATCCGAGCCTGCGCCTGCGCGGCGTGTACCTCTCCCTGACGACCATCGCCTTCACGGAGATCATCCGCATGCTGCTCAACAACATGAAGGGCGTGACGAACGGCGCACAGGGCCTGCGCGGCATCGAGCGCTATAACTTCTTCGGCTACCGCGTGGAGGGGACGATCCCGTATTACTACATGGTCCTCATCGTGGCCATTCTTGTGGTATGGTTCGCCTGGCGCATCGTCAATTCCAAGTGGGGCCGCGAGTTCAAGGCCGTGCGCGACAACATTGACGCCGTGGAGTCCTGCGGCATCGACGTCGCCAAGGTAAAGATCCGTGCGTTCACGCTGGCCGCCATGCTCGGCAGCTTCGCGGGCGCGCTCTATGCCCACCTCATCGGTTACATCAACCCCGAGTCCTTTACGGTGGACCTGTCCACGAACTTCGTCATCATGCTCATGGTCGGCGGCATCGGCTCGGTGTTCGGCAACGTCATCGGTGCTGTGATCATCACACTGCTGCCGGAGCTGCTCCGCTTCCTCGGCAAGTACTATTATTTCGTTTATTACACGGCCGTTCTGCTGTGCGCGCTCTTCCTGCCGAAGGGCATCGTCTCGCTGGCGGCTCCGATCCGCGAAAAGTGGAACAGGCTGCGCGCCCGCAGGGCTGGCGCACCGGCTATGGAGAAGGGAGGTACGGCGGGTGGCGACCACATTAAGAATTGAGCATCTCGTCAAGCGCTTCGAGGGCCTTGTTGCGGTCAATGACCTCTCCATTGACGTGCAGGAGCGCGAAATCCACGCCCTCATCGGCCCGAACGGCTCCGGCAAGACCACGACGCTGAACCTCATCAACTCTGTCATTCCGCCTACGTCCGGCCAGATCTGGTTCCGCGATACGCTGCTGACCGGCAAGCCGACCTTTGAGACCGTCAAGGCGGGCGTCGGCCGAACGTTCCAGAATATCAAGCTGTTTTCCTCCATGACGGTGCTGGAGAACGTCATGATGGGCGGCCAGAAGGATGTTTCCCACAACATGCTCCGCTTCATCGTCGACCTGCGCGGCAGCCACCGCGAGGAACGCGTCCTGCGCGAGAAGGCGTGCGAGGTGCTCGACTCCATCGGCATGTATCATCTGCGCAACGAGACCGTCGACAATCTGGCCTATGGCCGCCAGAAGGTCTGCGAGCTTGGCCGCGCGCTGATGACGACGCCGCAGCTCATCCTGCTCGACGAGCCCGCCGCGGGCCTGAACCCGAGTGAGCGCCGCGAGTTTGTGGATATCCTGCGCAAGGTCTATGACAGCGGCATCGATCTGTTCCTCATCGAGCACAACATGGACGTCGTCATGAACCTGAGCCATCGCATCACGGTGCTGAACTTCGGCTGCAAGATCGCCGAGGGCACACCGGAGGAGATCCAGCATGACCCGCAGGTCGTCAAGGCCTATCTGGGCGACCGCTTCCGCACGGAGGAATGAGTATGGAACCGATTTTAAGCCTGAAAAACGTCTGCTCCTACTATGATAAGGTGCAGGTGCTCTATGACATCAACGTCGATGTCTACCCCGGCGAGATCGTCTCCGTCATCGGCGCAAACGGCGCGGGCAAGTCCACGATGATGAAGACCATCATGGGCCTGGTCCACATGGGCCGCGGCGAGGTGACGTTCGACGGGAAAAAGCTCAACCGCATGCATGCGCACAAGATCTGCAAGGCGGGCATTGCCTATGTTCCGGAGGGCCGCGAGGTCTTCCCGAACATGACCGTTTTGGAAAATCTGGAGATGGGCGCATACTGCCGCTCCTACACGGCTGCGCAGATGAACGAGAAGCTCGAGGAAATGTACACCATGTTCCCGCGACTGAAGGAGCGCCTAAAGCAGAAGGCCGGTTCCATGTCCGGCGGCGAGCAGCAGATGCTGGCCATTGCGCGCGGCCTGATGAGTGACCCGGCCATGGTCATGCTTGACGAGCCGTCCCTTGGTCTGGCCCCCGTCATCGTCGACGATGTGTTTGACGTCATTCACAATATCAATTCGGTGAAAAAGCTGCCCGTCATCCTTGTCGAGCAGAACGCCTACATGGCGCTTTCAATCTCCAATCGCTGCTATGTGCTGGAAAACGGCCGCATCGCCCACTCGGGCAAGAGCAGTGAACTGATTCAGAGCGACGTGATCCGCGAGACCTATCTCGGCGGCTAAATACAGGAGGAATCAACTATGGGATACCGTTATTTTGATGATCAGCGTCTCTGGGACCTGACCGTGGAAGTTTTTACCCGCAATGGCTACAGCCGCTCCGACTGTGAGGACATTGCCAATGTGCTGCTGGCATCTGACCGCATGGGCATCGAGTCCCACGGCGTGCAGCGCATGAAGCTTTATACGCATTCTCTGGAGATCGGCCGCATCAAGCGCGGCGCGAAGAGTGAGATCGTCCGCGAAACGCCCGTCTCCGCCGTGATCGACGCGCATGATGCCATCGGCCAGCCCGTCTCTGTCGCTGCCATGCAGATGGCCATTGACAAGGCGAAGAAGGCCGGCGTCGGCATCGTTGTCGTCCGCGACTCCAACCACTACGGCATCGCCGGTTATTATGCCAAGATGGCTGCCGATCAGGGCCTGCTGGGCATCTCCATGACGAACACCGAGGCCCTCGTCGTGCCGACGTTCGGCAAGCAGCCGATGATGGGCACGAACCCCATCGCCGTCTCCATGCCGGGCACGCCGCATCCGTTCCATCTCGACATGGCCACGAGTGTGGTACCTGCCGGAAAGATGGAGGTCTACGCCAAGGCGGGCAAGACCCTGCCCGGAGATTGGCTCATGAATTCGGACGGCTCTCCCAGCTATGACCCGAACGATTTCCTGCGCATCCGCGCTACGAAGTCCCTCGGCGGCATTTTCCCCGTCGGCGGCGAAGGCGAGACGAACAGTGGCCACAAGGGCTACGGCCTGAGCCTGCTCGTCGAGCTGTTCTGCGGCATCCTGTCCGGCGGCCGCACAAGCAACGAGGTCCGCGTTGTGCCGAATGTCGACAAGGTCTGCCATTTCTTCATGGCCGTCGATTATTCCATTTTCGGCGACAAGGAGCAGATGGAAAAGCGCTTCAGCCAGTACCTCGAGGACATCCGCAATTCTGCGCTGGCCGACGGCCAGACCCGCATCTACACGCATGGCGACAAGGCCTATGCCCACATGGCGCGCGTGGCGGAGGAGGGCGTGAAGGTCAATGACAAGACCTATGACGAGATCGTCAAGATCTGCCAGGACCTCGGCATCGATCCCGCGGAATACCTGATCGAAAAGGCAGGCCCGCAGGCATGAGCATTTTTGAAGCCCTGCTCCAGCACGATCATGTGCCGAATTTCTACCGCGTCGAGAATGCGCGCTCCGCGCCGAAGCTCGAGGACGTTGCGGCAGAGACGCGGCGCGTGATGCAGGAGAGCGGCACACTGGAGCAGCTGAAGCCCGGCCAGAGCGTCTGCATCGCGGCGGGCTCACGCGAGATCGCCAACATCGCGCTCATTGTCCGCACGGTCTGTGAGGTCGTGCGCGAGCACGGCGCAGAGCCGTTCATCATCCCGGCCATGGGCAGCCACGCAGGCGCGCAGGCCGAGGGACAGAAGAAAATTCTCGCCGATTTCGGCATTACCGAGGAATATACCGGCGCGCCCATCCGCTCGAGCATGGAGACGGTGCAGGTCGGCGTTACGAAGCCGCACGGCTTCCCGGCGCGGATCGACCGCTATGCGGCGGAGGCGGACTGGATCATTCCCATCGGCCGCATCAAGCCCCACACGGACATCCGCGGCCCCATCCAGAGCGGCATCCTCAAGATGATCGTCATCGGCATGGGCAAGCAGTTCGGCGCGGACATCTGCCATGCCGAGGGCTTCCCGAGCATGTCGCAGAACATTGTGGAGATCGGTCTGGAGATCATCGCCAACACGAATATCCTCTGCGGTATGGCCTCCATGGAAAACGGCTATCACGAGACGTATCGCGTCGTCGCCGTCGCTCCGGACAAAATTCTGGAGACGGAAAAAGAGCTGCTGCCGGATGCGGCGGCGCAGCTCTTCGGAATTCCGTATGAAAAACTCGATCTTCTGATCGTCGACTGGATCGGCAAGAATATCAGCGGCGCGGGCATGGACCCGAACGTCACCGGCCGCTCCGCACAGAACGGCATTTCCCGGCCGTTTGCCGAGCGCATCGTTGCGCGCGATCTGACGGACGAGGCGCACCACAATGCCACGGGCATGGGCAATGCCGACGTGACGACGCGCCGCCTGTTTGACAAGATCGATATGGAGCAGACCTATCCCAACTCCCTGACCTCACGCGATATCAATGGCTTCCGTATCCCGATCGTCATGGAGAACGATGACCTTGCCATCCGCTTTGCCCTGCATACCATCACGGGCGCGAATGCGGCAAGCGGCTATCGTGCCATGTGGATCCGCGACACGAACCATGTGCAGACGTTCTATGTGACGGAGCGCCTGCTGGCAGACACGGCCGCAATGCCGTGGCTCCGCACAGACGGCGTGGCGCTGCGCCCGGTCTTCGGCGCGGACGGCTACTTTACCGGCTGGGAGAGAGCCTGATCAATACCGGCACGGGACGACGCGGCGGGGGTCCTGATAGTTGAAGAACAGGGTGCCCTGGCGGTGGCCGACGCGCTCTGCGTGGACCTCCTCGCCATTGCAGATGCGCTGAATCAGGCCCCACAGGCGCTCGGCGGCCTCCGCCTTCGTCTCCG
>ERZ779892.3883-NODE-3883-length-10093-cov-3.149731_pt1 | contig 10093 bp, 10 predicted proteins | sample MGYA00511552_ERZ779892 | MGnify/ENA primary metagenome ERZ779892 (study PRJEB29588, sample SAMEA2154561) | human gut metagenome | biome: human gut; feature: human-associated habitat; material: faeces | place: Denmark | collected 2008/2010 ... | reverse complement strand
CGGACTGCCTGTAACGATCAGCAGATGCTCTAATAACTATGGACCATATCACTTCCCGGAGAAGCTGATCCCTCTGATGATCGCCAATGCACTGAATGACAAACCACTTCCGGTATATGGAGAAGGATTGAATGTACGTGACTGGTTATATGTAGAAGATCACTGCAAAGCAATCGACCTGATCATCCATAATGGAAGAGTCGGAGAAGTGTACAACGTAGGTGGACACAACGAAAAGACAAACATCGAGATCGTTAAGATCATCTGCAAAGAACTTGGAAAACCGGAAAGTCTGATTACACATGTTGCAGACCGTAAGGGACATGACATGCGTTATGCAATTGATCCGACTAAGATCCACAATGAACTTGGATGGCTTCCAGAGACTAAATTCGAAGATGGTATTAAGAAGACAATCAAATGGTATCTTGAGAACAAGGAATGGTGGGAGACAATCATTTCCGGAGAATACCAGAACTATTATGAGAAGATGTACAGCAATCGCTAAGTAACAGGAGAGAAATAAAATGGGACAGATTACAATTGAGAAAAATGTTGGTGGAATCGAAGGGCTTTGTGTGATCAAACCGGCAGTGCACGGAGATGACCGTGGATATTTCATGGAAACTTATAATGAAAAGGATATGAAGGAGGCAGGGATTGATGTCAAGTTTGTGCAAGATAATCAGTCTATGTCGGTGAAAGGTGTCCTGCGTGGACTTCATTTCCAGAAACAGTATCCGCAGTGCAAACTGGTGCGTGCAGTTCGTGGAACCGTGTTTGATGTTGCTGTTGATCTCAGATCTGATTCAGAGACTTATGGTAAATGGTACGGAGTTACTCTTTCAGCAGAAAATAAAGTACAGTTTCTGATTCCGGAAGGTTTTGCACATGGATTTCTCGTACTGAGCGATGAAGCAGAATTTTGTTACAAAGTGAATGATTTTTATCATCCGAATGATGAGGGTGGAATGGCATGGAATGATCCGGAGATTGGAATCCAGTGGCCGGAACTGAAGGGCGAGTATAAAGGAAATGCTTCCGCGGAAGGTTATACACTGGAGGATGGAACAGCACTGATTTTGAGCGATAAAGACCAGAAGTGGTTGGGATTGAAAGATACTTTTAAATTTTAGAAACTAGAAAAGTTAAGGATGAGTATGGCTGCAACGTTCTAATGCGCTTAAAGAAAGGGAACCGTCTTGCCCGATTAAACTCGGATGATTTTTCGTGGACTGACACTTCCGCAGATGAAAAGCCTATCCTTTATCGAGTTGTAAAAATCCCGCTTCCAGAAAAATCAAATGCGGAAAATGAATATCTTGTAACAAACATCACAGATCCTTCCATTTCGTCGTAAGTAGGTAATCATCCGTACCTCGTTTTTCAAAATGAGCCGCCCAGAAAAAGGCGGCTCAAATTTATTCTATTGTCCGAAGTTCTTCCGGAAGTTCTTTTGACCAGGGCAGCAACTGATCCAGTTTTTCTTCTTCGGGAAACGATCCCATCCGCCGCAGCTGATCAAGGACGTAGGTAAGATACAGATAGGGTTTCAGTCCGTTTAAAAGTGCGGTTTCTGTGATGCTGTATATGGTGGCGCTGGCATCTGCCCCACGGATACTTTTCGAAAACAGCCAGTTCCGGCGACCAACTGCGAAGTTTTTAATTGCACGTTCCGCGCTGTTATTGTCAATGCTCAGATGCCCATCCTCCAGATAACGGCGCAGATACGTCTCCTGATTAGCGCATATAAAATGGCATCACCAATAAGGGAAGACCGGTCTACCGAATCTTCCATCGAATGTAACCATTCAAAAAATGCATCCACGACTGGACGGGACTGTTTCTGACGCTCCAGATACCCTTCTTCCGGCGTCTTATCCTGAATCAGTTCTTCTATTTTATAGAGGATTCCGATCCGGGACATCGCCTGATACGCAACAGTTCCACGCAGCTGTTCTTTGGTAAAATCCTTTTTCAGTGCCGTAAGCGCTGCGTCAAACCTCCTTCTGACATGGGTAAAGCATCCGGATACAACAATCGAATCTTTTAACCCGTGGTATGCCTGATATCCATCACACGTGAGGTATCCTTCGAATTGATCTCCCAGAAAGTTTTTGGGATGATACCCGGCTCTGGTCCGCTCATAATCGAAGAGAACCATCTGCGGCGCTTCACTGTAGCGGTCGGTCAGATAGACCCACATCCAGTTTGGGGTAGACCCCTGTTGTTTCGGCTCGTCAATCACCTGAACCCGTGTCTCATCGCAGTGAATGTACCGGCTTTTTAAGAATTCTTCTTTCATCCGGTCGTAGAGCAGTGTCAGATATCGGTCTGCACAGCTGATCATCCAGTTTGCCATGGTTTTGGTGGAAAGCTTCAGGTTATATCTTGCGAATTCCCGTTCCTGCCTGGTCAGCGGCATGCCGTTGACATACTTTGCATTCATGATTCCGGCAACCAGCGAAGGAGTAGCAATGCTTCCCTTGATCAGCGGTAGCTCTTTTTCCGGCCGGATCATAGCACTACATTTGGGACAACTATATATATAGGTAACTTCTTCCACCACTTCAAAGGTGGATGGGAAATTTCTTCGACTACCTCAAAACGTGCCGGAACGAACTTTAACCGCTTTACCGTTTCCTTCGTGACGACCTTATATTTTTTACTGCAGTCTGGACAATAACGTTCCTGCCCTGTAAGTTTGTATTCTATCCGCTCTGTTACTTCGAAATGCGAAAGATCTTCCTCTTTCTTTCCGGCATGCTTTTTACGCTTGTGGGAAGTGACTTCGATTTCTTTCTCCGGGTCAGGTTCACCATCTGATGCAGCTTCCGCCTCGTTGAACAGATTCATCTGCTCATATCCATCTGCGTATTTTTCACTGGAAGCCCCAAAACGCTGTTTCTTTGCAAGCGTCAGGCGGTCAGAAAGAATGGCATTTAAAAACTCAAGCTCTTTCTGTTTTTCTTCCATCAGCTTCATTTTGGTTTCTGTTTTGCGCTGCTTTTCCTGCATGACCTGCATCAGCTCAATCAGTGCCTCCCGGCTCATGTTCTTTAACTGATCTTCTGTAAAAATCGGCTCCATCTGGTATTCTCCCGGCTCTTTTTTTCTACCAGAAGTATACCATACAAACCTGCTTTTTTCGAGGAAAAATGCAGTCTGCAGTTATAGGAAATCAAGCGGATATCTCTGCTTTTTTCGTCCTTTTGCGGATTGACAAAACAGGAACCTACACGATGATTTTCGGATGCCGCTCTTCGAACGCCCCCTGGGGTGTCAGGGATAATCCGTCACACAGCCAGTGCATCTCTTTCAGGGTTACCTTTTGGAGTTCATCCGGTGTGTCCGGCCAGCGAAAACAGTTTTTGTCCAGCCTTTTCATCAGAATCCAGAAACCGGATCCGTCCCATTGCAGAATCTTAATAGAAGTCCGCCTGCGGTTGCAGAACGCAAACATGCAGTGCGAATAGGGATCGAGTTTGAATTTCAGCTTGATAATTGCAGCCAGTCCGTGATAGCTTTTTCTTAAATCCGTAGCCCCACAGGCAAGGTAAACGGTTGTGCCACCTGCCAGATCAAGCATGATCTTTCAGTCCCTGTATGAGAACATGAAAAAGTTCCGGTGGGCATTCCGGCATCACTTCGATCCAAATAGCGTTTGTGATAAAAATGCGGACTGGCGACGGGCTGATGTTCAAAGTCTCATTCTTTGAAATTTCTTTTTCTGTTGGCATTTTTGCAAAAATCATATCTGTATCCGATTGTTCGTCCAATGTTTTCAGCTTGCGCATCCAGTAATTCATTGTAGAGACTGGAATGCGATGTTCCTGACACCATGTTTTGCAAGTCTGCCCACTGGATTGAAATTCATGGATTCGTTCAGACCACAGTGTGATTTTTTCATCTTTTTTCATAATGATACAGTTTCCTTCCTTTGTTATGAAATGAGTGTATCAGAAAAATATAGTTGCGGACAGATACGGATGATTACGTACTTACGATGAAAAAGTTTCAAAATATACTGAAAAATATTTATGAAGTCTACCAATTAATGTCTTTTCGTTGTATAATGAGTTTGTCGTACAGGGTCACTTTCTTTCGTAATGTTTTGTCACAAACTCATTGTACATCAGAAAGTCCTGTACGATTATTTTTTATGAAAAAGTTGTAAAGTGGTGCACTCTTTATACAAATGTAGTATAATAAAGCAAGTACATAAGATATCTAGGAGAATAAAAATGGGGTTAACGAAAGCAATAATAGATAATATCAATATGTCGAGTGCAAATTATATAGAGATTTTTTTAAGAGAGCAGAACCTACAAAGAACTTCATCTGAAGAAGGAATGGATACAAGGTCTTGGGTTAATTTGTTATTACAAAGTGGAAGATTAAATGAGGATACGTTTGAACGTTTTTTGCAGGAAGAATTATTTTATGGGAAGCGTAAACAGATACGGGTTTATAAGCTAGAAGATTGCAGGAAATACGTATATGCGTCAGATTGGACAAAGGGTTTAGAACGATATAGTGATGGACAATCGGAAAATTTCTCAAATATTTTAGGAATGCAACCTAATGAAGAACATCCTAGAAAAATTGTATTTGCGTCTATGAAAAAGAATGAACAGGCAGAACTTGAAAATATTAAAATTTTATTTGCTTGTTTTATTCAGGTAAGTATTGGAAGGGACAAGTTTGAAGATTCATGTTCTTATATACCTGTAGAAATAGATTTTCGAAGAAAAAGAATGACAATGAAAGCGTGGCAACGCCATAATATTGCATGGGAATGGTATAAAACGGACGCATTGTTGGATGATATACTAGATATTTTAAATAAATCTTTTCAGATTGAGGTAGAGGCCTTCGGAATCAATCATAAGAAGGTTCTTTATGCCATGAGTAGGAATTTAATAAATGATGCATACTTAAAGATCCCGGCATTTGGTGAAGTTGCAAATTTGAAAGAAACGATAAGTAATTTTTCAAATGATATAATACATACGCTACCATTAAAGAATAAAGTATTAAATGGAAGTGGTGATGAAAGTTTACAATCCGGTGTGATGAATTTTGAAGCAGAACTTAGAAATGTTGTAGAGAGTCTTACAATTAATGATTATTTCTTTCAAAAGGATTTTTCTGAAATTTGGGACATGGGTCTAGAGGCGATAGTTGCTAGAATTCGGTTTAATGATAAAGAAAGAGTTCTTACCTCTCTTAAGGGGGAGAATACTGTAACACCGATCTTTGTTACAAAGACATTTATGACATTAAGAGAACGAATGAATGAGTCTGAAATGGTAGATACAATATGGATTGCTACTGATAGGGATAAGGGAAATCTAAATTTGAGATATGATTCATCGAATTCGGAGTATCTGGAAATTTGGGTTAGATATGGGATTCGATTTTGTGGAAACGATATGAATGCTGCATTAAGGATATATGATAAATATGAACAATATACTACTTCGACAATTAAAGAATCAACTCCAATCGCGGTCAGTCAATAGTGTAAAATATATTTATCCTGAAGAATTGCTGGACATGATAGGATGTGATGATCACAGAGCTGAGCAATTTATTATCTGGTTGAATGCTGAGCGATTACTTAAGTATATATATGTGGTTAACTGCAAATGCGGTGAAACAGTTTATGTGCATGAAAACCGTCTTTTTTATACTAAAGATGATATTTATTGTAGTAGATGTGGATTTTTATTTGGTCGAGATGAAATTAAGCGCAAAGGTCAGCTGATGTATTCATTGAATAAACAAGCAATAATGGATTATGATGATGAGACGCTTCAATGGAAAAAAAGAGGTTATAAACAAAATATTATTCCAATGACAGTGTCGGAGAATGTGGAGGACTTTATAATGAAGAAGAAAAAAGTGTTTATAGGTAGTTCAAAAGAGGCAGAGGAGGAGTTGACAATTATTTCTGCAATGCTTGATGATTTAGGAGCTGAGGCAAGACCTTGGAATTCGTTGACAAATCCTGTTTTTGTTGCAGGAAATTATACCCTTGACAGTTTGTTAAAGGTTGCAGAAGAGGTAGACGGTGCAGTTTTTCTGTTTAATGCTGATGATGAAATATGGTATACAGAATACTTTAAAACTAAAAAAACTGTAAGAGATAATGTGTTATTGGAATATGGCTTGTTTTGTGGTAAAAAAGGACGTGAAAAGGTGGCATTTGTATGTAAAAATAATCCTAGGATTGCGTCTGATTTGTCTGGAATTACATATATTAATGGAGATGATTCAGAATCAAAAATGAGAATTGGATTATCTAATTGGCTTAAACAATTATAAATGGAGAAGATTTTGAAAATACAAGAGATAAAGTATTTGTATCATGGAACCAACACTAAGTTTGACAAAATAGATATTGATAAGTATGGTTCTGTATTTAAAGATTATGGACAGGGATTTTATTTGACAACAAATTTGCAGCAAGCATGGAATTTAGCGCATAGAAAGGCAAATAATCAAAAAGAGGCATATGTTTATCAATATGAACTAAAAGATTTCGATAGCAAAGAATATAATATTTATGAGTTATTAGAGTATAACGAAGAATGGTTGGATATAATTGCTGAAAATCGTATTAGAGGTGTTTGCCATATAGCTGACATAGATATTATCTATGATAGAATGGCGGACAATAAGGGGGATGTTTTAGGTAAAGAATTAGCTGACTATTTAAATGATAAGAAAAACGGTGATGAAGTGATTGAAAAAATAAGATTTGCAAACGAATCAAAGGATCAATATTGTTTTAAGACAGCAAAAGCGTTGCATTTGTTAATAAATAGAAAGTTAATGATTGACAGTAGAGACAGAAGGGGATATTGGAAGTATGGCAGAAAAAGAAATATATCCGGTTCGATTTAATGAAGTTACGAATTTGATTGCTCATATGCTGGGAGAAGATTATGATACTGTTGCTCAAATGGTATATAATACAGACATTGGCAAAGCAATCAATTTGAACAGAGAAGATATATTATATGAACAAGTTACAGATAATGTTTTATCTGTGGTCAAAGAATTGGGACAGAAAAATCCTAAGATTTTGAAGGTTTGTACACCGGAAAATATCACAAGAGAGTATTTGAATACTAGGAAGACAGTGTTACCAACTAAAAAGACAAGATATAAAAGGTCATCTGATTTAAAGCGTGTTCAGAAAGCACGTATACGTGAACAAAGAAAGAAGAGAGGTGTTTTCTTATGATGGTTGATATGAGGAATATAAAAAATAATGAATTGGTAAGTTTGGATATTTTAGATATAGATATGCGCTTATCGATTGTGGGTGAGCCTGATGCGTATAAGGTAAAGGTGTGTAGAGACTATGTGTTAGATAGGTCTTTTAAGACAAAAGATGAAGCAGAAGAACAGCTTAAGGCATTGTCGCTTGCTAGAAATAATTTGGAAAATGAATTAAGAACTTATGCAAATTAGAAGATACTATTCTATAGTTGAAGAGCAATGCTTACATTAGCCAGTGAAACTGCTCTTGAGTCATGGCATGAAGTTCATCAGTAAGCCCTCAATTGCGAGTACTATCACAAAGCAAAACCCTGCATTTCTGCAGGGAATAAGCTGATTTCGATATATTTTTTGTACATTGAAAAATTAAGATTTCTTAAATCGACTTGGACAGGTTTCCTGAACAGAAGGAGTCCAAGGGAGAAGATCATTGATGAAGTCCAAAGAGGTGTCGTCCATGTGCTTTGGTATCTCGGTGAGCAGTAACTCAAAGTACTGATAAACATTCAGATGGTTGGCTTTGGCGGTCTCGACAAGACTGTAGAGCATTGCGCTAGCACGAGCAGCGTTTGATGATTCGATCAATACGAAGTTTTTTCTCCCAATCGTGAATGGCCGGATTGCCTGTTCAGCATAATTGTTGTCCATAGGAATATCGCCGTTGTTTAGGAAGGTTCGAAGATATGGCTACTGTAAGCCAGAACTTTGCCGATAGTGCTGTTGTGCGCAACATCAGCGTATTTTTGTTTTATCCACGCAAAATAAGTGTTACAATGATAAGGTACTTGTGGTTGAGGATTTACTAATGAGTAGCCTTAGCTGAGTGTTCTATCATAGTGCTGAGACTGCTGTGTTTAAAGCGTTGGAGGTTGAATAATGGCTAACAATATGATTGTTGAAAGTAATGGCGCATTAGTTGAACAGATGACAAAGTTTGAGGCTGTTCTTAATGATTGGGGATTACCATCGGAAAATATTATTGCATCAGTTGAAGAACGCCAAAATATAATGGAGATGCTTCCTGGATTGATTGCATCAATCCCAGATGAACAAAAAAGAGATGCAACTTATTTATCAAGATTTGTGGCAGGGGCTGCGATTGGATTGTTTGATGCTTCACTCAATTATGTATGGGATGAGGTTGTCGTAAGTTTAAGAAAGAAAATAGTATTCTTTGGACTGGATACGTTTTATGACAATGCGGTAGCAGATAAAGTAAGAGATCAATATAAGAACGAGGACGATTTATCAGGAATAAAAGATCGTACTATGCTTGAAACTTTAAAGAAGCTGGAATGGATTTCGAATGTTGTATACTTGAAATTGTGTCATATTTTGGATATGAGAAATCAGATTGGTGCATCACATCCAAATACTTATGATATTAATTCGTTTGAGCTGTTAGGTTGGCTTAAAACATGTGTAACAGAAGTAATAAATGATCAACCATCAAGTTCTGCAGTTCATGTTAAGAAAATAGTGGAACAAATAAAAAAGAGTACAGGTCCTTTAGATAAAGTAACTGTTGAATCTATTGGAAATGCTGTAGCTCAGTTTTCATCAGCAATGTCTGGAACTTTGTTAAAATCGTTGTTCGGTATATTTGTTGCTGAAAATACGTCTGTTGAGGCGCGTAAGAATATTTTATTGCTTTCGAAAGAGATATGGAAGTATTGCAGAGATGATATAAAATATGATCTTGGTGAAAAGAAGTTACTATTTAGAAATAATCTTCAACAAGACAAAGAGAATCTTGCTTATAAATTTTTAGAAAACTGTAATGGACTTCCATATCTTTCTTTAACTGAAAGAAGCTTAGAAATAAGTAGTTTGTGTGATGATTTGTATAGTGTTCATAATGGATGGGATAATTTTTATCATGAACCACCTATTGCAAGAGAAATAATGAAATATATATCATCTTCTTCAGATATTCCAAAAGATAGAGAAGTAAAATTAATAAATACATTCTTGGAATGCAGAATTGGAAGAGAAGTAGCTTATTGTAGTGGAGTTTCACAGGGATCAGTAATATATTATGAATCCTTATTTAAGATGCTTACAGAAGACCAGATAAAAATCACCCTGATTGAGCTTAAGCATCACATGGCGTCTGTATACAGCGGCGATTCGATTCGAGCAAAAAATGTACGAAAAATTATAGATATAATAAATCGTAGTGATTTAAGTGATCGTCTTAGAGAAATAATTAATTACATTATTGATTTTGACAATAGAGGAATAATACAAAAAGTATACAAAGAAAAGGGGTTTAAGGATTTGTGTACTGGAATTCTTGATTTAAATTAAAAGAGGTCGATTAGTTATGATTGATAAGTTCTACCTTGGATAATTAGCATTTTTATGAGGCATTTTAGAAAACACGAAAAAAGTAATAGACAATGATAAGGTACTTGTGGTTGAGGATTTATACACAAAATGCTAGTACAAATTGGAATAAAATGATATGATTTGAGGGTCAAAAGGTCCTTTTAATAATAATTGTGTCAATTGTTCCAAAATTGAACAATAAAATTGGTGAAATTCAAGTGATTCCATAAGATATTTATCGCTAAATTGTTTATGATTTAAAAACAATTAGATCAATTCTTAATACTTATACCTTTTGACCCTCATATCATGATATTATGTTGATATGTGCATACGATAAGCACTAAATGGATGCAAGAGGTGCCTGACACAATAAAATTTTTACAAGACGATCGAACATAGATTGTAAGTCCGATAAGAAATCCTGTTTAAAGCGAGTGAATTTTGAACCATCTGGTACAACATCAAA
>ERZ779892.3864-NODE-3864-length-10132-cov-6.419966_pt1 | contig 10132 bp, 7 predicted proteins | sample MGYA00511552_ERZ779892 | MGnify/ENA primary metagenome ERZ779892 (study PRJEB29588, sample SAMEA2154561) | human gut metagenome | biome: human gut; feature: human-associated habitat; material: faeces | place: Denmark | collected 2008/2010 ... | reverse complement strand
ATACTTTTTTCTTATTAAAATTATCTTTAATTATCAATGACATTTTTATAATCAATATCATAAACATTATTGATGTTGCATAAGGTTGTCTTGTCATTACAAAAAATAATATTGCAATTGTTTGAATAATAAGTGAAACAATATTAACTATAATTCGTATTTTCTTGTCATCTATAAAATTATATACAATTTCTACAATTCCAATTATAGATATAAAAATCAAAGTAATAAAGTATATTGTTTTTATAGTATTTCCTATATCAGTACAACTAATTAAAGATACTGTATAAAATTTTTCTCCAATTTTTTGTCCATAAAGTGGTAAAAAGATAAATAAAATACTCATTATATCAAGTAATCCATATACTAAATTATTTATTTTTTCAATGTTAGAAGTATTTTCATTTTTAGCAATATCTATTATTTCTTCGTTTGATAATAGTTCATCAATTGAAACATTAAATATTTTTGATATATATTTTAATGAATCAATGCTAGGATAACCTTTCCCACTTTCCCATTTTGATACTGCAGTTCGTGATACATATAATTTTTCTGCAAATTGTTCTTGTGTTAATTTATTTTTATTTCTTAATTCTTGTATTTTTTTTCTAAATTCCATAACTATATTTCTCCTTGACAAATTACTATTTATCTCGCACCTATTATATCAATTTTAGTCGATTTTTACAATAAAAAAGTCAATATTTGAAAAATAAAATAAGATGTAGGGAACACACTTAATTCTCTACATCCTGTAATTTATATTTCTAACAACTCAATCACATCCACAAAACCATTTCTATAATATTTCTCATTCCAGTAATATAGGTAATTCATAAAGTTTTTTTCAAGTTGATCAAGTTGTTTTTGAACATATTTTTTATTCTGTTCAGGGACATTTTTTAGTATTCTCTCTGCAATTTCTTCAAAATAGATACAATATTTCTTATCTTGAGGAGTCATCTCACAAAATGCTGTTTCTTCTCGAAATTCTAACCACTCTTTTAATAAATCATCTTTTACTTCTCTTAAATTCTTCATTTGCACCATCTCCTACACATATATTAATTCATTAAAAACTATTTCTTCAGCTTGATTTTTAATAGCATTCATAGTTCCAACCCAATAAAGCATATCTGTATTTTTCATTTCTTCGGTTAAATCACTATTATCTTTTAGTTGTTTAATAATTTGTTCAACTCTTGATGTAGCTTGTTCTTGAATCTCTTTTAGATGAGTGTTTAGTGTACCATCTAAAAGCATTATTGAATAGTCAGCTTTTTTATGCTCTTTTAGGTAATTTAATCTCATTCTGCCATATTTATTAAGAGTTATCTTTTCTTGTTTTGGCATTGTAAGATTGGGAATATAATAATCTCCCTCTAAATGATATTCAATTCCAGTTTTTTCATCTATCTTTGTTTTTGGTAATTCATTATTCATAATTATTTCACTCCTTTTTTGATTTTAAGCTTAATTCTTCATAATAATCTTTTTTAGCTTTCTTCCTTACTAGATACATACATTCTTGTACAAGCCATTTTAATTCATTTGTATAAGCAAGATATATTACACCTTCTTCTAATTCTCCATTAGTTTCTTTTTCATACAAAAAAACATAATTATCAAATTTTTCTTTTAATCTTGTAGCTCTGTATCTAATATCATCATCTTTGCACTTTAGATTATCATTTATTATTTGCATTAATTTATTGTATTCTTGTTTACTAAAATATATTTTATCTTGATTTGACATATATTAAATACCTCCTTTAGTTTAGGTTATAATCGTTTTTCTTTTTTCCTTTTTTAGCTTGTATTTCAGCTAATTCATCATTGGTTAATACTTTTCTTGTAGGATTATGAACTATATCTGAATCGTTATTATCAAATATTCCACTTTTTTCTAAATCTTCTGCCACAAGAGTATAGCTTCGTTTATCTTCTGAAATATCATAATATTTTTCATCAAATATTTTCATTTGAAATCTTTTAATAAGTGATTTCCAAAGCCCCTTAAATTTACTTAATTCCGTTTTAGCTGTTTCTAAAGCACTACTTAATTTGATAATTGCTTTATCTTTAACAGATAATTCATCCTTTAATTCATTAATCTCTTTATCTTTAATTCCTATTTGCTCTTTAAGTGAATAGTTTTCACTTTCTATTTTAGAAGTAGCATGTTCAAAATCTTTAATCGACATATTTAAGTCATTTACACTTCTAACTGTCTGAGTGACATCTGTTACGTCTTTAATATAATCTTTGATATTTTCTATATTCTCGTTTGAAATTTGGCTATTATTTTTATTAAAGGGCATAGGCTTTAAGTTATCTAACAACTCAATTATACCTTTACTTGAATTATCTAGCTTTTTAATTCGTTTATTAGCATTTTCAAGTTTTTGCTTTTGCTGTTCAAGTCTTTTCTTTATTTCTCTGTAATTATCCATTTCTTTTACATTGATGTCTTGATTTCTGCCTTTTTGTTTAGCTTTTAGCCTACTATCAACACCATAAAACTTGTTATAAGACTTGATACAGGCATTTCTCATTTTATCTTGAATAGCTGTTAATGACTCTTTGGTAAACACTTTTGATTTACCAACTTGTTTTTTCATACCTTTTTTACAATTATCAATTACTGGTACACCAATAACATGCATGTGGGGAGAGGTTTCATCAAAATGAATTGTTGCATTAGCTACCTTAAAGTTTGGTACTATTTTATTTAAGTCTTGTATTTGCTCATTATATACATCAATCATTTTGAATCTATACTCATCATCTTTGTCTTGCCAAAAATCCATATCTCCAAGTTCTATTATAATCTCACAAGCTATATCATTTTGAGATTCACATACTTTTTGAAAGTAATCTTTAACTTGTCTATCAGCTCTTGTTTTGGCATTATATTCAATTCTAGCTTGTTCAAATTCATCTAAATATACCTGCTTAACATCTTCAACAATATCGTTAGTTCCATATATTGTTGTAATCAATTCTCTTTGATTATCATAATCTCGCAAGTTGTGTTTGTTTGCTCTAGATAAATCATTTGCATTTTGTATAGCATTATTTGATAGAGAAGTTGTACCAGATACATTTCCTTTTGCTGTTTTTTTAGCTACTTTACTTTTGTTCTTATCACTACCTAAGTGAAAAGAATATGCTAATTCTTGCTCCATCTTTTTCCTCCTTTAGAACTTGCTTCGAAGCATAGGACTTTGACTCTGTCATAAGTCCTAACCCCCTATGAGTTTTGACATACTATCAAAACTCGGGAGCTCTACGAGGCAATAAATTTTCTCCCAATGGAATAAAATTTATTCAAATTAACTATCGCCACTTTCATTTTTACTCCGTAAAAACAAAACGTGCCACGTTAATTTGATTGTTGCAACATAGCCCATAACTAAAGTAAAAGTTGCAACAATTATTTAGTGTCTTCTTCGGAGAATTTTACTGGCTTCACAACAATTTCACTGCGTTCACCATTTTCAAATTTAATTGTTGTTTCATTGTCGTCTGGTATTGCATTAAAGTATGGCTCGATATTATCTGCTTCTGTAATTTCAAAGTCATCATAATCATCACCATTAATATAAATTATTCCAAATCGATATTCTTCCATTTTATTATCTGGATCTAATTTGTAATAATCTTCTAATGGGAATACTCTAACAATAGCACTATTATCTTCAACGAAATTAAAATAAAATACTTGCTCTTGTAGATAATATATCGCCTCTGTATAATGAACATCATAGTATTGTTGTAATCTCATTATTATTTTTCCAAATTCTTCTTCTGGTAAATAGTTGCTAAATCTGACACTTCCTAGTACATTTCCTAATAACATAGGTTTTGTTGTATCAATATAACCTTTATCATATAATTCTTGACATGGTTTACAAATAGAGTCTCTAAAATTAATCTCCTTTACAATTACTTCACTTCCTATAAGAGTTAGTTTTATTTCATCAACATACTTCATTATAAGTTCAGCTTGTTCTTCACGAGTATAATCTTTCCATGTTTTTGTTCTTTCTTTATATTGCTTATTCATAATCATCTTATTAAGAAAATCAATATCTCGTTTTAATAAAATATCTTTGGGAGTAAATCTTAATTCTTCTACACAATCAGTAGCTTCTAATTCTTCTTTGAGATTATTTATGGCTTTTTCTATAACAGCAGTTTCACTAGTATATACATCTAAATCAAAAGCTCCATTGATATAAGCCTTTCTAATTCGTTCAAGTTTTGCATTTTGTTCATCAATTTCTTTTTGTAGCTTTTCTTTAGGCTCATCAAATCTTTGTCTTATCATCGGCAAAAAGAATTGATTTACAACAGAATCATATTCTACTAATTCATTTATAAATTGATTAAAGTATTCATTTATGGCATTTTCTTTAATGGTTATTTTGCAATCGTTACAATAGTAATAGAAGTAAGGCTTTCCATTTTTCTTTGTAGTTGCTTTACCACCTAAAATACGATTACATTTAGGACATTTTATTTTTTGTAAATATAAGTAAGTTAATGTTCTTTGATAACTTCTTGAATTTTTCTTTTTTTGGACTTGACAATCTTCCCACATTTCTTTAGAGATAATAGGCTCTACAACATTTTCATAATAAGTAGGAGATTTAGTTCTCTTTCCATGAACAAAATCGCCTTTATATATTTCATTTTGCAAAATATTCTGTATTGTTGAATCTCTCCAATTATCTTTACCTAATACTTTTTCTTCGTTGAATAACGTACTTATTTTTTGATAAGAATAACCATTAAAATACAATTCAAATATTCTAACAACAATGTCTTTGGTAGAATAATCTATTACAAGAGTTTTATTTTCATGTTTATAACCTAATGGAGCAATATGGGGAATATGACCTTGCTTTATTGCACCAGCTAAACCTATTTTTGTTCTCTCACTAGTTCTTTCAATTTCATTCTGGCTTACACTTACCAAAAGTCTTGAAATCATCTTACCATTTGCTGTAGTAGTATTTATATCATCATTAACACAATCTATATAGGCTTCATTTTCATCTAAAAAAGTTATAAGTTCTTCCCAGTCATAAATACTTCTTGTAAATCTATCTAATTTAAGAGAGATAATAGTATTTATTTTTTTAGATTTTATATCGTCTTTTAACCTTTCAAATTCTGCTCTGTAATTACCTGTTTTAGCACTAACGCCTGCATCTTCGTAGTAATCTACAATTTCATAACCCTTAAATTTACAATAAGCTTCTAATCGTTCTTTTTGTTCTGGAAGACTAAAGCCCTCACGAGCTTGGTCTTCTGTAGAAACCCTCATATACAATCCACATTTTTTCTTTTCATCAACCAATTTATAAACCTCCTAACAAAAAAGAGACATCAAAGAAAACACACAAGTTATCCTTGACATCTCTTAAATCTGTTTATATTACAATATATTTTCTTGGAACAAACCAAAAACATATAATCAACTCCTAACAGGTAAACATAAATAATTTACTGCTAGTATTATATCACGATTTTCAGAAATGTCAAATTTTAGCTATTTTATGCTGTTTATATAATCTTCTAATTCCGATAATTTTATCTTTTTTGCTAGATTGGATATATAAACATCATTAGAATAATTAAAGACCAGAAATGTGGTATCTTTTACAATCACTCTATGTGGCTCAATATAAGAGATATTGGTCTTCTCAATTTTTCTTATACTACCATTAACAAAAGTAGGAGTAACCTTTGAGAATTCACATATAAATTCTAGCCTTTTCTTTAAGTTTTCCTCAAATCGCAGTTCTTCTTTAATTATCTTCATTTCAAGCACCATCCTTTCTTTTTAGGATATTGGATGATGTTTTTTGGGCAAAGAAAAAAATCATCCAACTACTTGAATGATTTTTAATCTATCTGTTAGTTCGAACAGATACGTCATTGGTGCGGATGAAGGGACTTGAACCCCCACGTCGTTGACACTGGTTCCTAAGACCAGCGCGTCTGCCAGTTCCGCCACATCCGCATATATTAGTGTACTAACACTTATTAATATTAGCACACTTTTATTTAATTTGTCAAGATATATTTAAAATAATTCTAATATTTGTTGTTTGGTTTGTACACCTACTGACGTTCCTACTACTTTTCCCTCTTTTATAGCCACGAATGTTGGTATGCTCATTATATTGAATTTTTGTGCTAAGTCTGGTTCATCATCTACATTAACTTTGCATACTTTTATTGTTCCTTCTTTTTCAGTTGCTAGTTCTTCAACTACTGGGGTCATCATTTTGCATGGTCCACACCAAGTAGCCCAAAAATCTATTAATACTGGAATTTCTGAGTTGTTTACCTCACTTTCAAAATTTTCACTTTTTAATTCTGTCACTGACATTTTTATTCCTCCTTTTTATTTTTTATTATTGATAATCCTGCTTTTGTCCCCTCATAAACCGCTTTGCTAATTTGTAATATTCCTCCTGTGCAATCTCCACAAGCATATAATCCTTTTACTGTTGTTTCCATATTTTCATCTACTTTTATATTATTTTCTTCTATTACCGCACCTATTTTTCTTGCTAAATCTATACTGGTAGCAATACCTTCTGCCACAAATAATCCATCTATTTTTTTAATTTTGTTATTTTTAAATTCAACTTCATTAATTTTATCTGTTCCTCTAAATTCCCTTATTTCATCTTCTAAAACGTCTACATCTAGGTTTCTATTTTCTGTCATTTTTTTCCCATTTGTCATTATAGTTACAGACTTTGCAACAGGCTTTAATATTTCTGCTTCATGTATTGCATAATTTCCATCACCTAAAACTGCTACATCTTTGTTTCTGAAAAAAAACGCATCACATACTGCACAATAGCTTACACCTTTTCCTTCATATTGCTTTATTCCTTTTATTGTAGGCATTTTCCTATTTGCTCCTGTTGCTATAACCACTTTTTTAGCAGCGTATTCTGAATTTACAGTTATTACCTTAAACTCATTTTCATATATTATTTGAGTTACTTCATCTTCTACTATTTCTACTTCTAACTTCTTTGCTTGGTCTAGTCCTATTTTGTATAATTGTTCTCCAGATAGTTCTTTATCTATTCCATAATAATTTCCTATTTTCTGTGCCTTCTGCAAAGAACTAATTCCTTTTGATATTATTAAAGTAGTTAATCCACCTCTTTTAGTGTATAAAGCTGTTGAAATTCCTGCAGGTCCACTACCTATTATTATTACATCATACATGTTTATCATTCCTTATAAGAAATTTAGCTTTGGTATAGGAAATAGTAATATTTCCTATACCAACATAAATTATAAATTTATTCTTCCCCAATAGTATTTATTTTAAACAATTTGAATATTTCTACAATAACCATTGGTAATAATACCAATATTACAATCTCTACTATATTACTCATCGGAAGTACTGGTATACTAAATATAGTTCTTAAGCCTGGTATTAAAAGTATAACAAACATTAAAATTGCTGATACAAGTATTGCCAATATTAATTTACCATTATTAAATATCTTTGTTTTAAATATAGATTCTTTATTATTTCTAATATTAAATACATGTACTAATTCTGATAATGCCAAAACAACAAATGCCATTGTTTGACCAATTTCTACTCTTACTTCTTGTTCTGTTAACCCTTCTATTACTGGTACATTTTTTGTTCCTAATCCTATTACAAAAGCTGCTAATGTTATTATTCCTATCATTACTCCTTGATATACTACTCTCCAAATCATTCCTTTTGTAAATACACCTTTTTTAGGTTTTATAGGTTTTCTTTTCATTATATCTTTTTCTGCTGGATCTACTGCTAATGCTAGTGCTGGTAAAGAATCTGTAACTAGATTAATCCACAATATATGGATTGGTAATAATGGTTCAATTAAATGTATGTCAATTCCAAATATTTTACTTAATAGCGGTGTTATTAAAATTGCAACAAATAATACTATTATTTCTCCAACATTACTTGATAATAAAAATTGTATTGCTTTTAGTATATTATCATATATTCTTCTTCCTTCTTCTACTGCTGAAACTATTGTAGCAAAATTATCATCTGTTAGTATAACATCTGCTGCTTCCTTTGCGACATCTGTTCCTACAATTCCCATAGCACAGCCTATGTCTGCCGTTTTTAATGCAGGGGCATCATTAACTCCATCTCCAGTCATAGCAACTATTTCTCCATTTGCTTGCCATGCTTTTACTATTCTTACTTTATGTTCTGGAGATACTCTTGCATATACACTATATTTTCTAATATTTTTAGTTAGCTCTTCATCAGACATTTCTTCTAATTCTGCACCTGTTATAGCTTCATCTTCTTTTTCAAGTATTCCTAATGCTTTTGCAATTGCTACAGCTGTTATTTTATGGTCACCTGTAATCATAACGGTTTTTATTCCTGCTGTTTTACATTTTTGTACTGCTAATTTAACTTCTTCTCTTGGTGGATCTATCATTCCTACCATACCAATATATATTAAGTCATTTTCTATGTCTTTCATTTCTTCATCTGTAGGCTCATGATCTAATTCTTTATAGCCCATTGCTAAAACTCTCAATGCATCTTTTGCCATTTTTTCATTATTTTCTTTTATTTGATTTTTATAATCATCTAAATCTGTTTTTATTTCTCCATTTAATGTATATTTTGTACATCTATTTAGTAACTCATCAACTCCACCTTTTGTGCATACTACAAATTTCTCTCCTATTTTATTTACTGTTGTCATTAACTTTCTGTCCGAGTCAAATGGAATCTCTTTTATTCTTGGCATCTGTTCATATATTGCTGGTTGAAAGTCTAATTTGAATCCCATATTTATTAATGCTGTTTCCGTTGGATCTCCAGTTAATTGTTTATCAGTTCCTATTTTTGTATCATTGCATAACATACTGACATATACTAATTTTTCTAATACAGCATCTTCTTCTTCTAAATTTACTTCTGGAATATCTACTAATTTATTATTGTAAAATATTTTTTGCACTGTCATTTTATTTTGAGTTAAAGTACCCGTTTTATCAGAACATATTACAGTTGCACTTCCCAAAGTTTCTACTGCTGGTAATTTTTTTACAATAGCATGTTTTTTTACCATTCTTTGAACTCCTATAGCTAGAACTATTGTAGAAACCGCTGCTAATCCTTCTGGTATTGCTGCCACTGCCAAACTTACAGCTGTCATAAACATATCTAATGGATTTTTTCCATATAAAAGGCCTATTACAAATATAACTGCACATATTATAAGTGCTCCGATTCCTAATGTTTTTCCTAATTTATTTAACTTTTCTTGTAATGGTGTCTCAGTTTCATTGGTATCATTTATAATACTTGCTATTTTTCCAACTTCTGTATTCATACCAGTTTCTACAACAATTCCTTTTCCTCTACCATAAGTTATTAGTGAAGATGCAAATAGCATATTAGTTCTGTCCCCAATTCCTACTTTTTCATCTGATATAGCTTCAATATTCTTTTCTACTGGAACAGACTCACCTGTAAGTGAGGCTTCTTGTACTTTTAAATTTACGGCTTCTATTATTCTTAAATCTGCTGGTACATAATCTCCTGTTTCTAGTACTACAATATCTCCTGGCACTAATTCTTTAGAAGGAATTATGATAAGTTCTCCATTACGGATTACTTTTGCAACATGTGAGCTTAACTTTTGCAAAGCTTCTAAAGATTTCTCCGCTTTACTCTCCTGTGCTACGCCTATAATTGCATTCATTATAACAACTATTAGTATAATTATAGAATCTGTTATGCCTTCATTCTCAATATATCCTATTATCCCAGATACTAATGCTGCTATAATTAAAATAATAATCATGAAATCTTTAAATTGTTCCAAGAATTTTATTAGTAGTGTTTTCTTTTTTTTAGCTTTCAATTCATTAATTCCATACTTTTTTCTGCTTTCTTCAACACCTTCTAAATTTAATCCTTTTTTTAAATCTGTTTTAAAATATTCTGATGTTTCTGTGACTGTTTTACTAAACCAATTTTTTTCCATACTTTTTTCTCCTTTTTTAAATATTATCATAAATTTAAAAAATTTAACATATATAATCA
>ERZ779892.3861-NODE-3861-length-10136-cov-2.647852_pt1 | contig 10136 bp, 11 predicted proteins | sample MGYA00511552_ERZ779892 | MGnify/ENA primary metagenome ERZ779892 (study PRJEB29588, sample SAMEA2154561) | human gut metagenome | biome: human gut; feature: human-associated habitat; material: faeces | place: Denmark | collected 2008/2010 ... | reverse complement strand
GCAGAAAGGACTCAACGACGTTGTGACGAACAAGGTACAACGCATGATCGACCGCAACCAGAACAACGTGAAACAAACGCTTCAGCGGTTGATGTCGGAACACCGTTCCGCGCAGGACTTTATTGCTCCGATCGGGGTGGAACTCAAAAAGAAAGATACGGGTCCGGTAATCAAATTCACCGAACAGGGATATATCACGATGAATGTTGATAAGAACCGGTACTCGCTTCATCCGCACGCAGTAGGGCAGTTGGCCGAGAAGATGAGCATCCCGGCGAAATATCTCCGGCAACTTTCGGAGGGTTCGGAGTGGCAGCGGCAGCTTGCGACGCAGATTCTCAACGAACATTCGGGGTGGACGGAGCGGACGCGCGTACTGGTGCGGGCTGTGGGCAATCAGGTGCGCGGCGTGCTGTCGGACAGCTACCGGCGTCTGAACAGCGAGCAGATCCTCACGGCCTTTCTGACGGAAGCGATGAGCCAGGGCGCCGTTCCCTGCGACGCTTATATGAGCGATACGAAAATCTGGGTCGAAACGATCCTGCCGGAACCTATCAGCATTCCCACGGAACTCAACGGAACGGTGATGATCTACATGGGCGCACGGTTCTCAACCTCCGACTACGGGGACGGGGCCGTGGATATGCGGGCTTACTTGCTCAACGGTGTCTGCCTGAACGGTATGGTGCGCGAGAGCCTGATGAAGCAGGTACACCTCGGCACGCGGCTGCCCGATAACCTTATGTTTTCCGAAAAAACTTATGCTCTCGACACGGAAACTACCATGTCCGCAACCAAAGACTTTACGAAGAATCTGTATAGTCGGGATAACATCACGCGGCAGGCTGTAATGATTCAGGAAGCCAGCCGCGTCAAAGTCGATTTCGACGATGAACTCAAGAAACTTGTGAAGGCCAACAAACTCCTCAAGTCGGAGAGCGAGAGCGTTCAGAAATTATTGATGAACAACAATCCTGAAGACGGGTTGCAGGGCGGACCGTCCCTCTTTAAACTGACACAGGGATTGACGGCTGTCGCCCGGGAAATGGACCCGACCCGCAGCCGGGAACTGCATGAGATTTCCGGCGAACTTATGGCACGAATTAAAAAATAGATCAGTGATGATATTACCACTTTTTAGAACAATGTTTAACCGGCAGGGCGAAAGCCCTGCCTAATTTTAACCCGATATGAAAACACCAATAGCAAGCTACCGAACGCTTATTGTGACATTCGCCGAGCCTATCCGTACTTTGGATGAAATGTTCGACCACAGCGAGAGGTGGGGTGCATCTTCGCTCAAAGAGTGGATCGACAGTTACGAAAGTACGCGCTTTACGCAGACGGATGACCGAATCGCGGTTATCACCTCCGAATACAATATGAATCATGTGCTGAAATGGCTTGAAAGCAACACGCCGATTGTCTGCGCAGTATCTTCTGATCCACAGGAATAACCGATACAACAACTGTAAATTTCAAAAATATGAAACCTTTCAGCAAACAGGAAAAATTAGCCGCGATTCTGGAGTATAACCCCTCCCGTACAGAGCGAAATGCCGTTTTACGCTATCTATTAGCTATTCGTAAGAATGATGCAGAGAAAATCGCCTATTTCGAAAATTTCGGCAATAGCGTCCATGAAATCATACTGAACGCAAGTACATACGAACGCGGACTGCTCTTCGGCTACACCGACAAAAAATTCGACGAATACGGCTGGCTTCGTGGCATGATCCCCATAATCGAAAATATAGAGTTGGATATGCACAATACCATTCATATCGGCCAGTCACTAAACGGGAAGTATGCCGTTACAATTAACTGGAGTACGGGCGGTGCGGGCGGCGGCAGCTATCCATCGGTTTGGAATGAGCCGATTACCGAGTATCAAGAAGCGGTAAAACAAGGTGTCGCAGAGTTGGAAGAAAGATATGCCTATGCGTTGGAACATATTTCAGACAGTTGTAACTATAACGAACGAAAAATCCGGCAGCTCATCGCCAAACTCAAAGAGGTTAAACGGCAGTATTTGGAACCGAAGCAGCTATCTCTTTTCAATATTGCCTAATAGTTTGTTGTGATAATAAGCACGTCCAAGATCGGCCGTGTTTTTATGTGCATGTCGAAACCCGGTTAGGCGTTACTCTGTTTATATGTAAAATGCCCATGTTAAACGAAATAAATACCACTTTTTTATTATTATTTAAATCTTTTCGCTATATTTGGCATACCGATCCGATGATAAATACTGAACGTTACCCTTGACGATTCAGTAATTCGATACCTTTCAGGTGGAGATTAGCATGGCAGGGGAAAAGAGGGATCGGCTTTTAACGGTAACACAAATGCGGATTATCTCCGTTTTTGTGTTGCTATAACCCTTTATTACTAACATGCTAAATCTCAAAGAGTATGAAAGCGACCGTCAAAACGTGGGTGCAAAACGAGTGTTCCGAAACCCGCAAAGAATTCAAAAATTTCGAAGAGTTCAAATCTTACGATTTCACTCCTAACAAATCCATTTCCCTATATGCGGGAGATGGGAAGGAAGATTGCCTGCATATCAATATCTTCCCGGACCGGACACAACGAAGCCCTGCGAACTGCGAATATGCAGTGACTTTTATTTGGAATACGGGTCAAAAAGATATTAAGTTAATACCTGACGGAACAGATCCCGATGCAATAGATTCTCGTGATAATATCTATGTCACCAAAGAATTGATGCTGGAAGCGGTGGGATATTACTTCGAGAAAGGAGAGTTTAATCCTAACCAGCATTGGCATGAATTCGACCCTGTAATATTAACAGATGAAGAACGAGAGCAAATGAATCGGAAAATGGAGGAATTGTTTGAAAAGCACGGCGATCCGTTTAACGGCGAACCTTTGCGATAAAGCAGATTAACAGAAAAGGCTGATAGTTTTCTATCAGCCTTTTTATTCCGACATTAAGTCGGATAACCTGGGTTTCAGCGTCCCAAAGAATCGTTATCTTCAAATGCTATAAAGCAAATCTTTTCCAATGTGTAACTTTGCCGACTTTGGAATGCCACTTTCCTTGTAAAATGTACCCAACATCGTAACATTCCTGTTCATCATTTTTCACGAGTACACGTTCAAGATCATGGGGTAAAATATCTTCTACCGTTTTCCATGAATTTAATACATCCGCAGTTTTCCCCCGTTCATCATCACGGGCAAAATCAATAGCCATATATGCTGTGGATACATCGACCATCGTGTCGCCATTATTCATCTTTATGGTATCGCGGTCAATAATTCTATATGCTTCGTCTTTGCCGTCAAATTGCGCGGAATCGACGAATTTCAAAACTCGGATTGCATTTACGCCATCTTTCAAATGCTCTACGGGAAATAAATCTTCAATAAATAAATCCGTATTGATCGTGTCGTAGTCATCCCAAGAATCATCGAGTGAAAATTTGAATATAACCTCGCGTGCCATTTTCCATAATTGTATTTATTTCTGTAAAAATACGATTATTTTATATTTTATCCGGATTTAATCCGAATAATCTGCTCCCAATCGGTCGTGAATTTTCCGGACAGATGGTTGCGGTTCATTCTAAACCGTTCGAATCCCTCGGCAGCCGTGACGATTTTCGGTTTGCCGTAGGCGGCGTTCAGACCGTCAACAGTCTTCATCAAACGGTCGTGTTTGTCGCGGTCTGTCGTATCGAACATATCGCGCTGCGTTCCGGTCTTGGAACTGATGTCCGAAAGAATTACCCCGGCCCGCTTGTAAGCATATCCTTTGCGGTAAATCTGCCGTAGCAAGCCCGAGGCGTACTTTGTCAGCTCCAGCGTACTGTCTGTTGGCACGGAGAACTTCAGCAGTCGGCTTTCATAGTGCTGGGGGACGTTATCTTTGTGGCGGTTGGTTAGAATGAATACTACAATCTCTCCGCATACACTGTTTTGCTTTCGGAGCTTCTCGGCACAGGCCGCGACATACTGTGCGACGCTCTGATGCAATTCCCCGAAGTTGTCGATGTCATGGGCGAATGTCCGCGTCGTGGCGATCTGCTTTTTATCCGCCGGAGCCTGCATGAAGCCGATGCACGCCTCTCCGCGCAGCTCTTTCCACATGCGCAGTCCGACGACGGACATGCGTTTGCGCACCCACTCGGGCGTGAGCTGCGTAAAGTCCCATGCTGTATCGACGCCGTTTGCCTTGAGCATCTTCGCATAGCGTCGGCCTACGCCCCAAACATCCTCGATCGGGAATTTGCGCAACACCTTTTCAATATCTTGTTGCCTGTGCATAAAACAACAGCCTTTCAACTTGGGATACTGCTTGCAGAGTTTGGATGCGATCTTCGCAAGGGTCTTTGTCGGCGCAATGCCGATGCTGACAGGGATGCCCGTATATTGTTTCACCGTTCGAGCGATCTCATGGCCCAGGGCGTCGAGCTTCGATTCGTCGATACCCGACATATCCAGAAAAGATTCATCCACGGAGTATATTTCTGTCGGGACGTACTTTTTCAGCAGGCTCGCTATGCGGTGGGACATATCGCCGTACAGGACGAAATTCGAAGAGAAAACAGCGACATTGGCGCGGCGGGCGAGTTGCTTGATCTGAAAGTAGGGCGCCCCCATTGCGATGCCGAGTTCCTTGGCTTCGTTCGATCGCGCAATAACGCAGCCGTCATTATTGGACAGCACCACAACCGGGCGTCCAATCAACGACGGATTAAATACCCTCTCGCAAGATGCGTAGAAGTTATTTGCGTCACATAGTCCAAACATGCTATCCCAGCAACCAAACGGAATGTTATCCCTTTGTATTGCCCGGAATATTTGAACTACAAAAAACGGTGCTTTTCAGATGCTTGTTTTACCCTGATTACGAGTAGCTCGGATAGATGTCCGGATCAGGCTTTTTTAACGATGTAGTTCACCACGCCCCAAACGGCGAAGTCGTTGTCGGAAGAAATTTCAATGACTTTATATTTGGGATTGGCCGGAACAAGCAGAATCTTGTTCGGTTCCATTTTCACACGCTTGAGGGTGAATTCCCCATCGATGAACGCCACGGCCAGACAGCCGTTGTATGGTTCGATAGATTTATCCACGACCAAAATGTCCCCTTCGACGATTCCCTCGTCTTTCATCGAGTCGCCTTCGACACGCGCGAAAAATGTTGCTTCCGGATGCCTTATGACAAGGCTGTTCAGATCAAGCTGTCCCTCCAAAAAATCATCGGCAGGAGAAGGAAATCCGGCATGGACGCTACTTTCCGCGAGCGGTATTTCAATCGGGGAAGTGCTGTCCGGCTTGTATATTTTCAGTTCTTTTTCCATAACCCTCCAATGAATCTACGAATTATTGCCAATATCATGCAAAGATATAAATTCATTCATTATTGTGGCTGTTATTTTAAAAGTTAAGGCGAAGAGAAATATTTCTCTTCGCCTTTTGTCCCGATTTTTATTTTGCCTGAATAGTTCTTGCTTTCAACAACCTTTCCATGATAATTATTCCTGCTTTTGAGTTTCAGAAAACGATGACCATGCTCGGAAACGGAGCCGGGTTAGTACCATTCCCGAAACGCAGTCGGCCCCTTATAAAACGAATCTCCCGAGCTTTTTTATAGATGAATTCATGGAAATACCGGGTGTCTGTCCGACTGGGGATGAGCATGACAACCGTTGTGCTGGGTTTCCGGGATTCCCGCCAACATTTGAACACCCAGTCGTAGATCGCCCTGCCATAAGGAGGATTGCAGAACACCGTTTCCCCGCTCCAATCTTGCGCTAATCCATTATCTGCCACTGTATAGAATTTCTTGCATTTGGCGTTTTCTACTGACGCACATGGGTCAAGTGTGAACTGGAATTCTGCGTCAAGAGCATCGAAAAAAGTCTGGGGTGTTGCCCAATCCATTCTTATTGATGAAAACAAGACCGGATTCAGTTTTTTCATTGTCTTATATGACTTTTGCATCCAACAACTCTTTCGCTGAAATTTCCACCGCCTGATGCCGCGCCCCGTTTTGTTCGATTATTTCCAGTATGAGTACCTTGTCGTCGGGGATCGTGAACTTGGGCAGTGCGAACACCGAACGCTGCCTCTGGTGTCCGCGCACGACAGCCGGGTCGTTGCACACGCGCAGCACTTCGAGCGGCGTGCGTTGCTGGGCTGTGCGTTTAGTGATCTTCTTGTCTTCGATGTTGAAATGTCTGTCATCGACTTCAAAGGAAATGTTCGTCGCATTGGCGATGCTGGTGTGAACGTATATCACGTCGTTGTGGACGTAGATTCCCAGCACTTCGACCTCGATGCCGTAACGTTTGGTTCGAATACCCTTTGTGTCCGTGCGGTTCAGCCGGTAGATGTCTGTCAGTATGCGTTTCACCGTTGCCGGCTTCTCCCTGCCGACCTCCTGCAACAGCACGCGGCCCTCGGCCGGCTCCGCCGTCGCTGCCGCCGGAGCTTCGATCTCCACGGTCGATATGGCCGGGTTCTCGGCGTAACTGGCATCGAAGGTGTAGAATCCTCCGTCTTCCGTTATGATCGTGAGGTTCGTTTCTGCGGCGAAATCCTTGACTGCGGCCTTTACGCGGACGACGTTCTCCGCGCCGTCGGCCTTGCCTGCGATGATGTCCATCGAGCCGATGTCGATATACGTTACAGGCGACGGAAACAGGATATGTACGGTCTTCGAGAATCCGACCTCGATACGCATCGGACGGATCGGTTGCGGCTCCGTGTTGTGGGCCAGTGCCCGGATGCCCGGCGCGATAGTCGTTGCCGCCAGCAGCGACAAGCAGATAATTTTTCGTTTCATGTTTACTCTTCAGATATTAATAGCAGTTGATAATTGGCCTTGAGTGTGATCTTCACCTCCTTGAGCTTTTCCGCGACATACTTTGTTGTTGCCGATATTGCACTGCGGGATAAGTCGGATACGATTTGCTGCCCGGCGCTCTTTGTGACATTGACACTCATACCTGCACTTTGCCCGATAGATGCGAGTGCTTCCTTGATCGCCCGTCGTTCCCGAGAATCGGGGATGTTGAGTCCGGGTTGTCCGTCCAAATCGTAGGACATGGCGTTTACGTCGAAAATCCGACCGCCGTATTCGATGCTCGATACCACGACCTGAAGACGTATCCCGTCGATGCGGGACATACCATATAGGGTCGTGTTCCGGGGGATCGTAACCCCTTCGATGCGCACGGCGTCCAGCAGCCGCAGACGTACCATGCCACCCACGCGGATGATTTGATCTTCGGCAATACATGCCCGGATAGTGTTCGCCTGAAGCTCCGATCTCCGGGTGGCGGTATTGAATCCCATGTTCCGCTCCTGTGAAAAATCCAGCGTAGGGTTTAGTGACGAAGCAGATACGTCGCTTTCCCTTACGGGACGCATCAACGATTTCTTGCTCTTGCTCTTTTTTCCGGTTGCCGGAGCTGCGTCGACCGCTCCTGTTCCGTTGCCGAGGTATTTCTGTGCCAGTTGGTACTGTTTCTCCGCCAATGCTATCGGGTCCATCTGCGCAGAGGTTGCCCGCTGTGCTTCCAGTTGTTCATTCAGGGTTTCAACCTGCTCCTTGAGGGCTTCGACTTCGGGATTCTTCGTCGGACGGTAGAAACTCCGCGCCTGCTCCTGCATGGCGCGGTTGGCTTCTTGCGACTGCTTAACGGGATCGTTCTCCTGTTGCTTCGGTTCCTCGCTCTTCCCATCGTCAAGCAGGGAGAACGCATCGTCCCCCAATGACTGTAATCGTTGTGCCTGGGCATCCTGGCTGCGGACTTTTTCAACGGCTTTCTGTTTGTTACCCTCGGTTTTCTGTGCTTTCCCGTCGGGGATAGTTACGTTGACACCATTTACCCCGGCTGCGTCCGGTTCTTTTTTCGTCCCTGCTCCGAATATTAAATACATGCAGAAACAGAAAGGAATAAGCATGATCGCCGCCGCGATGATGACTTTCCGCTGCTGCGCTTTCTGTGGGTCTTGTTTTATTTCTTCAGCCATAGGATTAAGGTTTAAGTGTGAGAGGTTCGACGTGTGAAACCGTTACTTGCGCACAGCCGCGTACCAGCATAAAGCACCCGGCCAGCATGAAAATGGTAAAGCACCAGAGCAGTATCCGTCGCCGCTGCCTGTTGGTGAGGGCATCGTGCCGCCGTCGTATCTGCCGCCGGAGCAGATCGAGCCTATCTCGGGGTGGGCGGTCATTTCGGTTTCGTAAACCGTGCCTGTATAATAGTCAAGGCCGCGCGCTATCGAAAGGTCGATTGCGAAGTTTTCCTCCGGAACGCCAAAATCGGCAAGGTATCTTGTGACGGTCTTGAGCTTCTCAAGGCCCTCGTCAAACAGCTCGTCCATTCCCTTATAGCGCTCAAGTCCGGCAATGACCTCGGCATTCGTGCCGCTTATGGCCATGAAGTCCATAACGTCATCGGCCTTGTGCGAGAACATGTGCAGCTCGTCCATAAGAAGCTGGCGAACCTTGTTTGGGCCGATCTTATCGAGCTTATCGACCGTGCGCATTATGTCTCCGGCCTTTTCGCTCATGCCGGCAAGGCTGTAAAATCCGTTTAAGAGCTTGCGGTTATTGACCTTTATTTTAAACCCCTTGAGGCCGAGCGCGGTGAAGGTGCGATAGATTATCGCAGGGATTTCCGCCTCGTTTATGATATCGAGCTTACCGTCGCCGATGATATCGATATCGGCCTGATAAAACTCGCGGAAGCGGCCGCGCTGTGCTCTTTCGCCTCGGTAGACCTTGCCTATCTGATAGCGGCGGAACGGAAACGTCAGATGTCCGTAATTTGCCGCGACGAATTTTGCAAGCGGAACGGTCAGGTCAAAGCGCAGTGCAAGGTCGCTGTCGCCCTTATTGAATCTGTATATCTGCTTTTCGGTCTCGCCGCCGCCCTTTGCAAGCAGCACCTCCGCCGATTCGATCACCGGCGTGTCAAGCGGAGCAAAGCCGTAAACGGAGTAGCTCTTTCTGAGCGTCTCCATCATTTTTTCCATCTTTATCTGGTCTGCCGGAAGCAGCTCCATGAAGCCCGACAGGGTTCTCGGCGCAATTTTTGCCATACTAAATTTTATTCCTTTCAATCACTAAATGCTGCTATTGCTTGAGCAATAACAGCATTCGAGTTTTAATTCGGCGATGCAGCCTACCTGCGCTTTGGATTGACGATATTGCGCCAGTCAAGATCACCGCGCCGCAGGCCCTGAACGAGCACCTCCGCGGTTGCCGCATTGGTTGCAAACGGGATCTGATACTGATCGCACAGGCGTTCGATCTTGTTGATATCGTCAAAGCCGCCGGGGTTTGACGGATCGCAGAAAAACAGTACAAGATCGATCTCGTTATATGATATTCTTGCTCCGATCTGCTGGGCGCCGCCCTGGTCGGCATGCAGATAAAGCGTCACGGGAAGTCCCGTTGCTTCGGATACAAGCTTGCCCGTCGTGTTGGTTGCGCAGACTGAATGCTCGGCCAGAATACCACAATAAGCTATGCAGAACTGGACCATCAGTTCCTTCTTTCTGTCATGTGCCATAAGTGCAATATTCATAAGCTTCCCTCGATTCTGTTTGCGAAATTTCCTATTATAAAAAACACTTTTTATAATTACTGTTTTATTATATACAATGCTGCCGTTTCTTTCAACGCCTTTTTTGACAAAAAGCGCGGTTTTTTATCACTGCAGCAGCTCGCCCTCGATGTCGGTAACGTCGGTTGCGGATTTCAGGCTGAAGTAAGCCTCGAGTATTTCCTGTGCGATGACCGAGCAGTTTGCGCCCGCGCCGCCCTTCTGAACGACGATGGCCATTGCGATCTCCGGATCGTCAAAGGGCGCATAGCAGATGAAGATACCGTCGTTTGCGATGCTTTCGCCCTTCTGGGCGGTGCCGGTTTTTGCCGCGACACTCGTCATGGTGTAGTTTGGCAGACTTGATTTACCGACAAGGCGCATGCCCTCGTGGACGGCATCCCAGTTATACTGCGCGGTTTCGACCTTGCTGAGCACCTCGTCCTCGCGCTCGTACACGTTATCGCCGTAGCTGTAGCTGCGCACGGATTTGAGTATCGACGCGCTGTGGCGCTCACCGCCGTTTGCGACGGCTGCACAGTA
>ERZ779892.3845-NODE-3845-length-10164-cov-8.330300_pt1 | contig 10164 bp, 8 predicted proteins | sample MGYA00511552_ERZ779892 | MGnify/ENA primary metagenome ERZ779892 (study PRJEB29588, sample SAMEA2154561) | human gut metagenome | biome: human gut; feature: human-associated habitat; material: faeces | place: Denmark | collected 2008/2010 ... | reverse complement strand
GCTGTTCGGAGAGAAGACCGCGCTGATCGAGGGGCATATCGCCAGCTACGACGAAACGACGGACGTGGACATCACACAGCCGACCTACACCGAGGAAGAGCAGGCCATGATCGACGAAGGGACCATGCAGGTGCCCGATATCGCAGATCTGTCGGATACAGGTGTGTCGGCAGAAACGGATGATTTTACGTTCACGCTCGAATCCATGCTCGTTTCCAGAAACTCGCTCTATGCTATCCTGCGCATCGACGCGAAAAACGACGATGCGGCGGCGGAGCTTGCCGCGATCCCGGAAACGGACGGCTACCAGAAGGAGCTCAAGCGAATGCTGTGGGTCGGTGCGCATAACAACACAAACTTCGGCGGCTTCGGCGCGGATCATCGGCTGGAATGGAAAAACGGCGGCATGAGCATGGAGATCATGCAGGTGGAGGGAAGCACGGCCTATGCGCTGCTGACCAACATCGGCGGCGAGTTCGAACCGGGCGACCGGATCCTGTTCGATATGAGCCATCATGACCAGAATGTCGATCTGTTTGAGATCCCCGTTCCGGCGCAGCTGGAGCAGGAGCTGGTGATCGAGCTGGACGGCGAATCCGGTCCGGATGACCGCTACTGCTGGCAGACGGCAACGATCTCGCCGATCTCCTTCCAGCTCGATGGAATATATGGCAGCGGCGAGACGAGCAACGAGGCGGTCTCCATCACACTCAAGGACGGGACCAGCTTTGCGCTTTCCAGCGCGGAAAACGGCTACGAGGACAGCCCGTATGGGACCTACGGCTCATGGGGCAGCTCCTACGCCGGCAGCTGGGAGAGCAACGAGGTAAAGAATACATGGCTGTTCTCGCAGATCATCGATCTGGACGAGCTGGCCTCCATCACCGTGTGCGGCGTCACATACCCGATTTTACAATAAAAACAACGTAAAGCAACATAATCGGAATATATGCATCACAAATAAGCATTTCCAATCTGCTGCCAGGTATGCTAAACTAAGAAAAAACGCGGCAGGAGGAATTTAAAATGCAGGAATTTGATCTGATCGTGATCGGCGGCGGCGGCGAGGGCGACAAGCTGCGCGCCATGGCTGGCCCGACCATCCGCTTTTTGGGCGGCGGCCTGAGCGACGAAGAGGTGCGCGGCTATTATCTGCGCGCCAAGGCGTTCCTGTTCCCCGGCGAGGAAGATTTTGGCATTACCCCTGTGGAAGCCCAGAGCGCAGGCACCCCGGTGCTGGCCTTTGGCCGCGGCGGCGCCTGTGAGACTGTGCTGGACGGCAAAACCGGCCTGCTGTTTGACGAGCAGACACCCGAAAGCCTGGAAGCCTGCATCCAGAAGTTTGAGACCGAAGGCGTGGCTTATCCCCCACAGCAGATCCGGGAACACAGCCGCAGCTTCAGCGAGCAGCGCTTTGAGGACGAGCTGCGGGATTACTGCACCCGCCGCTATGCGGACTGGCAGCGTGAGCTGGAAGCCTGCTCTCACCACGAAACCGCCAAGGAGGCCGAAGAGTGAACCCCATTGTGATCAATGGCACAGTGCTGTGTGACCCCATCACGGGCATTCCGCGCTTTGTGTATGAAGTTGTGACCCGGCTGGACCCCCTGCTGGAGGGCACCGGCCTGGATGTGCGGCTGTGCTACCGGGACGATGGCCGCCCGCTGCACCTGCCCGAACTGAAAAACATCAAAATTGTTCCGCTCAAGGCCATTAAGTATAGTTACAATCTGGTGGTGCTGCCGCGCTACCTGCGCAAACACCACGCCTTTTACGTTGGCCTTGCCAGCGATATGCTCATGACCCGCCGCAGCGTGGTGGTGCTGCATGATATCCGCCCCCTGGTAATGAAAACCGACCGTGCGTTTTTCCGCTTCAAGTTCTGGTTCCACTGCCTTTCCACCAAATGGTTTGCCCGGCGGGTGTTCACCGTCAGTGATAACCAGCGCCACCTGATCAGCGAGCGGTTGGGCATCCCACTGGATAAGATCGGTGTGACCTATAACGGCTGGGAGCATCTGCAGAACGTCCAGCCGGATATGACGGTGTTTGACAAGCTGCCTGGCGTGAAGAAAAAAGAATACTATTACGCACTGGGAAGCCTGGCCGGGCACAAAAACTTTAAGTGGGTGCGCGAGGTTGCCGCCCGCAACCCGGATAAAACCTTTGTTGTGGCCGGCGGCAAGGACCTTGCTGCCTTTGGCAGCGCCGAAGCAGATGCTGCCCAAAACACCAGCAATATCTTTTACCCCGGCTATGTGACGGACGGCCAGAACAAAGCGCTGATGCAGAACTGCAAGGGCTTTTTGCACCCCGCTGTGTTTGAAGGGTTCGGCATTCCGCCGCTGGAAGCACTCAGCCTGGGGGCACCCATCGCCCTGGCCCGTGCCAGCTGCCTGCCGGAGCTGTATGGTGATACCGCCCGCTACTTTGACCCCTATGACTATGATGTGGACCTTGACGCGCTGTTTGCCAAGCCTGCGGCCCCGCCGGACAAGGTGCTGGCCAAGTACAGCTGGGAGAAAACCGCACGGTTCTGGCTGGACGAGATCAAAAAGTGCGCGGAAGCGTAAGAGCAGTTGGGACAGTCCCCGAAAAATAGAAGCACATAACGGTTCGGCAGGGTGGGGCTGCCTCGCCCTGCAGGATAGGGAAATACCTCTTACGCAGGAGGACATGCGGTGCGCCTACGCTGTGCACAGATGTTACGTGCATCAAGCTGTATAACCCACCCCGTTAGGGGCGCACATTGTGCGCCCGCTGCATACCCCAAAACCACGCACCTGAAACACAAAAATCTACCCGCAAAAGGGAAGTGAATATCATTGGATAAAATAGCAGTTCTTATCCCCTGTTATAACGAATCTCAGACAGTACAAAAGGTTGTGATGGATTTCCGCCGCGTTCTGCCGGAAGCTACGATCTATGTGTACGATAACAACTCTACCGATGGCACGGCAGACTTGGCCCGCACAGCCGGTGCCGTGGTGCGCCACGAATACCAGCAGGGCAAAGGCAACGTCATCCGCCGCATGTTCCGCGAAATTGACGCCGAAGCCTATATCATGGTGGACGGCGACGATACCTACCCGGCGGAAGCGGCCCCGGAAATGGTCAAAGCCGTCACCGAACACCAGGCTGATATGGTGGTGGGGGATCGGCTTTCCTCCACCTATTACACCCAGAACAAACGCCCGTTCCACAATTTTGGCAACGACCTGGTGCGGTTTTTTACCAACAACCTCTTCGGCGGCCAGATCAAGGATATCATGACGGGCTACCGTGCGTTCAGCTACCAGTTTGTCAAAACCTACCCGGTGCTGAGCCGCGGCTTTGAAATCGAGACCGAAATGACCATCCACGCCCTGCACCGCAACATGCAGGTGGAGAATGTGATCATTGACTATCGTGACCGCCCCGCAGGCAGCGAAAGTAAGCTGAATACCTATTCGGACGGCTTCCGCGTGCTGCGCACCATTGCACGGCTGTATAAAAACTACCGCCCGTTCGGCTTTTTCAGCACCCTGGCTGCGGTGCTTGGCATGATCAGCCTGTGCTTTTTGGCCCCTGTTCTGGGCGAATATTTTGCCACCGGCCTTGTGCCGCGCTTCCCTACGCTGATCGTGTGTGCCTGCGTACTGGTGGCGGCGCTTTTGCTGTTTATTTCCGGCGTGATCCTTTCCAGCCAGCTGACAAAGGATGACCGCGATTTTGAATTCCACCTGCAGCAGGTGCAGCAGTGGAAAAACCGTTCCGCTGATCCGTTCAGCCATTCTGCCAAATAACAAGGAGGTTCCCCATGAAACAGTATGATTACCTGATCGTCGGCGCTGGTCTGTTTGGCGCAGTGTTTGCACAGCAGGCTACCAAGGCAGGCAAAAGCTGCCTGGTGATCGATAAGCGCGACCACATTGCCGGCAATATCTACACCGAAAATGTTGAGGGCATCAATGTCCACCGCTATGGCGCACATATCTTCCATACCAACAATAAAGAAGTGTGGGACTATGTGAACCAGTTCGCTGTGTTCAACCGCTATACCAACTCTCCGGTGGCAAACTATAAGGGCGAACTGTACAACCTGCCGTTCAACATGAACACCTTCAACAAGATGTGGGGTGTTGTGACCCCCGCCGAGGCCGAGGCAAAGATCGAGGAGCAGCGCGCTGCCCACTTTACCGCCGAGCCCAAAAACCTGGAGGAGCAGGCCATCAACCTGGTCGGCACCGATATTTACGAAAAGCTGGTCAAGCACTATACCGAAAAGCAGTGGGGCCGCCCCTGCACTGAGCTGCCGGCGTTCATCATCAAGCGCCTGCCGGTGCGCCTGATTTTTGATAACAACTACTTCAATGCGCTGTATCAGGGTATTCCCAACGGCGGCTACACCCAGATGGTGGCCAACATGCTGCAGGGTGTGGAAGTTCGCCTGGGTGTGAACTACCTGGCTAACAAGGCTGAACTGGATGCTCTGGCTGACCGTGTGATCTACACCGGCCCCATTGACGCTTATTTTGATTACTCCCTGGGCACCTTGCAGTACCGCAGCGTTCGCTTTGAAACCGAAACGCTGGCCTGCCCCAACTATCAGGGCAACGCTGTCATCAACTACACCGATGCCGAAACCCCGTACACCCGCATCATTGAGCACAAGCACTTTGAGTTCGGCTCCACCGAGCCGGGCACCAAGACGGTCATCAGCCGCGAATACTCCGCTGAGTGGAAGCCGGGCGACGAGCCGTACTACCCGGTCAACGATGACAAGAACAGCGCCCTGTACGCCAAGTACAAGGCACTGGCCGATGCCGAGCCGCACGTTGTGTTTGGCGGCCGCCTGGGCGAGTATAAGTACTATGATATGGACAAGGTAATTGAAAGCGCGCTGGCCTGCGTTGCTGTGCAGATGGATAAGATCAACCAGTACAAAGCATAAGGCAGGCGTAAACCAGGATTTATAGCAAAACCGCATGATTCCAAATACCGCTGCGGCGGGAATGATGCGGTGCAATTTGAGATAAAGGACAAAGCAATGACGGAATTGAGTGTTTCCATCCTGTCTGCCGATCTTGCCAACCTTGCTGCCGAAACGGCCGATTCTATGGTGTGCGGTGCAGACATGGTGCATTTTGATGTGATGGACGGCCACTTTGTACCCAACATCACCTATGGCGCGCCGGTGCTGAAATGCCTGAAAAAGGCCGTGCCGGAAGCATTTTATGATGTTCACCTGATGATCTCCGACCCTGCACGCTATGCACAGGATTTTGCGACAGCAGGGGCAAACCTGATCAATTTCCACATTGAAGCTGTGCCCAACCATGTGGGGCAGACCATTGCCGCTGTGCGGGAGACTGGGTGCCTGGTGGGCCTGACCATCAGCCCGTCTACCCCGCCGCAGGCAGTGTTCCCCTACCTGGATGAACTGGACCTGGTGCTGGTCATGGGGGTGGAGCCCGGCTTTGGCGGGCAGAAGTTCATCCCCACAACCGTCAGCCGTGTGGCAGCCATCAAGGCAGAGTGCAACCGGCGCGGTGTTTCCCCCCGCATTGAGGTGGACGGCGGCATTAACACCGAAACCGCCTCCCTGTGTGCCCAGGCCGGAGCCAGTGTTCTGGTCATGGGCAGCGCGTTTTTTAAGGCGCAGGACCGTACCGCGCTGGCCAAACAGGTTCGGGAGCTGTAACCCCCAAAGGAGTATCCATGCCAAAACGTCATGATAAGATCACCAAAAGTGTAAACTATGATTATTATTGGGACATTTTGTTTTGCACTGTCCCGCTTTTGGCGGTCAGTTGTTTTTATTACGGAGCGCGCCCGCTGCTGATGATGGCGGCCGGGCTGCTGACTGCGTATGTAGCGGACTGTGTTGTTACCCCGCTGCATGCGGCGGGGTACCGCGCACATGAGCCTTCCAGCGAAGCTTTTGCTGCGCTGATTGTGCTGATGATGCCGGCTTCGGCCCCGTATTATATGGTGGTCACGGCAACGATCATTGCCGTGCTTGTCAAAGAAGCGTTCGGCGGAGAGGGGCACTATCCCTTCCACCCGGCGGCGGTGGGATTGGTGGCGGCAACGCTGGCATGGCCGCGAGTCATGTCGTCCTACCCGGCACCGGGTACAGTGCTGGCACTTTTCAGCAGCACCGGAGTGGTGCTGACCCAAGGCAGCAACACCACCCTGTCTGCCGGCGGCCTGCCGTCTGACAGTACCATCAACCTGTTGACCGGTAATGTGGCTGGGCCGCTGGGCTGCTGCGCTATTCTGGTCATTGTGGCCTGTGGGCTGTACCTGCTGGTGCGCGGCCACATGCAGCTTTCTACCTTTGTGCCGTACCTTGCGGTATGCGTACTGGTGCCCTGGCTGCTGCCCAACCTGAACGAACTTCCAGCCCTGAGTGCCCCATGGGAATATGTGCGCCAGCGCATCTACCTGGAAAAGTATATCCTGCTTTCCGGCAGCATGCTGTTTGGCGGGATATTCCTGGCGTGCGAGCCGGTGGTGCAGCCCAACCGCTGGAGCAGCCGTTTGATTTACGGCCTGTTCCTGGGCGCAATGGCAACGGCGTTCCGCTATTACAGCGTATACGAAACCGGCGTATGCTTTGCCATTGTATTGGCTGGTGCTTTCCCCGAATGGCTGGACCGCCTGGCCCAGCGCGCAGAAAGGATCAGATTCATGCGGAAGGAGGAAAAGCGCCTTGCCCAACACAGAGAACCGTAAGAACAGCAACAAAAAGCCAACCCTGCAGGAACATTCCCAAACCGTTATCATCCCCCAGCTGACCCCCGAAATGCTGGAACAGGCGCGCCGCGCCGCAGAGCAGGGCAAAACCGCCGAGCAGATCGAGCAGGAAGCCCTGGCCGCCGCCCAGGCGGAGCAGAAAGCGGTAGAAAGCAAGCAGGAAGCACCTACGGCCGAAAAGCCCAAAACGGTCCAGCCCGCCAATAAGCCCAAGACCCGCAAAGAGGCCGAGGAAGAACTGGCCCAGAATATCCATGATGACCACCTGTGGCTGAATAACCCCGTTATGGTGCGCGGTTTGGGGCTGGCACCCATTGTGGCGGCTGCTGTAAGCGGCCAGAATGCCTGGATGCTGTGCGCTGCCGCTATTCTGCTTGTAACGGCAACCCGTATGTTGGCTGTGGCAATCTGCCACCTGACCGGCAACCGCTTCCGCGGTGTGGTATACTCTTACGCTGCCGCTATTGTGTATATCCCTGCTTATATCATTTTGTACAACCTGTTTGGGGCGGATCTTTCGCTGCTGGGGATCTATCTGCCCATGCTGGTAGTGGAGCCCGCCGTGATCAAACGTATGGAATCCAACGACCTGGAAACGGTGGGTGAGGCGTTCCGCCGCGGCATCAACAATACCATTGGTATCTGCTTTTCGGTGCTGCTGGTGGGGGTTGTGCGTGAACTGCTGGCGGAAGGCACCGTGTTCGGCAACGTGGTATTTCCCGTGGCGCCGCTGCCGCTGGCCGACCAGCCCGGCACCGGGTTTATCATCATTGGCCTGATTGCCGCCGTGTGGACCGCCATCGGCGGTGCCTATGTGCATTATAAGATCGAGGAGGTGCGTCATCTGTATGGCAATAAACGCAAGCGCTGAACTTTCCGTTTTGCAGGCTGTGGCGCAGTTCCTGACCTACGCCGTCATGGCTGTGTTTGCGGAGAATGCAGTGTTCTTCCGCGCGCTGGGCGTTTCCCGACTGAACAAGCTGGTCAACGACCCCAAAATCAGCACATGGCAGTACTGCATTCCCATCATTCTGGTACAGACCATCAGCGCCCCCATGGGTTGGGCTGCCCAAAGCTTAACGCTGCCCGCTTTGGCAAAGGTGCTGCCCGGCTGGCTGCCGGTCAACGCCCTGCGCCCGCTGGTATTTTTGAACTGCTCACTGATCGCTATGGGCATTGTGTGGCTGCTGTTGGGCCTGTTCCCCAAAAGCCGCGATGCCTGCCGCGAACAGCTGCCCGGCGCAACCTTCAACTGTTGCGTGCTGGGCACCCTGCTGGTTGCAGCCAGCCAGAACTATAACCTGCTGCAGTCCATCGGCTTCGGCTTTGGCAGCGGCGTGGGCTACCTGGTCGCCGTGCTGGTGGTGGATGAAGGCCGCCGCCGGCTGCGCAGCAAAGATATCCCACATATATTCCGCGGCCTGCCCAGTGTGCTGATTTATATCGGCATTCTCTCGCTGGCAATTTACGGGCTGGTTGGCACTGTGGATTGAGCCGCGCCCGGACGTAAAAAACGGCATCCGTGAAAGAGGAGTGATTACCATGCAGAATTGTTTTGTCCCTGCTGATATCCTGCTGCCCGGCGCAGCGACCCCGCTGGACCCGTGGGCCTGCATTGCGGTGGATCAGTTTACCTCCCAGCCGGAATACTGGCAGAAAGCGGAGGAACTGGCAAAGGGTAAACCCAGCACCCTGCACATTGTTCTGCCGGAAGCTTACCTTGGAACCCCGCAGGAAGAATCGCGCCTTGCGGCGATCCGTGCGGCCATGCAGGATTACCGCGATAACCTGCTGACCCGCTGTGTACATGGCTATGTGTATGTGGAGCGCACCCAGATGGACGGTACCATCCGCCAGGGTCTGGTTGGTGCTGTGGACCTGGAACAGTACAGCTTTAAAAAAGGCAGCAAGCCCGCCATCCGCCCCAGCGAGAGCACAGTGGTGGCGCGCATCCCGCCCCGGCTCAAGATCCGCCGCGGGGCCCAGCTGGAAACCCCGCATGTGATGATGTTGGCCGACGATGAAGCCTGTACCCTGATTGAACCCATTGCCGCCCATAAGGCGGAGCTGCCGCTGCTGTATGATGGCGCGCTGATGCTGAACGGCGGCCACCTGGCCGGTTGGGCCGTGGAGGACCCCGCGCTGGTGGAGCAGATCAACACTGCGCTGGCAAACCTTGGCGATGCCGCTGCTTTTGCCGTACGCTGGCCTGCCGCAGCCGGCCAGCCCCCCATGACGCTGGCGGTTGGTGATGGCAACCATTCCCTTGCCACAGCAAAAGCCTATTGGGAAGAACTGAAACCCACCCTGCCGCCGGAACAGCAGCAGACCCACCCGGCGCGCTGGTGCCTGGCGGAAGTGTGCAACGTGCATTCCCCGGCGATTGAGATTGAGCCCATCCACCGTGTGCTGTTTGGCGTGGACGCCAACACCGTTGCCGCAGACTTTGGCAGCTGGTTGGAACAGCACGGCGCAGCCCTCCAGGGCGGCGACCAGCATATCGTGCTGGCCGGTGCCGGTGCAGAGATCACCTTTGACGCCGCCAACGCCCCGGACCCGCTGGCCGTGGGCACCACGGAACATTTTATTGGGGATTATCTGGCCCAGAACCCCGGCGTGACGGTGGATTACATCCACGGTGCCGCGGCTGCCCGCGCCATGGATATAGACCAGCAGCGGCAGAGGCTCGGCCGCGTCCTGGCCGTATGCGATCTTGTGCCCGGCGCTGATGCTGCTGCCGCGGCTGGTCGATCTGTCCGCGCTCGCGGGCTCCCTATTTGTCTGAAAAGAGGCGAAGATGATGCTGGTTTTTGATCATGTCTGTGTATTCTACGGCGATACGCCGGTTTTGCGGGAGCTGTCGTTTCAGATCCGCAGCGGCGAGCAGGTCGGGCTCATCGGCGCCAACGGCGCGGGTAAATCCACGCTCATGAAGGCCGCGCTCGGCCTGCTTCCCTATACGGGCAGCATCACCGTGGACGGCATCCCGGTCACGCGGAAGACCCTCCCGGAGGTGCGCCGGAAGCTCGGCTATGTGCTGCAGGACGCCGACAACCAGATGTTCATGCCCACCGTGCTCGACGATATGGTCTTCGGCCCCGAGGTCGAGCACGGCAAGCCCGCACCGGATGTTTTTCTCAAAGCACGCGAGAAAGCTGGGGAGCGCGCGGAGGACTGCCTCGTGCTTGAGGACAGCGAGGCCGGAGTCCAGGCGGCGTATGCCGCGGGGATAGACGTGATATGTGTGCCGGATATAAAAGCACCGTCAGAGGCGGTGCGGCGCATGGCATGGGCCGTGCTGCCGTCGCTGTATGAGGTCAGCGGCATCCTGCAATTATAAATAACGAAAGGAACCGGACGGATATGGACGCTGAGTTTATCGACCTTACTCCGGAAAATATTGAAGACGAACACCTGTGCTGC
>ERZ779892.3838-NODE-3838-length-10178-cov-4.081102_pt1 | contig 10178 bp, 7 predicted proteins | sample MGYA00511552_ERZ779892 | MGnify/ENA primary metagenome ERZ779892 (study PRJEB29588, sample SAMEA2154561) | human gut metagenome | biome: human gut; feature: human-associated habitat; material: faeces | place: Denmark | collected 2008/2010 ... | reverse complement strand
CCGCCGGGGTGCTGGCCGGTCGTGCGCTTGACGTTGACGCAGCCGAGCGCCAGCCGGTTCTCCTCCGCCTTGGGGACGGTCTTGTTCCGCTCCGACAGGTACTTTTTTGCGTAGCCGTAGGCCGTTTTCTCTGCAACAGTGCCGATCGTGCCCGCGCGGAAGACGTGCGTCTTGCCGAACATCTGCACACAGTAGGCGTGCGCCTTGGCCTGATATTCGCCGGAGAAGTTGAGATCGATATCCGGAACTTTATCGCCGCCGAAGCCGAGGAAGGTTTCAAACGGGATATTGAACCCGTCCTTGTCAAGCTTCGCGCCGCACTTCGGACATACGGCATCTGGCAGGTCCGCGCCGCAGGCGCAGTCAGCCGGAACATCGAACGTGGTAAACTTGCACTGCGGGCAGCGGTAGTGCGGCGGATAGGAATTGACCTCCGTAATGCCGGACATGAACGCCACAATGGATGAGCCGACCGAGCCTCGGGAGCCGACAAGATAGCCGTGCTCCAGCGAGTTCTGCACCAGCTTCTGGGCCGACATGTAGATCACGTCGTAGTGGCAGGAGATGATATCGTGCATTTCCGTATCAACGCGCTTCTGCACAAGTTCGGGCGGATTTTCGCCGTAAAGCCGGTGAAGCTTTCCGTAGACAAGGGCTTTCAGGTCTTCAACGGAGTTTTCGATCTTTGGCGCGAACAGATTGTGCGGCACGGGCCGCAGCGTCTCGCACCAGTCAACGATACGGTTTGGGTTTTCAATGACAACCTCATGCGCCTTTTCCGGGCCGAGATAGGAGAATTCCTCCATCATCTCATCTGTCGTGCGCAGATACAGCGGCAGCGGCCGGTCGGCATCGGGCATCTGCTTGGTGGCAAGCAGGATGTGGCGGAAGATTTCGTCCTCCGGGTCAAGGAAGTGCACATCGCCTGTCGCCACGACAGGCTTTCCGAGTTCCTCGCCGAGCCGGACAATCGTCCGGTTGAAGCCGCGCAGTTCTTCCTCGTCCTCGGCAAGCCCCTTGTCGAGCATGAAGCGGTTGTTGCAGATGGGCTGAATCTCCAAAAAGTCATAGAAGCTTGCGATACGCTTGAGTTCTGCCCAGCTTTTGTGGTTCAGGATTGCCCGAAACAATTCGCCCGCCTCGCAGGCCGAGCCGATGATAAGTCCCTCGCGCCATTGCAGCAGCTCGGACTTCGGCATGATGGGCACGCGCTTGAAATACTTGAGATTGCCGTAGGAGATCAGCCGGTACAGATTGCGCAGGCCGATGGAGTTTTTCGCAAAGACGATGATGTGCCGCGCACGGCGGTCAAGGATCTTGCTGCCGGAGCGCAGCTGCTCCATGCGCGGGTTGATCTTCTGAAGCGAGTCCAATCCCTGCTCCTGCATCATCTTGAAAAAGCGCATGAGCAGATACCCGCAGGTGATCGCGTCGTCGGAGGCGCGGTGATGGTTGAAATCCGGCAGACTCAGTGCATCGGCGACAATATTCAGCTTATACTTGCCGAGTTCCGGCATCAGATTCTGTGCCAGAATGAGCGTATCGACATAGGTCGGATGGAATGGCAAGCCCAGTCTTTCGCACGCCGCCGTCACGAAGCCGATATCAAAGTCCGCGTTGTGCGCGCACAGGGGGCGGCTGCCGACGTATTCCAGGAATTTCGGCAGTGCCTCGGAAATATCCGGCTGCCCGGCGAGCATCTGGTCGTTGATGCCTGTCAGATCGACGATCTTCGGCTGCAAGGGCCGGTGCGGGTCAACGAAGGTCTGGAACGTGCTGAGAACCTCGTTTCCCTTCATGATGGCCGCGCCGATCTCGATGATCGTGTCATGAAGCGAGGACAGGCCGGTCGTTTCCAGGTCGAACGCGACGTATTCCTCGTCAAAGGAAAAGTCCCCGTCCCCGTGGACGGCAATGCGGTCATCGACGTCGTTGACGTAGTAGCCCTCACAGCCGTAGAGAATTTTGATGTTCTGGTCCGTTCCCGCGACCTTGGCTTTGGAGGCAGCCTTCATCGCGTCCGGGAACGACTGTGCGCCGCCGTGATCGGTGATGGCGATGGCGCGGTGGCCCCAGCTGGCTGCACGCTTGACGGCGGCTCCGGTATCGGTCAGCGCATCCATGGAGGACATAGTCGTATGCAGGTGCAGTTCGACGCGCTTTTCGGGGTAAGTATCGCGGCGCTTGGGCGCCTCGATCTTTTCCATGGCGTTCGGCTGAAGCACCATTTCATTGTCATACCGGTCAAAACTCATCTTGCCCTGTACGCGCAGCCACATGCCGGGCTGAACGTTGTCGATGATGGGCTTGGCCTTTGCGGCCTCCATAAACTGATTGACACGGACGGAACTGGTATAGTCCGTCATATCAAAGCAGACGACCCACGCGCCGCGCTTTTTCAGTTCCCGGTGCTGCACGGCGAAGACCTTGCCCTCGACGATCACGCGGAACATGTCGAGATTCAGTTCCTCCATCCGGACGGGCTTGCCTGCGAACGGGCGGCCGTAGAACAGCGCACCCGTAGGCTCTGCCGGTGCGGCCGAGCCTGCGCCGGAGGACTTTGCGCCGCTCTGCGGTGCGCTGGCCGTAATTGCAGGCGCATTTTTGAGCGCCTCGGCGCGGATACGCGCCGTCTCCTCAAACAGTGCCCGGCCCTCTAAATTGCTGTGCGCTTCGACCTCAATTTTTTTGGAAACGCCAAAGCGGTCGCGCAGGAACTGCTCGGCCTTTTTTGCGTTCTGTAAAATATTATCCTTGCCGTTGGCCTTGAGTCGGATGATCACAGCTTCGTCCGTGACCTCATAGCCCGCACCGGCCAAAATGGCAGCCGAGGGCGAGAAAGCGCGGATGAATACCTGCGCCAGATCGCGGAAATCCATATTGGGCAATTCAGAGGCCGGATACCGCACGAAAAGCTCCAGCTTCTTCAGTCCGTATTGCTTTTCTACGGCCTGACAGAGCGACTGAAGCTGCTTTTCTGCAAGATAGTGCTCCGCCTGTGCGTCCAGACGGATGGTTCGTGTTTCCCGGTCAAGTTCTGCGTGGACGACGGCAAGGCGCTCCAGCGCCTCCGCCAGATCCTCCGGCAGCGCAAAGCCCGGAAACAGCGCGGGGAAATATACTTCATTCATGGGCTTGTTCCTGTGTAGGGGCCGATGCCCACATCGGCCCCTGCAGAATGCACGGATTTTTACGAAACGCTGCGGCGAATTTGCCGCAGTGGGCCGATGTGGGCATCGGCCCATGCAGAATTACAGCTGCTCTATGTATTCCAGCAGTGCGGGCAGCAGTTCGTCATACGAAAGCTTTTTCAGCTGCTTCCCCCGGACGAACAGAATGCCGCAGCCTTGCCGCCCGCAATGCCGATATCGGCTTCGCGGGCCTCGCCGGGGCCGTTGACCACGCAGCCCATGACGGCGACCGTGATGGGCTTTTGGCAGTCGGACAGCGCCTGCTCGACCTCGTTTGCCAGCCGGATGAGATCAATGCGCGTCCGCCCGCAGGTGGGGCAGGCGATGATGTTGACGCCGTCCCTGCGCAGCCCGGCGGCCTTCAGAATGTCCTTCGCCGTCAGCACCTCCTGCACCGGGTCGGCGGTCAGCGATACGCGCATCGTATCGCCGATGCCCTGACACAGAAGGGCGCCGATGCCCATAGCGGATTTGATGGTGCCCATGCGCTCGGTGCCCGTTTCGGTCACGCCGACGTGCAGCGGATAGTCCGAACGCTCGGAAAACAGCCGGTACGCCTCGATCATCAGCGGGACGGAGCTGGATTTCATCGACACGCAGATATCATGGAAATCATACTTTTCCAGCAGCGCAATATGTCCGAACGCGCTTTCCACCAGCGCCTCCGGCGTGGGGTGGCCGTATTTTTCCAGAAGACGCGGTTCCAGACTGCCACCGTTCACGCCGATGCGAATGGGAATGTTCCGCGCGCCGCAGGCCTCGACCACGGCCCGCACCCGCTCTTCCCCGCCGATGTTGCCGGGGTTGATGCGGATCTTGGCCGCGCCGTTTTCCGCCGCGCGGATGGCAAGACGGTAATCAAAGTGGATATCCGCGACCAACGGCAGCGGGGACGCAGCGCAGATGGCTCCGAACGTCTCTGCCGCCTCCATATCCGGCACAGCCAGCCGCGCAATCTCGCACCCGGCGGCAGCCAGCGCGCGAATCTGTGCAAGGCAGGCTTCCACGTCGGTCGTCCTTGTATTCAGCATCGACTGGATGGACACCGGTGCGCCGTCACCCACCGGCACAGAGCCGACCATGATTCTTCTTGTGAGTTTTCGCTCCATTTTTATCGCACCAGCTTCCAGATATCCTTAAATGTGATAAACGCCATGAAGGCCAGCAGCAGGATCATGCCTGCCGCGTGGATATAGCCTTCAAATTTCGAGGGGATTTTCTTCTTTGTAATTGCCGTAAACACCGTGTTCACCAGAAGCAAAAATGCGCGTCCGCCGTCGAGCGCAGGAAGCGGCAGCATGTTCATGACAGCCAGATTGATTGCGATGAATGCGCCGAGATACAGCACGTTCAGAATGCCGTCCGCCGTCGTCGCGGCGCTCTGCCCCGTCTGCGCAATGACCGACACGACACCGACCGGCCCGGACATGTCATTGACCGACACAAGGCCCGACACCAGATCGCCGAGGCTCATCCACACGAGCCGCGCAAAATCCAGCGCCGTGTACCACGTGTTTTTGAGCACCGTTCCGACGGTTTTTTCCTCATAGCCGAAATACAAGCCGTATTTCAGCTGCTGTTCGCCGTCAACTTCATAAAGTTGCTGCTTCATTTCAAAATCGTTCAGCTTGACGAGTTCCCCGTCCCGCTTGACGACAAGATCGAATTTCCCCGTCTTATTCCGGGCCAGAAGCGTGCCGACGTCGGAGTAGATATACACGCGCCGTCCGTCGATCTTGTAAAGTTCATCGCCAACCTGAAGCCCCTGTTCGGACTCCAGCGGGCAACCGTCAAAGAAACCGGAGATTTTCGCCGTTGAGAAACCCGCGACGCAGGAATAGATCATAGCCAGCACGACAAGGCCTGTCAGGAAGTTCATGAACGAGCCTGCTGCCAGAATGATCAGCCGTTTCCACCAGACCTTGGACGTGAACGCTCTGGGATTGTCGGATTCTTCATCCTCGCCCTCCATTGCGCAGTAGCCGCCCACGGGGATGCAGCGCAGCGCATAGAGCGTCTCGCCCTTTTGCTTTTTGACGATTGCCGGGCCCATGCAGATGGAAAACTCGTTCACCTGCACGTCCAGCGCTTTGGCCGTCAGAAAATGGCCCAGTTCGTGGATGAAGATCAGAAAGCCAAAAATGAGGATTGCAAAGAGAATATACATGAAATCACCTTTATTTCAAAAACCGCTCACGGGTATGGATGCGGGCGAGGCGGTCGGCCTCAAAAATATCGGCAAGCGACGGCTCCTGCACAACCGGCAGGCGCAGCGCGGCCTCGACCGCGTCCGCGATGTCGTAAAATCCGATTTTGTCCTGCAAAAACAGGCCGACAGCCTCTTCGTTGGCCGCGTTCAGGGCTGTGCAGGCCGTGCCGCCAAGCTGCGCCGCCTGCTTTGCAAGCACGAAGCACGGAAACGCCGTCTCATCGATAGCGTCAAACGTCAGCGGTCCGCAGGTCAAAAGATCGAGCGCCGGGGCCGGATTGTGCGCCCGGTTCGGATACGTCATGGCAAGACCGATGGGAATGCGCATATCCGGCACGCCCAACTGCGCCAGCACGGCTCCATCGACAAATTCCACAAGGGAATGCACAACCGACTGCCGGTGAATGACAGCCTCGACCTTTAAAAGCGGCAGATCATACAGCCGCATGGCCTCGATGATCTCCAGCCCCTTGTTCATGAGCGTTGCACAGTCAACCGTGATTTTCGCGCCCATTTTCCAGTTCGGATGGCGCAGCGCGTCTGATTTGGTCATACAGACCAACTCTTCCCGCGTCTTTCCGAAGAACGGCCCGCCGGAGCAGGTTAAAATCAGGCGTTTGACCTCGGCTCTGTCCCGGCAGCCCATGAGGCACTGGAAAATGGCCGAGTGCTCGGAATCGACGGGGATGATCTCCGCACCGGATTCCCGCGCGGCAGCCTGCATGATCTGCCCTGCGCAGACCATCGTCTCTTTATTGGCAAGGGCAATGCGCTTTTTTTCCCGGATGGCGGCGAGCGTGGGCTTGAGCCCGACCATGCCGGACACTGCCGTGACAACGGTGTCTGCCTCGGGAAGACTTGCCGCGGTCACAAGACCCTCAAGTCCCAGCACGACTGTTATATTCATATCCGAAAGACGCGCCTTTAATTCCTGATATGCGCGCTCGTCCATCATTGCCGCAAGGCGCGGGCGGTATTTGCGGCACTGCGCCTCCATGAGATCAACATTGCGCTCCGCCGTCAGCGCGGCGACGCGCAGTCCCAGCTCATCCGCGACGGACAGCGTCTGCCGCCCGATGGAGCCCGTGGAGCCTAAAATCGTGATCGTCTTCGTCATACCAGCTTCTCCAGCAAAAACAGCATCGCGTACACGACAGGCGCGAGGAACAGCGTCGAATCAAACCGGTCGAGCACGCCGCCGTGGGTCAGGAAAATGTGGCTGTAGTCCTTGATCCCGGCCTCGCGCTTGATGAGGCTCATGGACAGATCGCCCAGCTGGCCGAAGAGATTGGCGGCGATGCCGATCACGGCCAGATACCACAGCGGCAGCTCCATCTGCCAGAGCCATTTGGAGACAAGCCCCAGCAGCACCATGCCGAGCGCACTGCCCACCGGCCCGGCAAGAAAGCCCGCCCACGTCTTATTGGGGCTCACATGCGGGGCAAACTTTTTATGGCCGAAGGCCATGCCGCCGAGCATGGAAAAGCTGTCGCCGATAAACGCGATCACAAACGGCATGAGCACGAACGCAGGGGAAACATTGCGCAGCAGGCCGATGCAGCTGTACATCGCCGGGAACAGGAAGCCTGCCACGATGCAGACCGCCACGTCCGCAAACGGAATGGCAGTTTCCTTCCCATGCGTGCTGACCGCCATGTAAAACAGGAACATCACATAGAAAAACGCGTAGATCAGCGTCGCCGTGATCGCCGTTCCGAATACGATGGCCAGCACGACGAGCGCCGCGCACAAAATCGTCGGCACATAGAGAAGCTTCGGCTGCCTGCACGCCGTATGCAGCAGTTCCCACGCGGCTGCGCCCGCGATGGCCGCCGTCAGGATTGCCGTTGCGATAGGCGGCAGGAGCACGAGAACTACAATGAGAAGCGGCACGCCGACGGCGGCAACGAGAAGTCTTTGTTTCATTTGCGGCCTCCAAACCGGCGCTCGCGCTTCTGATATGACGCGATTGCCTTGTCGAGTTCAGGTTCGTCAAAATCGGGCCAGAGCACATCCGTGAAATAATACTCGGCATACGCCGACTGCCAGAGCAGGAAGTTCGACGTGCGGATTTCGCCCGAGGGCCGGATGATGAGTTCCGGGTCGGGGATGCCGTCGGTGTAGAGATAGTGCGCGAAATCCGCCTCTGTTAATTCCTCCGGCTTTTTTACGCCATTCACGCAGTCGGCGGCAAAGCGCCGCGCGGCGTGGACAATCTCGTCCCGGCCGCCGTAGTTCATGCAGATATTGGCCTGAAAGCCCTGATAGTGCGTGGAAATTTCGTCCGTGCGGGCAATGAGCGCGCGCAGCGTGGGGGAAATCGGCCCGAGTTCGCCGAGGATTTTCAGCCGGATATGGTCGCGTTCCATCTCGTCGATGGCTTCGTGCAGATACTTTTCAAACAGCGCCATAATCGCCTGCACCTCGTCTGCCGAACGTTTCCAGTTTTCCGTGGAAAACGCGTAGACTGTCAGATACTCGACACCGAGATTCTTGCAGTAGGTCGCAATGCGGCGGAACGTCTCCGCGCCTGCCGCGTGGCCCATTTTGCGCGGCAGCCCGCGCTTTTTTGCCCAGCGTCCGTTGCCGTCCATGATGATGGCGATATGCCGCGGGAGCGTGTTGTTGTATTCCATATAAAAAGCCTTTCACGACAAAAGCCGCCGTCCGGCGGCTTTTAAGAGGTTCTGGAGAGATTGCATTTAATTGAATGCGAACAGGGGCCGGCCGTACCAAAGCCTCCTCTTGCCGCGCCCCGCGCGGTAAGGGGAGGTGGTATTTCCGAAGAAAATGACGGAGGGGATTCGCCGCAAATTTCTGTAAAACCAGTGCAGTTTGCATGGGCGGACAGAGGCGTCCGCCCCTACAGAGGGTACGCGTTGGAAACACGCACTCAGATCTCCATCAGTTCCTTTTCCTTCTTGGCGCACATCTCGTCGATCTTCTTGACGTGCTTGTCGGTGAGGTCCTGGATATCCTTTTCGGCCTTCTTCTGGTCGTCCTCGGTCAGTTCCCCCTTCTTCTGGGCCTTCTTGACGTAGTCAACCGCGTCGCGGCGGATGTTGCGGACGGCGACCTTGGAATCCTCGGCGTATTTGCGGACCTGCTTCGTGAGATCCTTGCGGCGCTCCTCGGTCAGCTGCGGGAAGACGAGGCGGATGACGCGGCCGTCATTCTGCGGGTTGATGCCGAGATCCGAGGTCTGGATGGCCTTTTCGATCGCCTTGAGCAGCGACCCGTCCCACGGCTGGATGACGAGCGTGCGGGGGTCGGGGGAAGAGACGGTGCCGACCTGGTTGATGGGGCTCGGCTGGCCGTAATACTCAACCGTGATGCGGTCGAGCACCTGCGCGTTGGCGCGGCCTGCGCGCACAGCGGCAAAGTCGGACGCGAGAACGTCGAGCGTTTTTTCCATTTTGCGCTGGAATTCCTTGAGATCTGCCATGTTATAGTTCCTCCTTTACAATCGTGCCGATCGGCTCGCCCATCACGACGCGCAGAATATTCTGCGGGTCTTTGAGTGCGAAGACCTGAACGGGAATATGGTTATCCATGGAAAGCGAAGTCGCCGTCGTGTCCATGACGGCCAGATGGCGGGCCAGCACCTCGTCGTAGGTGATGGCGTCGTATTTGACGGCGCTGGGATCCTTGGCGGGGTCGGCGGAGTAAACGCCGTCGATATTCTTTGCCAGCAGGATCGCGTCGGCGTTAATTTCCGCCGCGCGCAGCACCGCGCCGGTGTCCGTTGAGAAGAACGGGTTGCCCGTGCCGCAGCCGAAGATCACGACGCGGCCCTTTTCCAGATGCCGGATGGCCTTGGAGCGGATATAGGGCTCTGCGATCTGGTTCATGGCGATGGCGGTCTGCACGCGCACCTCCACGCCGCGCTGCTCTAAGCAGTCGGCCACGGCCAGCGCGTTGATGACGGTCGCAAGCATCCCCATGTGGTCTGCGCGGGTGCGTTCCATCTTGCCGCCGCCGTCTTTGACGCCGCGCCAGAAGTTGCCGCCGCCAACCACGACGCCGACCTGCACGCCGGCCTCAACACACTGCCGGATCACATCGCACACCCCGCCGATGACCGCGAAGTCCAGTCCCCGGTGTGCATCGCCCGCAAGGGCTTCGCCGCTGATCTTGAGTAACACTCGTTTATATTTCGGTTCACGCATAGTCAGTGATCTCTCCTTTTCGATTCGCATTTATTTTATAATAGATTCGGCGAGTTGAAAAGAGGAAAATGCAAATTTCCCGCATTGTTTTCACTTTTTTCACATTCTGGAAGTCTCCAAGCATTTTTGCATTGCGTTATGGGCGGCAATCGGCTATAATGTATAAATTACAGGACATTTCATCCGGGAGGATTTTTACTATGGAAGAAGAAAGAAAGCCGTTGGAAAACCGAAATTTCATCGACGCGTTCATCGAAGAGGACCTTGCCCCCGGCGGGCGGTTTGAGGGAAAGCGCGTACACACCCGTTTCCCGCCGGAGCCGAACGGGTATCTGCACATCGGCCACTGTAAGGCGCTGACCATCGATTTCGGCACAGCGGAAAAATTCGGCGGCCTGTGCAACCTGCGCATGGACGACACCAACCCGACGAAGGAAGACACCGAATATGTTGACGCCATCCAAGCCGATATCCACTGGCTGGGCTTTGACTGGGGCGACCGGTTCTTCTACGGCTCGGATTATTTTGAAAAGGACTACGAATTTGCCGTGGAACTCATCAAAAAGGGCCTTGCCTACGTCTGCGACCTGACGCCCGAGCAGGCGAGAG
>ERZ779892.3829-NODE-3829-length-10187-cov-1.956080_pt1 | contig 10187 bp, 9 predicted proteins | sample MGYA00511552_ERZ779892 | MGnify/ENA primary metagenome ERZ779892 (study PRJEB29588, sample SAMEA2154561) | human gut metagenome | biome: human gut; feature: human-associated habitat; material: faeces | place: Denmark | collected 2008/2010 ... | reverse complement strand
CTACAGCAGCAACTTTTAAGCAGAACAAGGAGCGGTTACTTGGCATTGACAAATATAAAAGCTGGAGATATCGTTACAGATTCAATGGTAGTTTTCGCATCAAATATAGTCTCAGATGTCACACAGGATAGATTTATAAATGCTGATGATATCGGTAAAACGGCAGCTACCAATATTGAAGCAGGTATGCCTGTTTACAAAAGTAATGTCACAGATGAGTCTCCAGATGCATTAAGAGAGCGTGAGTGCTCATTTATTTGGTTAAATTCAAATCTAAAAGATTATGATTTTGTGGATGTACGAATTCTTTTTCCAAATGGAGAGGATTATATAGTGGCAGCAAAGAAATCAATCTACGACACAAGAATACAGGTCAATGATGTATTCTTGCGTTTGACAGAAGAGGAAATTCAGCTTTTAGATGCAGCGATTGTAGATGCAAATATGCACAATGCTAAAATTTACGTAACAAAATATGTTAATCCGGAAATACAGGAAGCTTCTGAAGTTTCATACAGTCCGAGCAGCGATGTAATGCGAGTGATTGCAAATGATCCTAATATTGTGGATGTAAGTGCAAGTGCTTTAGCAGTTGATGCTCGTGCAGCAATGGATAAGCGTATGCAGCTTTTTGAAGAAGCGTACCCATCTTTTACATTGGATGAAAATGCAGGAACAAACTCAAATTATGATGAGCAATTTTTTAATGCAGAAAGTGAGGTAGTACAGTAGTGGCAAAAACATTAGGATTTGTTGGAATTGAAAGCTATGATGTGATGCTTACTTTGACCGCACTTTTAAAAGAGTTAGGGTTGAGTGTAGCATTACAAGATTTATCATACGATAAAAGCTTGGTGTACTCAATTCCAGGATTAAATGACTGCGATGGTAGCAAAGTCTGTGAATGGCATGATTGCTTGGTTGCTGATGGAGAATATGATTTTCCAGAAACAGATTATTTGCTGATTTACTTCGGAAGAAATCTTAACAATACAGATCAGTGTGATGAAATCTATGCTGTTACGGATCAGCAAAAGCATAATATTGAATTCTTAAAGCAGTTAGAACTAAATGGGGACCAGTACCCTGTCGTAATTTACAGGCACTTTCAAACAAAGATAAAGAAAAGTTATGTGGCATATGAATTACAGTTTCTTGAATTAGAAGAAAATGCTTTGTTAGAGATGCTTGACACAGAGCAAACGATCGAAATGAAAGTTGCTATGCAGTACAATGTTGATAAGTGCATTCGCAAAGTTAGTCAGGATACACTGAATGTTTGTAAGTTTATAGTTGCAACAGACTTTTCAGAAAAGCAAGTGGAATCTGCAGTAAGAGTTGTTAAAAAGTTAGGAATGAGGTAGGAATATGATAGTAGCATTTTGGAGTCCATTTGCTGGATCTTCAACGTCTAGTACATTACTAGCGACAGCAATAGTGACAGCAGCGTCATGCAGAACGAGGTGTTCTGTGATGAGTTTGGGATACGATACAGAAAGTATATTTCCGTATTTTATGCCAAATGAATCATCAGAGTTGCATTTATTTGAAAATACAGGTATAGATGCTCTTTTTAGAACTTCTAAAAATAAAGTTGCTACAGTCCAGGAAGTTGAGGACTGTTCTTTTTCTTTTTTGGAGAATAAGTTAAATGTTTTCACACAATCAAATGTAGCAACAGAAGTACTATACTATGATAATTTAAAAAGTGCAGTAGCAAATGTCTTTGAAGGTTTGAGGAACGCATACGCAGTAAGCTTTGTGGATACAGCTTCAGGAGTAAATAAGTACTCAAAAGAGGTATTAAATTTAGCAGATCTGGTTGTGATTTGTTTACCACAGACGCAATACAGAATTGATAAGTTCTTTAAAGATTACGATTTTAAAGGATCTAACGTGATGTATGCGATTGGTAATTACGACGATCGGCAGAAAACAAAAGCCTTCAAAATAATGATGCAATACACAGTAGGAAAAAAGTGTGGACAGGTGCTTACACTCCCAAATAATCCAGAGTATGCAGACAGTATGAATAACAGGGAAGCGATCAGGTACTTCTTGAGAAATATTGAGTGTACACAGAAAGATCCGAATTATCATTTTATCCAATCAAGTACGAAGATTGCTAAGGATATACTTAAGCGCTGTAAGATAAGTAGTACTGTTGGAGGTGAGTGATAAATGAATGTTGTTTTGATTTTAATACTGATACTTGGTTACATCTTGGTTGTGCACAAGATACTTTTTGGTAAGATGAGGAGTGACCTTGAATCTTTTGAGGAGGATACTTTAGATAAGTACTCAATAGAGTACTTAAAAGATAGTACAGTGCAGCTGCTTGATGATACGCTTCAGACAGATTATTCATCATTGAATCTGAATAAATATGAGCAGTTAAAGTGTGAACGTAACCAGGATAAACTGCGTCAGTGCTTGAAAACATGCTCCTGTGGGGATTTACTCGCAAAACAGTACGTAAAAGATTTTATAGCCGATCTTTTACAGAGAAAATTAAATATAACTGAGACTACGATCAATAGTGTAATTCCTTTCACTGAGGAGGATAAACTGTCAGTTATTGATAAGTTTGAAATACTGATTTATCTATACGAACGCAAGTACAATGCAGAAGGATTTTCAATGTTTATACTTGAGAATGGTTTGAATGATCCGCATGGGGATGGCAGTGCGCTTCACTATGTAGTCGTAGATAGTGATATATGTGATGTATTTACGAAGATGCATGATAAAGTTGAGAGTTTATCCTTTTATGATAAACTCTCAATTTTGACTCAGAGAGTTTATGAGCTGTCCTACGGCTTAGGCGCGATCGATACAATTAGATATATGAATATCGATGGTTTCAATGCCGGTACATCAGGAATCCCGGATACAATGTACTTGGATGGTGAGTTAAGTAAGTTAGTGCTTTCACCTATAGATAGTAGCCTGCCATTGTTCTCCTTTAATGCCATTTGGGCAATGTTTCATGGTGTTCAAATTAATTTACGATTTTTAGGATTTGAATCCCAAAAAGAACTTGTTAGAGTTTGTAAACGTATTTACAAATACAATAATCCAGGTGCTCTGGATGCTGCACATCCTAAAATTGTAAACTTTACAAAGGATGGGTGTCGTATTACTGTAGCAAGACCACCTATGGCAGAGTCATGGATGTTTTTCTTACGTAAGTTTGGATCAGCACCAAGAACACTGAAAAGCAGTTACCCATACAAGGGATTAGAAAAACTTATAGAAATAATTAAGTGGATTGTACTTGGAAATATGAACATAGCTGTAACAGGAGGACAGGGTTGTGGTAAAACATCCTTTTTGAAAATGCTTCCTGCATTTATGAGAGCTACAGAAGCCCTGCGAGTACAGGAGATGGCGTTCGAGACAGAGCTTAGAAAGTCATACCCTTACATGAATATTGCAACATTTGCAGAGACGCCGACAGTTTCAGCCGAAGAAGAAATTGAGTTTTCAAGAAAGTCAGATGGTACTGCAAGTATGTTCGGTGAAATTGCACAGGCAGCCGTAGCAGCTTTAGCTATTCAGATGGGACAGGTTGGTGCCGGACAGATTTACTTTACGAACCATGCAATTACAACAAGCGATCTGGTGGAATATTTTCGAGATGCTCTGATAGAGAAATCAGGATACACAAATGAGAAGTTAGTGGAAGAATTAGTTTCGAAAGTAATCAATTTTGACATTCATCTTGTTAATATAGGTGGTAAACGTATTCTGGAGAGAATCACAATGATTGAGCCATTAGTTGGTGCAGAATACCCAGAAGATGTTGATGATGCCCGTAAGGAATACTATTACAGACAGACAGATAGACCTGTCTTCAGGGCGATTGATATCCTGCAGTTTAAGAATGACGAGTTTGTTTACTGTAATAGTTTAAGTAAAGATATGATTACAAAATTAGAACATTCTTTACGTGATTTTGAGATACCGGAGTTTAGAGACTGGATTAAAAGAGTCAAAGCAGATGTAAATGGTGAGGTGATTGAATGTCAGATTACACAATAATGGGTGGAGCAATTGTCCTTGTTGTTTTATTACTTTCTTTACTCCAAAAAAGACGTGAAAAGTCAAAGGTCAAGAATATTGCAATTTTAAAAGATAAGAAAATACATTTTTGGGATAGAATTAATTACAGGGCAGCATTTTTAAAATTGCAAAAAATACCTTTACTTAAAAGGTACTTGTATAATCTATGTAAAATCCTAGAGTCATACTTCCCTGGTGATAAGAACTCAATGCAGAAGGTTTCTGTATTAATCTTGCTAGGATCGTCGACTGTATCAGTTTTAATTTTTTCTATTTGTGTTGTTCTGAGCCCTTCGATTTACACAATGCTTTGTAGCTTTGTTGTTATTTACATAGTAAATAAAGAAATCATTGATGGGGTGATAGATAATCTCAATGGAAAAATTATAGAGCAGCTGGATAATTTTGTAGAGTTGCTTCAATTTAATTATGCACAGAGTCATATGATTGATGAGTCTTTGCATGATTCTATTTGCGGTAAAAACAAGATTGTTGAGAAACATGCAAAAGCTATTTTGCAGATACTGAATGCAGATGATATGGATAGTGCTTTGAGCGTTTACTTAAAAAACACTCAAAATTCATTTTTAAAAGAGCTGATGTGTATTTGTGTGGTGGTATCCGAATATGGAGATTCCGTAAGAAATGGTGAGTCCTGTATGATGCATAATATCGTAAAGTTAAAAAGTAGATTGGGAAATGAATTAAACAATTTACGAAAAATACGATATGCCTTTGCAGCACAGGTAGTACTTTCAATTTTTCCTATATTTTGTTCCATAGCTTTGATTAGTTGGGGAACAAGCACGATACCAGAGTTGGAACCATACCTGAATTCATTTTATGGGTTTACAGTACGTGCACTAGTGCCTGTGCTGACTTTGGTTGTTTACTATGTGATCAAGCGTTTAAAATCACGTGGCGAGGTTGATTTGAATGAGCATACGCTGCTAAATAATATAGCCGCTTTCCCAATTGTACATAGTATTTTGGTACGCTATTACAATAATAACTATGGTAAAAAAATAAAAATGGATAAGGAATTAAAGCGAGTTGGTAGTAAATTGACAACATTTACACTAGCTGTGAAAAGATTTATTTTTGCTGTAGGTGGGATGGCACTCGTATTTATGATAATAGTCGGTATCAACTTTTCAATAAAATACAGGATAACACATGAGATAGTAGGTGATAGTAGCAAATCATCGGCATCACCAGAGGAAGTAAGTGTTGAGATGTTGATGTTGATACGTGCATACACAGATAAATACTTAAGTGCAGATGTTTTAGGTCTTTATAAGAAGGAGACAGGTGCACTGACAGCAGAATACAATGATTCTGTGCAGCAGTGGTTAAAAGATAGAATAACTACAGAATTAACAACTAATCCTGTAGAGATTACATATGCTCAGGCTTTGAGTGCAGTAAAGCAATACAACACAGAGCATGCCAATACAACAAAGCTTTATCTTGCGTACTTTGGTTCAAATGATGGTTCTATTCGTGAAGAGAACGATGCGATGTATGCAATGGCTGAGGAACAATTAAAGACCTTGTTAGAAACCGCAAAGAAACCGAGTGGAATTGAAATTTCAATACTGAGAGAGAATATTGCGAGCGATGTTGCAGCTAATATAGCGAGCTACAATACTGCACGTTTACAGTGGTTCCATATTTTTATTGTATTGATGAGTTCATTTATAACATTTCAGATTCCGTATATTTGGCTGACATTAAATAGGACAGCAACACAGCAGATGATGCAGAATGAGATTTTACAATTCCAAGCATTGATTCTTATTTTGAGCGCAGAGAAGCGTATTTCCGTTGATGTGATCTTGGATTGGATGCTGAAGTTTTCAGTAGTTTTTAGATCAAGTTTGCATAAATGTGTAGTTCATTTCCCAGAGAGTGAAGAGCAGGCTTTTGAACAGTTGTTGGAAGATGAAACGTTTGAACCATTCCAAAGCTTAGTGAGAAATCTTATGATGTGTGATAATGTTGGTATCGCGCAAGCATTCAGCTCATTGGAAGTTTCACAGAATAACTATATAGAATCTATTCGAATAAGTACTGAGCATAGAATTAATACCAATTCACAGTTGGCTATGCTTCTAGTAATTTTTATGCTTGGATTTGTTATTATGGCTGACACTGCGTACCCATTGATGGCATCTGCTCAAAATTCATTAACTACTACAATGAATGCTATGTCTGATGAATAGAAGATATAGAGGTGAGGTAGATTATGTCAAATGTAATAAATAGATTTTTACTGGTTGCTATTTCAATACTGATAGTAGTGGTTCTGATCACGAAATGGCAGATGATGACCAAAATAGGTTATGATACGCAAAGGCAAGAAACTGCTGAAGTTATTACAGCAACGACAGCGATAGATGCTGAGAAGTCAAAAACAATGCTCGGGTCAGAAGTACGTAACTGGATTAGATATAATGTTGGCAGCGAAAAGTACACTATAGAGGTAAAAGCAAGAGATAAGGATAGAGCCGAGGTTGTCAGAAGTTTTGATGATGTAAAACAATACGACTCAGAAGTTTTTGTAAATGCTGCAAGTACTTACAGCTACAATGTTATAGATGGTGTAGGAAAAAGCACAGTTGTATTCACAGAGGAGGTGATGTAGATTGAGCGCGATTGAAGAATATATACTATTTGCAGCTGGACTTTTATTTATTTGTGTAGTAATTAGTTATGCAATTACTTTAAAAGACACAGGAACAAATATAGTTTCAAATGCAAATGAAGTAATGGTAGCAGCAAATACATCAATTAGTGATGGGAAGGTGGCAAAATATGATGGTTTGGTAGTAAGTGGTGCAGACGTTACAAACGTGGTTCGTCGGTTTCCAGAAGATGGTGTTCGTGTGGTCGTGCAGACAAAAAATCAGTCAGTTGATCCTGATGATAGTAAAAAGTTGGTGGTCGATGATTTAACGAATACTTATGTAAATTCTAAATTTGCTGATCTGGCTGTGAATGGGTGGAAAGATTATACAAAAATTCCGCAAATAGGGGACAAAGACTATATAAATCCATCGGCTGATTTTCAGTGTTCAGTAACAACAGATACAAGTAGTGGCTACGTGAAAGTGATGACATTTACACAACAGGAAGCAACTAATGTTGCAAAAGCTGTGACAAATAACGAGGTAAATGATGGTGGTGACGGCGGAGGCAATGGAGGCAATGGAGGCAATGGAGGTAACGGTCAGTACGAGATTGGTGAAACATCCTTAGCAAGTTTAAATACGGCTTTAGCTACAGTGGCTACTTCATTACAGACAGTTTCAACACAGCTAACGACAATACTTAACGGCGATGGCGCTGGTGTCACACCTGATCAGTCAGGCTCAGTGGCAAAATCTTTAGCAGACTTGCAGAGTTCTATTAATCAACTGAGTACAGATATGAAGACTAATGATAGTCGTATTGAAACAAAAGTGGACAATTTAACAGGCACAGTTAATATGGTGCAATCCACTGTTGAAGCAATGCAGAAGAGTCTGGATAGTTTGACAATTGCAGTTAATAACACCAACGCAAGTGCAATAGATGTTAAGCAATTAAAGGCATCACTTGATGAAATGCAGAAATCATTAGAGACATTAAAAAGTTCTGTGAACTCGAACACAACAGTTGTGAAACAGGTAAAAGATGCTACGCTTAATACAAATAGCAGTAGTAGCTTGATTTCTAGACTGAATAGTTTAGATCAACAGATGAGTAATATGTCAACAACGATTGCAACGTTAAAAAGCAAGGTAGCTGTTTTGGAACAGCAGGCAGGAACAGGGGGCTGATAATAGTGTCATTACAGAAATTTATCTTGACAAGTTTCGGTGTGCTGATTATTGCAATGCTTATAACATGGGCGACTTACCAGGCTAGAGTTATGAAGAATAGTGTAAATGATGCAAACTCTACACTTGTGAAACAGCAGACGATAGAGGCAACATCAGAACTATACGATTTAAATGATAGTATACTTGCAGGGTCGAAAGTAGTGAGTTTAATCAAGAAATACGGAAGTGATTATAGTATACGTGTTAGAAAAGAGGTAGACGATGAAGATGTTTCCAGTTTTATCAATGTGACAGAGGCAATAAGTGTGATCGACAAAAAAGGAAGCTATAAATGTAGCTTACAATTATACGATAACGAAACAAGCAGTTACTCTAATACCGGAGAGATTGATAGAGTAGCTGCTTTGCTTTTTGAAAAACAAACGACAAAACAAGAAGCAAAACAAATCAATTACAGCCCGTTACTAAATTTTCTTGAAAAACAAAACGGTGATGCTACTCAAATAACTCAAACAGATGTAGATACACTAGCAGATTATATAACTTTGCTTAATGACAAGAATATAAAGTTAGAACAGAATCAGTTTTACGGAGCACAGGGGAAACTAAGTAGACATTCATCATGGGTGATGCCAGAAAATGATGTACAGATAGCGAATAGTCAAGTAGATTTTGTCCCGACAGATATAATAGTTTGGCAGGACGATGGTGTAGGCTATTATACTAACTTGATTGGTTTACCAGGAAATACAACAGTACTAACAACAGGAATTGATGGTGTAAGTATCAAGCGAAGCGTTGGTACAGTGACAAAAGTAACAGTAATTAATGATACCGATACAGATTTAAATGTAAAAGTATACAGAGTGGGAAAATAAGGAGAGAGTAAAATGGATAAAGTGACAGATATCATAATTATGGCAGTAGTAATTTTAATCGTAGTTTTTGTAATTACAAAGGCTTACAGTATTTTATCAGTTGGTAAAGATGCAAGTAATAAAGCAGCCGATGATTTAACAAATAGTATGGCAAAGTTTTCAACATCACAGTACGATGTGTACGATGGTACAATACAGTCAGGAAGATCAGTAATCGACGAGATTAATTACACATTTTCCGATAATACTATTGAAATATTAGTTTGTACAAAAGATGGCGTTAACTATGTATACAACAAGGCAAATACTCCAATCTTTGGTGCATTAAAGAGTTTTAGTACAACAGGTGGTGAAGATTCTGGCTCTGGATCACTGGATTCATACGATGATGCTACAAATACATCAGCATGTTATCTTGTAACAAATCCTAATAATAATCAGTTCCTGTCTGGAATTCCTCAGAGTGATGCAGTGGGAAAAGCATTTAGTTGCATTGATGCCGCAAGGCAGACTAGTACAGCTACAGTTCAGAAAGCAACCATTTATAGTGCAACAAATATCACAGGCGTTTGCACTTCTTCAGGTTATAATGCATCACTTGGTATATCATCAAAGGGATTCATTTCAACAAGTGCAACATTTAAAGGTTCTGTACAGAAAGATGTTAACGGAGATGTAAGACGAATAACTTTTGTTCAGCAGTAATTTTATAAATTTGATCGGAGTGGGTGGGTATGTCGGAAGCAGTACTTGAATTTGTATACAGATCAATTGCTCCTATTCTTTTTGCCGCTGCTTTAATGCTTGCATTAGATGGACTGGGTTCTCAGAATGAGTTTTTAAGAACTGCTAAAAAAGCTACAATGAGTGACGTTGTTTTTGAGCAAGATAGTTTTTACTCAGAGAACAGTGAAATTGTTGACGCTTCAGTAGTTAAAAGCAGTGTGATTATGAATCCTGTATGTAAGATAACAATAAAGACAGGTACAACCACAGTAGCTTACACATGTATGTCAAATGGAAGTTACGTGGTCGTGACTGATTCACTCAATCAAGCTCCTGGTGTGAATAGCAAGCATCAGGAGCTTGTTAATTCTTCAGCTGAACTTAGCTTGAGTTGGATAATTGGTGAATACAAACAGAAAGAAGTCTATGATGATGCAGGACAGTTGAATGAAGTAATTTATGAGAGGAATGATTGATGAATGTAATTGAAAAAGCTATTGTTTTAATTATTGCGATAGCAGTGATGTATATCGCTCCAACGCTATTAAAGGCAGAGTCGCAGGATCAGATAACGCAGTCAGTAGTTTACCAAGATACTTCAAATTTTGTAGATACTGTGTGTACAGAAGGCAAAATTACACAGACAGAGTACTTAAAATTTATAAATGAATTAGATGCCACAGGACTTTTG
>ERZ779892.3828-NODE-3828-length-10191-cov-2.653118_pt1 | contig 10191 bp, 7 predicted proteins | sample MGYA00511552_ERZ779892 | MGnify/ENA primary metagenome ERZ779892 (study PRJEB29588, sample SAMEA2154561) | human gut metagenome | biome: human gut; feature: human-associated habitat; material: faeces | place: Denmark | collected 2008/2010 ... | reverse complement strand
GGTCTTTCGACTGCTGCCCCAGTGCTGTTTTCAGCTTATGTTCGCAAAGACTGTGGGCATCCGTACCCTGCATGGCGAACTCACTCGGTGTATCTCCGACTGTGGAACAGAGGAGAGCCGAAGGTGGACATTCCAACCACCTGTGACTGGAGGATGCTGATAATATTGCGTGTTTATCCGGCATTGCCAAGCACCTCCACTTCAGCAAGCAGTGCCTTATATTCCGCCGGGTTGACCTCAGACTTTTCCACACCGTGTTTGTTCAGGATTGCTTTGACCTCTGCCGTAAAACCACTGCGGGATTTGTCTGCACACACGGCTCTAACATCTTCCAATGTGAGTGCCTTTTTCTCCGGTGCTTCCGGCTTTGGCTCCTCGGCGGATTTCTTCTTAGCAGCACTCTTTTTTATAGGCTGCTTTTCTTCTGCCGAACCGCTGAATAAATCAGCCAAACCTTCCGAAAGACCGACAAGCGTTTCCCCGCACTTTTTGAGTTCGTCAACGAGCATGGACAATTCGTTCATTTTTCCCATTCAAGCTTCCTCCTTCCATATTCAGTTTTTCTCTGCCACTGACTGCTGTAATACGGTCAGCGATTCTTTTTGACACGACACTGATTGCGATAAGCACATCAGATAACTCACGGTCGAGTTCCTGACTGCTGCAGCCGCTCGTGCCTGTTCTGCATCTGGTTGTCATTGTTTGACACCGTCCTTTCCGAGGTGCTTTGTTTGCCCCTCTGAGAGTGAAAGGACATACACAGCAGTTTTAAGAACCACTATTTTTGAAAAAATATAGAAACCTGCTCCGCCGGATACTGCTGCGGCAGAGCAGGCAGGGAATTATTCCTTATCTAAAGTCTTTCAGTCTGGTATTAAGTTTAAGTAGCACCTTGTGTTTACGCTTATTAACACCCTTCTGGCTCATACCGATGGCCTGTCCGATTTCAGCTTCACTATGGTTTTTGCTGTACATTTCCATAATGGTGCGGTCGAGTTCTTCCAGTTCATCCAATGCCTTGTGAAGCTCATCAATCAACATTTTCTTCATAACATCCGCTTCAAGGTCGGAGTCGGTATCAGCGACTTCATACTCGGTTTCCTCGTAAAGTTTGTCCAGGGAAACTGCAGGCTCCTGTCTCTGCTGACGCTTGTCCTCACGCCAAAGAGGACGCATAAATGTTTTGTACTGCTCCTCCGTTGCAGGAATCATAATGACACGCGCCTTGCGGTTACCGATTCTCGTCCATACCACATCCGCGGGGTTGATGCCGAAATCCTTGATGGTTTCTGCGGTTACTTCCATAGGGATGTAGTGCTGTTTGTTTTCACTGCTTGTCTGTAGATTTTCAAATTTGTCCATTTTGTAGACCCTCCTTCGGTCTGAATACCGAAGTGAGAATCCACGCAGGACATCCCATGATAATTGGCCATAAGAATGAATCCTCACTTCTTAACTGGCCAACCGTCCCAGTGGGTTGACTGATATTTACTTGTGTCCGTCTCGCCGCTCTGGGCATCTACTCGTCAGCAGATGAACATTGAAACGGGGTATATATAAAGCCGGGATTTCTCCCAAGCGATATATCAAAAATAAAAACGGCAGTGAAACCCAATTAGCCCTTTGAGGGCTTCTGAGTCCGCACTGCCGTCTTAGCGTTCTGGCGATTTAATATTAGCTTGCTTTTTCATACGGAAGATTCTCTATCTTGAGCGTTCCGTCCTTATTTGCAGTGATGCGTGTTAGGTAGCCTTTCTGACTAATAATCACTGCTGTATGGTCATCATTGACATCACATACACGCTTTCCTGCTTCGTTTTTCCATGCTTCGATACGCTTCTCCTCCTCTCCAATTTCACTATATACATTATATCAAAATCAATCGCTATTGTAAAATTATAACATTTAGACATTGGTGGCATTTTGCACAAACTTAACGATAATATCTTGTTTTATTTATTTTTTGGTGGTATAATGTAGTAAAGTGAAAATAGGAGGACTATGCCTTGGGGAAGAAAATGTATAAAAAGACCGATGTTTCAAAAACCAAAACTGAACAGTTGGGCATAAGCAGCCTTCTTGTTTTAGATGATGAAAGTGATAGCAGTTCTTTTTCAGCCGTACATAAGCGATATTTCAAAAAAGAAAAATGCACCTGTCCTGCTTGTCAATCGCAAAAGACAAGAACATCAAAGATGGTTACACGCAAACTAAAAGATATTCTTATTGTCGATGATGGATTTCAAATCATTGATTTAGTTTTCCACCAGCGTTATCTACGATGTGACGGTTGCAAAAGCAGTGTGTTTCCAGAAGAAATAGATTTTTCAGAGAAAGGCAGTCGTTTTACTAACCGCTTATCAGATTTATTAGCAGAGGGTACTTTCAGATATTCTTATAAGAAGGTATGTGATTATTATGGTGTGCCTGCTTCCACTGCTTCAGTCGGTGCCATTATGCGAAGACGAATTCAGTATCGTGAAGCAAATCTACCTTTGCTATCCACTCCATCGGCATTGGCAATTGTAGAATTCTCTTATTACAGAGAACTGTATCCTATGGTTTTAGGAATAGAAGGGAACGAGATTTACTGTTTAGACATTTTGGAGGATTGCTCGGAAGCAACCTATATTAAGTTCTTCCGTATGCTGGAAGCAAATAAAGTCAAACATATTTATATAGAACCAAATGACGAATTACGAAGTGCGATTGCAGTCTGCTTTCCAACCATTCCGCCTTCACTCTTTCAAGAGTGTGTGCTACGCCACGGTCGCAATGCCTTTATTGAAATTATTCACTCTGACGGGAAGCGGTTCCCTGTAGTGCATAAAGATGATAAGCTAACCCAAAACAAAAAATTTATAACCGGGCGTGATGTGACTCAGATTAAGCAAGGCATGAGCAGTCGACCAAGATTAAAACAAGCCTACAATCAATATCAGAAGCTATTGGATATTTTTGATGGCAAATGGGAATACGGGGAACTCTCATCTTGGACAACTTCAATTTCAGATGAGCTGCCGGAGTTTATTGATTTAATCGATATAACAGAATTTTACGAAGCCGAAATCAAGAATTCATTGCATCCGGAGGAGTCTCCACCGCCACAGTACGCCGCTGTAGTCAAGGGCATCTGTGATGCAATTAGTGAAATGCCCCACTGTATTTTTGATGTACTACGAGCCAGATGTATGCTGACTATTGCACATGACACTATCTCAATAGATGGTTGTGAAAAGCGATTAGGCATCCCGGCTGAGCGTTTCGTCAGCAACATCAAGAGCATTACCCAAAATATCAAGGAGGAACGAGAATATGAACTCTAATGAAAGAATCCAAGTGGTTGGTACAAATATAGGAGAAAAGGCAAACCTAATCTGGAATGTAGCCAACTCTCTCTTTGGGGCATACAAGCCTCATGAATACGGACTTGTTATTTTACCGATGGTTGTCATAAAGCGTTTCCATGATTGCTTACTTCCTACACAGGATAAGGTTTGGGAAACCTATGAAAAGGTAAAACCGCTGGCTGTCAAAGATGGTTTTCTCCGCAAAGCATCCGGTTACCGTTTTTACAATACCAGCAAATACAACTTTGAAAAATTGAAGGCAGACCCTGAAAATATCAAAACAAACTTTGAGGACTACATCAATGGCTTTTCGGACAACGTAATTGACATTCTTGCCAACATGGGATTCTTCACTCAAATTGAACGAATGTCTGACGGTGGCGTTCTCTACCAAGTTATCAGCGATTTCTGTAAAGATGATGCTGATATGGATCCGGAGCGTATCTCCGCAGTCGATATGGGCTATGTTTTTGAAAACCTTGTTCAGCGTTTTTCAGAGAGTTACAACGAAGAAGCCGGAGCGCATTTTACAAGCCGTGACATTATTTATCTGATGTGTGACCTGCTCATGACAAATGCAGACCTCTCCGAAGAAGATGCTCCTGCGAAGACCGTATATGATATGGCTATGGGTACAAGCCAGATGCTTACGTGCATGGAAGAACGTGCAAAGGCCTTAGACAGCACAGCAGAAATGATTTGCTATGGGCAGGAAATCAACCCGTTCACTTTTGGTATCGCAAAAGCTGATATGCTGATTCGTGGCGGAGACCCGGAAAATATGCAGTTCGGTAACACCCTGAACGATGACAAGTTCTCCGGCTATACCTTTGATTACTGCATTTCCAACCCTCCGTTTGGTATCGACTGGAAGCGTGAAGCTGCAGATGTTGAGGCAGAACATAAAAAGGGCGATGCTGGCAGATTCGGTGTAGGACTTCCTGCAAAGTCCGATGGACAGATGCTGTTTATGCTTAACGGTCTTTCTAAATTGAACGACACAGGACGCATGGCTATTATTCAGAACGGTTCCTCTCTTTTCACAGGGGATGCCGGAAGCGGTCCGAGTGAAATTCGCCGCTATCTTATTGAAAACGATTGGCTGGATGCCATCATTCAGCTTCCAAATGACAGTTTTTATAACACAGGTATTGCCACCTATGTTTGGATTATTACTAAAGATAAGGCTGAGTCTCACAGAGAACAGGTGCTTTTGATTGATGCAAGCCAGTGTTATGAACAGCGTCGCAAGCCTATCGGTAACAAGCGTGTGGATATCACCGATGACTGCCGCAACTTGATTGTTCAGGCTTATGGCGAATATCGCAGTCATGAATTTACGCACACTTTTGCCAATGGACAGAGCATTATTTGTAAAGCAAAAGTGATGGATGCCGTCAGTCTGGGATATAACAAAATCACCATTGAAAGTCCACAGGTGGACGAAGATGGAAATCTCGTGAAGAAAGGCAAGAAGCTGGTTGCTGACACTTCCAAGCGTGATACAGAAAATGTTCCTCTTGATGAAGATATCGACATCTACTTTGAACGAGAGGTTCTGCCGTATCGTCCTAATGCCTGGATTGACCGTAACAAAACCAAGGTTGGCTACGAAATTCCTTTCACTCGTACCTTCTACGAATATAAGGAACTTGAACCTGCTGCTGACATTGCAAAAAGAATAGAAGCACACGAACAGTCCATGATGCAGAATCTTCATGAGCTGTTTGGGAATGGTGGTGAGTAATATGAGCGAATATACAGCAACAAAAGACAGTGGTATAGAATGGATTGGTGCGATTCCTGCTACATGGAAAACTCACACACTCTATCAGCTTGTGACCCAAGTAAAAAATAAGAACAGTGACCTTCAAGAAACCAATTTGCTTTCCTTAAGTTACGGAAAGATAAAACGCAGGGACATCAATTCAAACGGCGGACTTTTGCCGGAATCCTTTAATGGTTACAATATCATCGAGGACGGCGATATCGTACTTCGCTTGACCGACTTGCAAAACGACCATACAAGCCTGCGTGTTGGATTGGCAACCGAACGTGGTATCATTACCTCCGCATACACCACTCTACGACCGATTAAGAAAGAAACTTCCAGATACCTCTATTATCTGCTCCATTCTTTTGACATCAAAAAAGGCTTTTATGGTATGGGGTCCGGTGTTCGACAGGGACTGAATTACGATGAGGTCAAGGAACTTCGTGTTATTCTTCCATCCGATGCAGAGCAATCTGCTATAGTGAGTTATCTGGATGAGCAATGTGCGAAGATTGATAATCTAATTGATGAATCAAAATCTTCTATTTCTATGTATACTTCATGGAAAGCGTCAATAATTTCGGAAACAGTAACAAATGGAATTAATCCCGCCTCCGAGATGCACAATAGTGGGACAAAAGCTATTGGAATGATTCCGAGGCAATGGTCTAAAACAAAAATAGGAAGAGTCGCTATTTTTTATAATGGGGATAGAACATCCAGATATCCCAAACCCGATGATTTTGTTGATGAAGGCATTCCGTTTATTAATTCAACCAACCTTAACTCCGACGTACTTGACCTTTCAACAGCTAAATATATTACAAGGGAAAAATATGATTCTTTAAGCGGAGCAAAGCTCGAAATTAATGATATTGTGTATTGTCTTCGTGGAAGTGTAGGTAAATGTGCTATCAATATCACTGAAAATGCTGGTACAGTTGCCTCATCCTTAATGACCATTCGTGCAGTAGGCATTCATAGCAAATATCTGCTTTATGTTTTGCTATCAAATGTTGCAAAAGTACAGACAGATATTTGCATGAACGGCACCTGTGCTGCAAATTTGTCTGCAGAAAGTGTATCAAATTACATTATTCCATTGCCAACCACGAATGAGCAAAACAAGATTGTTGAAAAACTTGATTACGAGTGTTCCAAAATCGACAGTTTATTACTCGAAAAACAAGAGCTCATAAGAGATTTGGAAGAATATAAAAGATCTCTCATTTTTGAGGTAGTCACAGGAAAGAGAAAGGTGGTGTAAATATGTCCGAGGATAAAAAGTTTGTAGACCGTATGGAAGCATACAACAGTGCTTTTCAGAAGATGGACGAAAGTGAAAAGCATTTTGAAGAACATATTGAAAGCTATCTGGTTTCCGATGAGGGTGGCTGGACAAAGGCAACAGATGCCGGATACTGCAGCGAAGACAGCCGTGGAATGGCTCTTGATATCATCACGCTCACCAACTTTGTGCAGACTACTCAGCCAATGGCATGGAGACGTTTTGAGCGTATGTGTACCATCAGTCCTATCCGACAGTTCTATAAAGCGTTTGAAAATGCTGTCACACAGGATGGCTTGATTTCCGTCATGCGTCATGGTTTCAAGCACCGCGGCATTAACTTCCGCGTTTGTTATTTCAAGCCGGAATCTGAACTCAACGAACTGGCTAACGAGCATTACAAACAGAATGTCTGCCAGTGCATCCGCCAGTGGCATTACACTGAGGCAAATAGGAACAGTATCGATATGATGTTGGCTGTAAATGGTATCCCGGTTGTAGCCATCGAATTAAAGAATCAGCTTACCGGGCAGTCCGTTGATGATGCCATGCGTCAGTGGGAATACAATCGAAATCCAAAAGAATATGCTTTCGGATTCAACAAGCGTGTTCTGGCTTATTTTGCCTGCGACCTTTACAATGTATATATGACCACGCAGCTTAACGGAGCAGAAACCGTATTCCTGCCTTTTAACCAAGGCAGCAACGGTGCGGGCAAGGATGGTGGTGCAGGTAACCCTACTACCGAAGATGGAAAGTATGTTACAAGCTACTTCTGGGAGAACGTTCTCCAGAAGGATAAGCTGTTAGATATCCTGCAAAAATTCATCAGCTACGAGCGTTCCGAGAAGAAGAAAATCATGCCGGATGGTTCAACAAAAACCACAGTATCATCGAAGGTCATTTTCCCTCGTTATCATCAGTTAGATGTTGTAAGAAAACTGGTATCCCATGTCCGTGAAAACGGTGCTGGCCACAACTATTTGATTCAGCACAGTGCAGGTTCAGGAAAATCCAACTCCATCGCATGGACAGCATACCGTATGGCAAGCCTGCACGATGAAAATAACAATCCTATTTTCGATAGCGTTATTATCGTTACCGACCGCCGAGTTCTTGACCAGCAGTTACAGGCTACGGTGTCCGGTTTCGACCACACACTCGGTAGTGTTGTAACAATCGATGAAAAGAAAAATTCCGGAGACTTAAGAGATGCTATAAATGATGGAAAAAGAATTATTATTTCCACATTGCAGAAGTTCCCGGTCATTTATGATGAGGTTCATTCTTCTGTGGGTAAGCATTATGCGGTTATCGTTGATGAGGCACACAGCAGCCAGACAGGTCAAAGTGCATTGAAGTTAAAAGCCGCTCTCGCAGATGTCAGTGATGCTCTGCAGGAATATGCCGAACTGGAAGAAAAGGCTGTTGAAGAAATTGAAAAGAATGACCCTCTTGTACAAGAAATGCTCAGTCAAGGCAAGCATCAGAATATGAGTTTTTTTGCTTTCACTGCTACACCAAAGGGGAAAACTCTGGAGATTTTTGGAGAACCGCAGCCGGATGGCTCTTTCCATCCATTCCATATTTACTCTATGCGACAGGCAATCGAGGAAGGATTTATTCTTGATGTGCTTGCCAACTATACCACTTACAAAATGTGCTATAAGTTAGCTAAGAGTGTTCCGGACAACCCGGAAGTTCCAACCTCTAAAGCTGTACGCACTATCCGAAGATACGAGGAGTTGCATCCACACAACCTCAGACAAAAGGCAGCAATTATTGTTGAAACCTTCCGTGATGTGACAAAAAAGAAAATCCAGGGTCAAGGAAAAATGATGGTTGTTACCGCATCCAGACTTGCAGCAGTTCGCTATTATCATGAAATCAAGCATTATCTTGAAGCAAACAACTATGATGATGTTGAAATCATGATTGCATTCAGTGGCAGTCTTAAGGATCCAGATGACCCTAATGGCATCGAATATACTGAAACGAGCATGAATGTAGACCGCAACGGCAATCGAGTAAAAGAAAGTCAAACCGCCGCTGTATTCCATGACGAAGGAAATATTCTGATTGTTGCCGAAAAGTATCAGACAGGCTTTGACGAGCCGCTTCTGCATACAATGATTATCGACAAGGAATTGCGTGATGTTAAAGCAGTACAGACACTCAGCCGTGTAAACAGAATCTATCCCGGCAAAGAGGATACTTACATTCTCGATTTCGTAAATCCTGTGGAACGAATCAAGGAGGCTTTTCAACAGTTTTATCAAGAAACCAGTCTCACAGAAGAGATTAACTTCGACTTGATTTATACCACGCAGAGAATTATTCATGAAATGAATGTCTATACACAGGATGATATAGAAAATGTAGCAAGAATTTATTTTGACCCTGATGTCAGAAAGGCAAATGCTACACAGGGACAGATTTCTAACGCACTGAAGCCTATTGCTGACAAATACAACAAACTTAATCAAGAGCAACGTTACCAGTTCCGTAGAGAAGTCCGTGCCTTTGCAAAATGGTACAATTACATTTCACAGATAACACGAATGTTCGATAAAGAACTCCATAAGGAATACATTCTGTGTTCATATCTTGGCAAGTTGCTTCCGGCAGACCCAACACCGGAGTTTGACCTTGATAACCGTGTTAAATTGGAATATTACCGCTTGGAAAAAACCTATGAGGGTGCCATTGAGTTGGATGAAAAGTCTGGCGAATGGAAACCTACCGAACCCAAAAAGGCTGGTAGCAAAAAAGAGAAACTCACTCCTCTCGAAGAAATCATTGAGAAAATCAACGAAGAATTTTTTGGCGATTTTACGGAAACAGACCGTGTTATTGTTGATACCCTGTATAACAAAATGAAGAAAGACTCCAAGGTCAAAAAAGCAGCTAAATCAAATGACCAGCAGGTGTATGAACGCAGTATCTTCCCGACCATTTTTGAAGATATGGCACAAGAGGCTTATATGGAAAATATGGCCGCCTATGAGCAGCTATTCATGGACGCAGATAAATACCGCATCATCCAGAAAGCACTTGCTGAGCGCCTCTACCAAGAATTGCATAACCGTACTAAATAATACTTAGTCCGAGCATGACACCATGTCTGCTCGGACTTTTCTTTATTCTTCTATCCCACCCTTCGGTGTATACCTCGGAATTTCATATCCATCCACACTGCCATCCAGCCACAGCACCTCAATGCCCCTATCCGGCTTGACCAGAACTCTGTCAATCACGAATGAAAGGTCATCTGCATCGGAAAGCATCTTCCAGGCACTCATGCTTTCAAAGTTCTCTATGTAGCGTTCAATGGCTGCCAGCCTGTCAGCACTGACCGCATCTGCTGCGAATTCCACTATTGCTGTCCGTATGTCCTTTGCCACAATCTTTTTTCTTGCCACATCGTGCAGGACATAAAACAGCAGCTTGTCATAGATATTCGTGGTCTTGCATTTCACGGCCGAATAGCGGTTACGGCACTGCCATACTGAATTATTGTAGGAAGTGGAATGCCACGGTCTGGGGCCAAATGTCGCACCGCACTTGGCGCATATAATTTTGCTACTAAAGAAACCAATACCGCTGTATCTGCGTTTATTCTCCCTTTTCCTGTTCTTAAAGTTTTCCTGCACAAAATCAAAAAGCCACGGGTCGATAATCGGCTCGTGGTTGTTGGAAACATAATATTGTGGCAGTTCGCCTTCATTTTTCTTGACCTTCTTCGTTAGAAAATCTACCGTAAATTCCTTCTGTAAAAG
>ERZ779892.3823-NODE-3823-length-10196-cov-2.959866_pt1 | contig 10196 bp, 3 predicted proteins | sample MGYA00511552_ERZ779892 | MGnify/ENA primary metagenome ERZ779892 (study PRJEB29588, sample SAMEA2154561) | human gut metagenome | biome: human gut; feature: human-associated habitat; material: faeces | place: Denmark | collected 2008/2010 ... | reverse complement strand
ATACTTCTAAAAAATTAGGGATGATTGCGAAAGGAGACTGTCGCAAACAAACAATTATTACATGAATCAAAACAATTTCAAACATCTGTTTTTACTTTTTTATTTTCTGTTGTTCTTATGTCCGAGTATTCTATCGGCCCAACAGAGTAAAATTACGGTAACTTCCTTTAATCGGATGGAAAACGACATCACCGCCCGTATCACAGCACCGAAACGGGATCAAAACGGAGAAATATGTGCGTTGATACGCATCGTGACCAACGAAAAAGACCTTATGTTCGAGCCCGATGCCTTAGGCATTACAGCCCGCGAAAACAAGACAGGAGAAGTGTGGGTTTATGTCCCCCGTGGTGCACGACGCATCTCAATCCTGCATGACAAACTGGGAATTCTGCGCAACTATTTCTATCCGGACATCATCGAAAAGGCAACCGTATACGAGATGGTACTCAACACAAGCGACGACCAGAACAAGCCCGTGGCGGAAAGTAACATGCAATTTCTCGTAGTCCGCCCCGAGCCGGCCACAGCCAATGTTTACATTGACGAAGAACCGGTACCTGTGGAAAACGGACTTTTCAACGCAACCATGCCGAAAGGAGAACACACCTATCGGGTGGAAGCACCGATGTATCAGCCCGATGCCGGTGTCATCAAGTTAGGTAATACTCCGGTCACCAAAAGCGTTGCATTAAAACCCAAATTCGGTTACATGGAAATCTTCTCACTACCCGAGCAGGATGCCGACGTATACATCGACAGCGTACGGGTAGGAAAAACTCCCTACCGCAGTGACCGCATGGGGATCAAGGAATATAAAGTGCGTATCGAGAAACAAACATACTTCCCGATAGACACCGTGCTGAATGTAACCGCCGGAGAAACCGTACGCCCTACCTTCCACATGATATCCACCATCAAACCGAAAGTTCCGATGAACACGCTCATTATGGTACAGGCAGGATTTGGCGGTGGCGGGCAAACCTCCTTCGGCGGCATGATCGGTTTTACACGCACCAACGGATTCTATGCCGCTTTCAGGAGTGACTTCAACTCGATCAAAACCGTAGGTGAATGTGACGATAACCAAAAGACCACCGAAGGCGCCTCCATCATCTATGAACCGGGAAGAACAGAGAAATCCTACCTCTGCATTACAGCCGGATATATGCGCCGTCTGGCTAAACCACTTTACGGCTATGCCGGCGTAGGATACGGTAACCGCACTTTTGCCTGGCTCGAAGCCGATAAGGAAGACAACTGGTATAAAAACACCGATCACTCCGCATCCGGAGTAGCGGCAGAAATAGGGGCTATCCTGCGCCTGAAAGGGTTCCTACTTTCAGCAGGATTCAACACAATCAATTTCAAACAGCATCAGGTCACCGCCGGTGTAGGTATTATTTTCTAAGAATAACATAAATCACTTCAAACGATATGAAACGACTCATACGAACCATCGCCATCCTGTGCTTTATCTGGCTGACAGGAGGTTGTGAAAAAGATACAGAACCCACTTGGATTGCCCCGAAAATGGAGATCCAAGTAGTACCGCAAGATGACATTAAACGCAAAAGCGCCATACTGAAAGGGAATATCGGAGAAAACGATCTGGAAATTACCGAATGCGGCTTCCTCTACTCCATCAACAAGACTCTGCTCGAAAGTAAAGCATTGGGTGACAAAGATGTAATCAAAGTGCCTGTAGAGCAAACATCCGGTGAAGTAAAAGTACAATTGGAAGAACTCATTCCGGGAACGAACTATTTTTACTGCCTTTTCATCACCTGCGGCAACACCACTGTCATCAGTCCGGAAATTCTGCAGTTTGCCACAGTTGCCAACAATGCGCCCGAACTGGATACAATAACCCTCCGAACCAAAGACAATCAAAGTATCACGGTCGCAAGCGAGGTCATCTCCAGCGGGGCAGAAAGCATCGAACTGCGAGGTGTCTGCTACGTCAAAGGAACCGAAGGCGACCCTAAATTGGGAGACAACAATGTGGCCGTACCCGAAGGCGAAACCGATTTCGTAGTCACCATCAGCAATTTGAGCGCCTCTACCGACTATACCATACGGGCTTTTGCCATGAACAACGAAGGCATCGTAGGATACGGCAAAACAACCGTTATCCGCACCGAGAATTCGGAAAAGCCAACCGTACGCACATACGACGAGCCAACTGTACGCGGTAATTATGCCGTAGTAACCGCCGAAGTGACCGATGCCGGAACTTCTGCCGTAACCTCCCGGGGATTCTGCTGGAGCAGTACAAACTCCACCCCCATGCTTGGTGCTTGCGACGGACAGACAGAAATGCCTTTAACAGAAAGTAATGTATTCGCAGGAGAAATCAATAAACTCAAAGAAGGCACCGTTTATCATATCCGGGCTTATGCAACCAACGGAAAAGGAACCGGATACGGCAATGCTGTCACCATCACTACCACCAGTGTGACACTGCCGGAAGTTACGATCACCACCCCTACGTTTACTACCAAAACAGCCGACCTCAGTGCCGCCATAGCCAGCAACGGAGGCGGTACAATCACCGAACAAGGATTCTGTTGGAGTGCATCCGTACACAATCCGCAAACAGGCACGGAAGGATGCGAACATAAAGCAATAGAAGGCGACGACTTCAAGTACATGTTAGAAGAACTGACACCGGGAACCACCTATTACGTGACAGCCTATGCCGTCAACGAAAAAGGAACCGGATACTCGAACGTCAAAGAATTTAAAACCATGGAGCTCACAGTGCCCCGACTGGATGCACTCGTCATCTCCACACCCAAAACAGATGGCGCAAGCGTCAACTGCACACTGCTCAGCAACGGCAACGGTACCGTGACCGAACGCGGATTCTGCTGGAGCACCTCCGTACAGAATCCTCGATTGGACATGCAAGGATGCGAAAAAATACAGATGACAGGCACGGAATTTCTACATGAATTTACCGGACTAAACCCAGGTACTCCGTACTACGTGACGGCTTACGCCACCAATGAAGCAGGAACGGGATATTCTCAGGCCGGAAGCTTCACCACTGTAACTATTTCCGAACCCACGTTGGACATTCCGTATATTTCGGCCATCAATACCACCTCGGCCTATGTGCGTAGCAGTATTATCAATGACAATAATTCTCCGGTCACAGGAAAAGGGTTCTGTTATAGTACAACGAATCCCAACCCGACAACCTCTGATAAAGTGATCAGTGTTGAAGGCAACGACTTCACGCAGCAACTGCTCGGGCTGAATCACGGTACCCTCTATTACATACGCGCTTTTGCAACCAACAGCGTAGGTACGGGATATAGCAGCAGCGAAAGTTTCACCACCACTCAAATCACCGCTCCCGGCCTGTATAGTACAAATGTCTCAGGCGCCACCATCAACAGCGCAGTACTTACCGCCACGATCTACTCGGCAGGTAACGGCACCATCAGCCGGAAAGGTTTCTGCTGGAGCACCGAAACGAGTCAGCCGGATATGGATAAAAACACCCACCAAGACATTGAAGGCAACGTAACCGCCCTCAACCACACCCTCACCGGCTTAACGCCCGGAAAGACCTATTACGTACGTGCATATGCCGTCAACGAAGCGGGAGTGACCTACAATAGCCATGCACAATTCACCACGGATGCCGTCAATAAGCCGACTTTCGGAAATATCTCCGTGACAGACGTGGCAATCACCACAGCTAAAGTCACTGCACGTATCAGCAGTAACGGAAACCAGGAAATCACACGGAAAGGTTTTTATTGGAGCAGCACCAACCACGAACCGGGCGAAAACGACCAAGTAAAAGCCATCGAAGGCACAGGAGACCAGATGGTTCTGAACATGAGCGACCTGAAATCAAGTACCACTTACTATGTACGTGCTTTTGCCACAAATTCACAAGGCACAACTCTCTCTAATATCACCTCATTCACCACCGCCATCGACCCCGTACCGGGTGATGGAGATATGGGTAATCCGGATAAATAACCCTCGAAACAGAAAAGTAATATGAAAAAGATATTCTTATATATATGTATGATATGCCTGGCAGGTCTGAGCACCTACGCTGCCATAAACGGAACACAAGCAAACGATGACACTTTTGCCACCAATGCGCTGAAAGAAGGCTCTTTCCCACTGACCTTTGAACAGGAATCTACCACTGCCCCGTGGACAACTGCGGGAAACGGGGTTGTGACCAGCAGTAATAAAGAAGCGAACTCTGAAGTAGGGTTCAGTACAACGTTCAACCTATCATTTGATGCTACGGTTTCTTTCGACTGGTCTGTCAATGGCGACCAACTGATATTTTATGTGGACAACAAGCAAGTAACTAATATATCCGGCATTATATCCAACTATACCCCTTATAGTTATGATCTAAAAACGGGTGTGCATACTTTGAAATGGAGCTACAAAAACAGTAGTTCCGCTACCACCGGAGATGATCGCGGCTATGTGAAAAATATCTATATGTCGCCAACATCATTCATAATGCCGGGCGTTGCTTACCCTGTATGCGAGACCCAACTTTACTTCGGAAATGTAGTAAAAAATGCACCGACAACGGTCAACCTGAATGTCCGCAATATCGGTAGTGAACAACTAAACATAACGAAAGTAACAACCGACAATACCATTTTCTCCATAGGAGATTATGAAAAGAATATTCCAGCATTGGAGACACGCACAATCCCTTTCACCGTCACTGTAACAGCCGAAGGACTGATTGAAGCCAAAGCTATCATAGTAACCAATGGAGGCACACGGGAGATTTCCTTGCGGGCCAATTGTACAAGCGATATAACAAGCATCGCTGTGACAAGTCCGGGGAACCTCAGCAATCAAGTATCAGCGAGCGATTATGCAAAAATCAACAATCTTAAGCTGACAGGCGTTATTAATGATACAGATATCGCTTTCATCAAGCAAAACCTAACAGCTGTCAAGACGCTGGACTTATTGGATGCCTCATTTATAAACAACAGCATCAATACGCAATTCCAAAAGAATACATGGGTAACGTTGATATTGCCAAAAGGAACATTGACAATCAATTCTGCGGCACTCCAAGAGAGTGAATGGCTACAAAGTATCGTATTGCCCGAAGGATTGACAGACATAAATTCTAATGCTTTTTACAAGTGTAGTTCTTTACAAAATATCGTCCTCCCATCCACTCTACGAACTATCGGCATAAGAGCTTTTAATGATTGTGCGTCATTAAAAGCCATAACGATTCCGGACAGAGTTGAATCTATCGAACAATATGTATTCTATGAATGCAGTGCTCTCGAAGAAATAATTATCGGAAACGGAGTAAAAAGCATATCGGGTTATGGCCCATTTGAGGGATGTAACAACCTTAAGAAAGTGGTCATCGGAAACGGCCTGACAGATTTAACCGGCAGTATATTCCAAGGCAAAACGAACCTAACAGAAGTCATATTAGGAGAAAATATAACAACAATAGGAAGCAGTTGTTTTATGGGATGCACTGGATTAGAAAAGATTACATTGCCTAAAAAACTACGTAACATCAACGGGGCTGCATTCCTCGGATGTAGCAATTTAAGAACGATTGAAATGCCAGATAGCCTAAGAACACTTAAGGATCAGGTTTTTGAAGGATGTGAAAACTTGCAAAGCATAATACTGGCAGACAGTTTAACCGGAGAGATAGGAAATAGAGCATTCTACAACTGTAAATCATTAACCACGATTACAATTCCGGACAAAGTCGAATCTATTGGACAATACGTGTTCAGTGGTTGTAACGTTCTCGAAGAAATAACCATCGGAAACGGAGTTAAGAGCATATCGGGTTATGGACCATTTGAAGGATGTAGCAACCTTAAGAAAGTGGTCATCGGAAACGGCCTGACAGATTTAACCGGCAGTATATTTCAAGGTAAAACAAATCTAACAGAAGTCATATTAGGGGAAAATATAACAACAATAGGAAGTTTCTGTTTTAATGGATGTACCGGACTGGAGAAGATCGTATTACCTAAAAAACTACGTAATATAGAGGGGGGAGTATTCTACGAATGCGACAATTTAAGAACGATTGAAATGCCCGACAGTTTAAGAATACTTAAAGATCAAGTTTTTCAAGGATGTGAAAACCTACGAAGCATAACGTTACCGGACAGTTTAGAAAGTATAGGGAATCAAGTATTCAGAGATTGTAAAGCCTTGAAATCAATAACTATTCCGTCAAAAGTCACATCTTTAGGACAATATGTTTTTTATGGATGCAGTGCCTTGGAAAGTTTTATTTTAGGAGATGGAATTGAAGAAATATCTACTTATGACCCTTTTTACGAATGTAATAATCTTCGTTATGTAAAACTCAACGATAAACTTACCTATATAAGTAATTGGTTCTCCAATAAAAGTAACCTGGAAACTGTTGTTTTAGGAAACCAAGTCACAACAATTGGTAATTCTGCTTTCGCCAATTGTAAATCACTCCAAACCATCAACATGCCGGAAACATTAACAACCATTGGAAATTCGGCTTTCAGCGGATGTAGTAAATTGGCTTCTATTTACATTCCGGAAAGTGTTAATAAAATAGAGAACTATGCCTTTAGCAACTCCGGACTTCGTACATTTACACTTCCTCAAAACATAACGATCATCCCTAACTACGTTTTTAATAATTGCGATAGTCTACGAACAATTACTCTAACTCCTCAATTGACTGCCATAGAGGAAGATGCTTTCAATTCCTGCGACAGTGTAAAAGATATCACTATCAACAATGAAAATGAAACCATTATTGCCACAGCCGGAAAATTCGCCAGCATTCAAAAAGTGACCTTTGGAGATTTAGTTACTGCCATCCCCGATAACCTATTCAAAGACAAAAAATATCTGAAAGAAGTGAAGTTCGGCAAAGAGTTAGCTGCCATTGGAGCCAATGCATTTTATAATACCGGCTTAGAGAAATTCACCCTGCCCGATCAGGTGACAACCATTGGCGAAGCCGCTTTCAAAGGAAACAAACAATTGACTGAATTCACTCTAAGCAAAAGCATCAACGAGATCCCTACAGAAGCCTTTGCCGGATGTATTAAGTTGGATTCCATCGGATTCCCTGCCTCCATTCGTAAAGTGGGTAGTAAAGCTTTCGACGGTTGTGACTCATTGCGGGTGATCGAATTAAATCCGGAATTAACAGAAATCGGTGAATATGCCTTTTATAATGCCGGAGACAAAAAACTGGAAAGCATCACCATCCCGGCCAAAGTGAAAAGTATAGGAAGCTATGCCTTCGCAAGTTGTGATACATTAAGTAATATCACGCTTGGTGAAGCAGTAGACAGCATTGCAACATACGCATTCCAAAAATGCCGCTGCCTGAAAGCAATCACTTTGCCGGCAAAACTGCGTAAACTGGAACACGATGTGTTCAACGGTACAGAGATTGCATCGCTCAACATCCCGGATCAAGTAACAGATGTCACCGGAGTATTCAACGGATTAAATAGCAAATTAACCTCCGTCACTCTCGGTAACGGGATAAAGGCACTTCCCGAAGGAATATTCAACAGTTTCTCCGCCCTACAAAGTGTCAGAATAGGAACCGGTGTCACCAAACTGCCAAGCAATACGTTCTATTATTGCAAGGCGTTGACCGATGTTACCATCGGAGCTAATGTCACGACCCTGGACGCTTATAGCTTCGGCTATTGCACAGCCTTGAAACAACTCAGCATCCCGGAGAAAGTAACCGATATACACGAAAATGCTTTTTACGGTACGGCCTTGACAGACTTAGCCCTAAATATGGAAGAGATCAAAGATTACGCCTTCAACAACCGGACGGATCTGACCCAAATTACCATCGGCAAAAACGTAAAACGCATCGGCGTTCAAGCATTCGGATATACCAATATCACAAACATCACACTACCCGAAAATCTGACTACTATTGCCGAAAAAGCTTTCTATGGAACTAAGCTGCAAAACATCCGCATCCCGGCATCGGTAAAAACCGTAGGGTCACAAGCATTCTACAACTGCAAAGAACTGCAAAGCGTGGAAATAGCAGCCGGCTCGGTATCGATCGGCAAACAGGCTTTCCAAGCCAGCCCGAAATTAACCACCGTCATCATGAAAGAAGGCGGCGAAAAGAACATTGCAACAGAAGCATTCTACAACTGCCCGGCACTGGAACAAGTCACTCTTGCTTCCACCGACTCCATTGGCACACGGGCCTTCTCCAACTGCCCGAAGCTGGCAAGCATCCATATACCCGCCAAAACCATAGGCGCCTATGCCTTTGCCAATTGCAGTACACTGACCGATGTGACCTTCGCCGAAGGCATGGACTCTATCGCCGACTACGCTTTTGTCAACTCAACGAATATCAACAGGGTGGCATTGCCGAACAGTCTGCGCACAATCGGCGCCTATGCATTTAGTGCCGAAAATAAAGAGAACTCATTAAGGAGCATCAGTTTCGGGAACAATCTGGAAACCATCGGAAAGAATGCGTTCTATAAAAGCACACAGGTAAAGGACATCGTCATCCCCGACAAAGTAAAAACCATACGGCTCAATGCTTTCAGTAATTGTGAAAATCTGCGTACGGTAAGCGTAGGCAGTGGAGTAGTCACCGTTGAACCCTTTGCTTTCAATGCCAACCCCAACCTGATGTCCATCACATGGAACAGTAAAACACGTATCGAAAACGATGCTTTCAACAGTTATGCCAAAAACTGCCTGATGTATGTCACCGCACAGACAGAGGTTCCTCAAAAATGGTATAATGTGATTCGCGACGGGGTGGCCGAGAACATTGAAATAGCAGATAAATATCCGTTCCATTGCTGGAAAGCATTTGAAGCGAAGAAAGCCATATTCCGCAAGACGTTCAGTCTGGAAACCGGACGTGGCAACGTGTCCAAGGGATGGGAGTCAATCACACTGCCATTCGATGTCAGCCGCATATGGTTCGAGTCAAAAAGTACCGAGCTCCTGCCGTTCGGCGCAGAAGGAGCAAGTACACGCCGTTTCTGGCTACGCGAACTGGGAGAAAACGGATTCCAGTCGTGTCAGCAGATAAAAGCACATACCCCTTACATTATCGCCATGCCGAACAACCGGGAATATGACGAGCAATATAACATCACCGGAGAGGTGCAATTCATAGCCGAAGATTACCGGATACCTGTCACACCCGAAGTTCTGCCAATCGTAGAAGGACCGAAATTCAATTTTGTCCCGACGCTTACAGCAGTCGAACAATCACAGGAGGTATATGCCCTGAACATCGATCCATACAACACGGAAGAGACAACCGGTAGCGTATTCGAACGTTATCGCCGTGACGTAAAGCCGTTCGAAGCTTACGTTACAGACAAACCGGGGTCGCTCAATGCGCCGCTCATGTTCAGTATCGGTGACAATGGCGGTGGTGCCACCGACATACGCATAACGCTGGGCGAAACCATCGATAACGTGAAAGCATACAGCCGAAACGGTATCCTTTACATCGAATCGGACTGTACACGTACCATCGAAATTTATGGTGTAAACGGCATGTTGCTCCGTAATGCAGAAGTGAATGAAGGAATCAATCAGGTGACCGACCTTGATGAGGGCGTCTACTTCCTTGAAGGACAAAAAGTGATTGTGAAACAATAAAATCATCATTGAGCCTCAAACAGAAAGCCAACCATTACTGAAACCATTACTGAAAAGAAACCCGTCATCGGCATGTATTTGTCAATGACGGGTTTCTTTTCAGTAATGATTAAACGATGACCGGGTAGCACTGAAGTTGTTAATTTGACAAGTACAGGGAGGAAGCGTTTTTCGAGTCAATGAGGGCCGCCCGATACAAGGAAGTAGTCACAAATGCTATTGTTCATTGTATATCAAATCATTAACTGTTCATCTCCTAAGTAAATGAATCTATATTCTTAGCCTGCAAGAATACGTATTTAATACTGTGTTAAATACAATTTTTTGTCAACAAGAATACGTATCTTTACAGGCAAAGAATTAATGTTTTGCAACAGAAGAAACAATATGCCGCAAAACGGAATTAACAATGTTAAAATCAGACATACGATTTTCTCATTGACAAGTTCTTAAAGAACGGTAATACAACAAAAATATCATGTTTTAAGTCCGATGATTTTAAAACAATACCGAAAAATAGT
>ERZ779892.3812-NODE-3812-length-10238-cov-2.217323_pt1 | contig 10238 bp, 7 predicted proteins | sample MGYA00511552_ERZ779892 | MGnify/ENA primary metagenome ERZ779892 (study PRJEB29588, sample SAMEA2154561) | human gut metagenome | biome: human gut; feature: human-associated habitat; material: faeces | place: Denmark | collected 2008/2010 ... | reverse complement strand
CCCTAATTTTGATGCGTAATCCTTCCTCTATAAAGTTGAAAAACATAAAAACATCTGCCACCTGCAACCAAACGCGTGTAATGTGCTCCTTGCGCTTTCAAGGGACTGAAGAATTTCCGCATTTCTTCTCGAAGTTCATTTTGCAGTTCCGGCAAATGGTTACTGTCTAATAAAGGAGCATCGTATTCGTCAATAAGTACTACTACCGGTTTGCCCGTCTGTTCATAAGCACGACGAATCACTCCCCGGAAACGTTCCGCGGGCGTACCTTCTATTTCTTCCTTTCCATAGAGTTTTCCCAATCGTATAAGTTCAGATTCAACTGTCCCAAGAGGTCGGAAAGTGCTGTGTACTTTGTCATACTGAAATCAAGGTGCAACACCGGATAGACATTCCACTCTTTCTCCAAACGCTCCATTGCCAAACCTTGAAACAATTCCTTCTTCCCCCGAAAATAAGCATGAAGAGTGGATACCAACAAACTTTTTCCGAAACGACGGGGACGAGTCAAAAAATAAGCCTTATTGGTATTAGCCAAACGATAAATCAACTCCGTCTTATCTACATAGACGTTGTTATTATTGCGTAACTGCTCAAAATTCTGTATTCCTATCGGGTATATTCTGAAAGTAGTATCCATAATGCCTATCCTTATAAAATTGAAATGTAGACAAATTTAGGCATTAAAATATAGACTTCAAACAGTACGTACTGTTTTCTACACTTCATTCAGTTAAAAGCAACTATACTTATACTTTCCTTTTTTTAAAAGCTATGAAGTACCCGGAAATTTATTACCTTTGTGTAATTGATTTATAAAACCGGAGTATATGAGCACTAAAATTTATCCCATTGGTATACAGAATTTCGAAAAGATTCGTAATGACGGTTATTTCTATATTGATAAAACGGCATTGATGTATCAAATGGTAAAAACCGGTAGTTACTATTTCTTAAGCCGCCCACGCCGCTTTGGGAAGAGCCTGCTCATCTCTACGATGGAAGCCTATTTTCAAGGAAAAAAGGAACTGTTTGCTGGACTAGCTATAGAAAGGCTGGAAAAAGACTGGATTAAATATCCGATATTACACCTAGACCTTAATATCGAAAAATATGATGTACCGGAAAGTCTGGATAATATACTCGAAAAATCGTTGACTGCATGGGAAAAGCTCTATGGTGCCGAGCCATCCGAACGCTCATTTTCCTTGCGTTTTGCCGGCATCATAGAACGCGCCTGCAAGCTGACAGGGCAGCGGGTAGTTATTTTGGTAGATGAATACGACAAACCCATGTTACAAGCTATCGGCAACGAAGAGTTGCAAAAACAATTCCGGAATACCTTAAAACCTTTCTATGGGGCACTCAAAACAATGGATGGCTACATAAAGTTCGCGTTCTTGACCGGCGTTACAAAGTTCGGCAAAGTCAGTGTGTTTAGCGACTTGAATAATTTGGATGACATCTCAATGTGGAACGAGTATATAGAAATTTGCGGTGTCAGCGAACGGGAAATTCACGAAAATCTGGAAGCGGAACTTCATGAATTCGCCGATGCACGAGGAACAACGTATGACAAGATATGTACAGAGTTAAAAGAATGTTATGACGGTTATCACTTTACGCATAATTCTATCGGCATGTACAATCCGTTCAGCCTGCTCAATGCATTTAAGCGTAAAGAGTTCGGCAGTTATTGGTTTGAAACGGGGACACCTACCTATCTGGTGAAATTACTGAAAAAGCATCATTATGATCTGGAACAGATGGCACACGAAGAAACCGACGTGCAAGTATTGAACAGCATCGACTCCGAATCAACCAACCCGATCCCAGTGATTTACCAAAGCGGATATCTCACTATCAAAGGGTATGATGAAGAATTTGGGATATATCGTTTAGGTTTCCCCAATCGTGAAGTGGAAGAAGGATTTATTCGTTTTCTACTTCCTTTTTATGCGAATGTGAATAAGGTAGAATCCCCGTTTGAGATTCAAAAGTTTGTCCATGAAGTGCGTTCCGGAGACTACGATTCTTTCTTCCGCCGCCTTCAGAGTTTCTTCGCCGATACGACTTACGAAGTTATCCGAGATCAGGAATTACATTATGAGAACGTGCTTTTCATTGTTTTCAAATTGGTTGGTTTCTATACCAAAGTGGAATACCACACCAATAACGGACGCGTAGATCTCATTCTGCAAACAGACAAATTCATTTATATTATGGAATTCAAGCTAAACGGAACAGCAGAAGAGGCTTTGCAGCAAATTAATGACAAACGCTATGCGCTACCTTTCGAAGCGGATGGACGGAAACTATTCAAGATAGGAATTAACTTCAGTGAGAAAACCCGTAATATCGAAAAATGGGTGGTAGAATCCTGAAGTATACCCCGCCTTGACAAAGAGTCTGTTATTATTAACGTGGTCATTCCTAAGGAATATTCAGTATATAACCTTAATTTTATAAAAATGAAAAGGCTAAATAATCGTAAAGTTTACTTTTCTCTTCATTTTTTATAGCTATATGATAAAACTTAATAAAGAGTATTTTGTCAGACAACTATAATTTTAACAACGATAATAATCATAAAAAGATCGGTATGTTTCTTTCAAGAAACATACCGATTTCACATTTGATGATAATTTATCAGTTATTAAAATTAATATCAGCAAACTTATTTACTAGTAACTGATATTTAATATAACTCCCTGTCTTAGAAGAATATTTCGTATAAATAGCCGTAATATCTACTTTATCTCCATTTTCGGGTAACGGAACAAGAGCAAAATTTGCATAACCACTTACACGGACAATCAAATTGCTAAGCTTTGACGTTTCATTACTTTCTGTATAAGTAAACAAAGAAGAGCCATAATAATGGTCATTACTATAGTTATAAGCATAGGTAGGCGTCAAACCTTCATCTTTGTAATATTTAGTAGTGTAAGTGGCAGTGGTAGAAAATCCATATATTGCTTCTAAGTATTGTGGGTATCTGTCTCCATCAAAGTTTCCCTCTTTATAGGTTAAACCTTCAAAACGGATAAGACGACCTAAAAGATCAATATCGTTGTTCGTATCCAATACTGTCTGATAATTCTCTGGTGTAACAACTAGAATATCATCATCACTCAGAGTACCTTGTTCACCTTCAAAAATATGTTCATTCACTTGCAGTAAAGTTTCAATGTTACGATTGGCATATCCATTCTCTACATCTTCATCCGTAGGCATCAACCCAACACTCAACATATATCGGTAATTACCAATTGCCAGTCCTTTAGTCTTTATATATAAAGTTTGTCCTACCTGATAATAAACATAATTGTTTACCATCAGCTTCAATTCAATAGCTGCTGTCCCGTCATAAATATACACTGATTTATATACATTCCCCGCTTGATCGCTGGAAATCACTTTCCCTTTAATCACATAATCCTCAGTAATTTCTAAAGTTTTTGCCAGCCCTGCCGTACCATAAGCATCATAAAATAATTGCTTAAAATTACGGATAGAAATAATTTGCCCATCAAAGTCCGCATCAGTCCAAACTTTAGCTTCAGCCGGTTCATCAAAGTTGTCGTAACAACCGGCAAATCCTATTGCCAGCATTACAGCCAAACATATATGCAAGAATCTATTCATCATAATTCATTCGTTTTACTTAATAGTTGATTAAAAACGGAAATACAGATTTAAATAGTAAGTAGTTCCGAACATATAAAAGTATTTAGGGCTGAACTTCTCATAATATTTTTCAGTACTTCCGTCAGTGCTTTGAGAAGACAGACGCAGCTGTTCATAGCCACCAGTCTTAATATCCTGCTTGTTCAGTAAGTTGTCAACACTCAAGCTGAATCCTAGAGTATACTTACGATCAATATACCAGTTTTTGCCTACACTTGCATTCAACACATAAGCAGCATCAAACTTCTCTTGTCCCCTCACCTTTTCGAGTCTATCATTACTTGTCACCATGGAAGGTGTCAGAGCCATATCAGTAAAAGCTATCGGTGACATAGACAGATACATATTATCATAATAATTACAATCTAACGAAACAAAGATATTGTTACGGCTGCGGTAAGTTAACCCTATATTAGCTGCTAACTGGGGAGTACTCTCTACCCGTTTATTTTTCCAATAGACCTTACCAGCTCCATCAACACCTTCATAAAGTGTTCCGTTATTGTCCTGAATATGCACATAGTTAGGATTTGAGTTATAAGTATACTGTCCCCAACTCAATGCCCCCTTCAACGCCAATCCTTCATACAAAGGAATAGACACAGCAGCTTCCAAGCCAAAATGACGTTTGTCAATTCCACTCATCGCAAAATTGGAGAATCCAGTTTCTGTATCAGAATAATAAGAAATCACCTTTGTCTGATCATTGAAAGTTGTATAGTATCCCGACACACGTGCTCTAAAGTCTCCTGAACGGAAATTATAGGAAGCATCTACACCAAAAATCTTTTCTGCAGATACACCCGGCGTTTCCGAATTACGAGTTCGAGGAGAAATAAATGCATATTGGAAAGCTGGCGCATCCTGCATATAAACCACATTCGCCTCCAGCGTATGGGCAGCCGAAATCTTATAACGGAAATTCAACTTTGCTTTGTAAGTCAAATAGTCCTGTTTCTTCGAGTCTCCTTGAGAATTGTCAGGAAACAACCCTTTTCGCCAAAGACCATGACGCCACAATGTAGTATTCCCCAATTCACCTCCCAAACCTATTTCCAGATTTTGGATATTGAAATTGTATTGTGCCCATGCGCGTGTGTTAATCACATTACCATAATAATCATAACTATATTTATCGCCCTTCTTTGCAATAGGAGCCTTACCAAATTTGTCATAATAGTCCAAATTATTCTGATAGCGATCCGGATGCATAATTCCCATATCACGTTCTGCATATTTGTCTATATCTACCCAGTAATCACCTCCTAGTAGGTCTTTCACTTGGCTGTAATACTCCGTACGGTTACGACGAAAATTCAAGCCGCCAGTCAACTTTGAGTTATCTTTAAAGAGGTGAGAGAACTGAGTATATAAGTTCCAGTCCAATTGATCTGCATGGCGTTCCTCAATCATATTGACAGCACGGTGCCCACTTCCATAAGTAGCATCCTCAGATTGGCTGCGATTAATATCGTACAAGTTTTCCCAATTGATGTGACGTATATTGTCCGTATTTGCTTTCCAAGCCTCTTCAAGCCATGCTCCTGTCGATGTATTCTCATATTTATAGTAATCAGGCAGATAACGATAATAATCAGGACGTGGATCTGGTCCTCCGTACCATGTTAGTGCCGAATAGCCATTTTTACCAAAACGTAGTGAGGAAGCTACATCCAACTGTGAACGCTCATCTATATTAAACGTATAGTTCAACATCGCAATTGGCTCATGATAATTACGTACACGGGCATTCCGCTTCTTCCCGCTTTGCCATCCCCAATTAGGATTATAATAATTATTACCAACCAAATCATACGCAGTTTGAGTAGAAGCCTGTTGTGCGCCACGTTCCGTGGGTGCTCCTAACACCATTAAACTTAAGCGATGTTGATCATTAAATAACTTCTCTACGGAAGCAAAATAGCCATAAGCATTATAATAAACTCCATCTACATATGAATTCCCCCCCTGACGCGTAGAGACAGAAAAAGCATAAGCCCATCCATTGTCCTGCAATCCCGAAGCATATGTAAGCATACCCCGGAAACGATAGGTAGAATTACCATTCACCAAACTTGCGCGAAATCCTTTACGCATCTGAGACGGATGAGTATTGATATTAGTGGTGCCTGCAATACCACCGACTCCCATCTCACTCATATTTAGTCCAGAAGAAATCTCCTGATTACGAGTAGCATCATTCAAACCACTCCACAAAGACCAAGGTGTATACCCAGTCATTGCATCGTTCAGTTGAATACCATTCAAATAGACATCTGAATACTGAGAATCATAACCACGAAGGTTGAAACGCATTTCACTAAATTGGTATGAAGCGATATTGTTAAAAACATCCTTTGAAGCTGATAGTGAAGAAGGTAGGGATTGAGTATCCTCAGCCGTTTCAGTATCAAACTCTGCAAAGATAGCATCATCTACCATTACTGTTCTTTCCGGCACCATCACTACACGCAATTCCCGCACAGATTTATCTACACGTACCGGAAGAGTCAGAGATTCAAATTCAGGTGTCTCAAAAAGTAAAGTATATTCACCTGCTGACAAATTTTCAAATGCAAACTGACCAGTTCCGTCAGTTATTGTAGTCACATTGCCTGGAGTCAATGTAACTTTTACATTGTCTATCTTGGCGCGTGTAGTACGTGAGAAAACCGTACCTTTAATGCCGCTTGTATTTTGTGCAACACCCGTCAATGAAACCAAAGACAACAATAAAAGCAATAATGTTTTTAATTTCATAAGTAAGTTTTTTATTTTCCAATATAAATATATACAGGGAAGTGGTCACTATATCCACCTTGAAAAGTATTTCCAACATACGTACGTAAAGGATATCCCTTATACTGTCCTTCCTTTTGTACCATATAATGCCGTTTGAAAATATTTCCATAGAATTTGGAGCCTTCTGCCTTCTGTATCCTCAACTTATCCCTGTCGTTATTCACCAAATTCTCCGTCACTACAATATTATCAAAGATATTCCAAGCATCTCCATAAGCCAAAGTTCCATATCCGGCTTTCAACATGACTGCATAAGGATTATAAAAATCTCCTTTTTGCAACTCTTTAACCTTCAGTTTTGCTCCCAAGCCTTCAGTTATACTTTTATCCACAGGATCATCATTAAAGTCTCCCATCATTACAACCTTCAGTTCCGGTTTAATTTGCCTTATCGAGTCAGCAAAGCCTCGCATTTGTTTTCCTACCGCTATACGCTTTGACTCAGAGGCTTCCTTACCTCCTAAACGCGAAGGCCAGTGACTCACCATAAAAAGGAAATCTTCTCCTTGAATTTTTCCCCACATGGCGAGAAGGTCACGAGTACGGAAATTCGGTTCATCAGAGAACTGTACTTTTATTGCTTTTTCCCCTTCCAGCTGAAAGATGTCCGGACGATATAAAAAAGCAACATCAATTCCACGAGCATCTGGAGAATCATAGTGAACAATACGATAATTAGCACGCTCTAGCTTTGGAGTAGCTACAATATCTTCCAATACATTTCGATTTTCTATTTCAGAAACTCCAATCACTATCGGATAACTCTTATCAATAGATGCAATATCAAAAAATACCCGTTCAACATTGCCTAGTTTCTTGTTATACTTTTCCACAGTCCATTTCTTCGCTCCCTCTGGGGTAAATTCATCATCCTTTATGTCTGGATCATTCACTGTGTCGAAAAAATTCTCCAGATTATAAAACACAATTTTATATGGTTTCTTCTGTGCATATCCCACAGAAACCACAAGAAAGAATGCTACTATGAAACTCAATAATCTTTTCATAAGCTTTTACTTTTTAATTTATATTCCAATCTGCTGGATTATAATCTTGCTTCACCGATTCCGGAACAGTCGGGAAAAATGTGAGCCCTGTTTTCTGTTCTATATCCGATACACTAGTGCAGATACTGCGCGAAGGTTGTATGTTTCCGTAAGATTTGTGCTCCACCCAGAAACCAATCGTTTTCAATTCGCTTGCAGAACAAGCTGAAACAGCCTTCCCTGTATCCCCATTCACTGTACGAAGCAATACTTTGAAATAATATCCGGGCACAGGTATCGATTTTCCATTGTTGTCCGTAGCCGTACTGTTACCATCAAACAAAGCCCCCGTCACTACATATAAGGTATCAGAACAGATATAATTGCGCACTTTTGTCTCCAGATTTACCCACATATGTTGATTTAATGTTCCAAGCTGAGGTGTCTGATTGGAGAAATAAAAAGTCTGATCATTCATTTCAGACGTAGCTGTGCGATCTGCCGAAGGCAACTGATGTCCTCGATCATACAAAGGATATTCTTTGTAAGCTCTACGCAAATATGCTTGAAAGTTCTCGTCAATATCAGGATCATAAACCCAGTCATTTGAACGAGATACACTACCAATATATGCTTTATGCAACGGATAAGCTACCCATAAAGCCGCTTTTTTCGTCTTATCGAAACAAAGAGAATAATTACGAACAGTTTTACCATTCAACTTTACATAGTGAGTAATATAGGTGTAATCTGCGTTCTCTTTCTCAACTGGCGTTTCTGCCCATTTCTCAAACGCAGGTAATGTAGTCTCTCCATGAGCAACCTGTGTCAGCTGTAACGTTCGTGAGTTTTCATCACCTTCAAACGTAATAGAAACAACTGCTACACGCTTCTCTGCACCCGTATTCGCAGAGTAATAAAGGTATAAGGCATTCACGCCCTCTTTCACAACACCTTGCGTTGATATTCCTCCACCACTATAATCGGAGTAGTTGAAAGAACACCAATCTGTTCCCGCTGTTACTTCTGCCATCCATTTAGTTCCTACCTCACCAGTAATGAGTATTGTGCCGGAACCTTGCTCATAGGTAACGGTAGGAGGTGTTTTCCAAGACACTTCTACTTCTGTAGATGTATTTGAATCATCTTCATTATTACATGCTGTGACAAAAAACACGGTCAGCAACAAAAAAAGAAGACTCTTATTTATTAGCATTTCTTTTATTTTCACTCTAAACCATTTTAGTGAATCACCAATTCTTATCCTTCTAAATTATCATCATTACAACTAAGTGTGACAGGAAACCTGGCAATAGTCTTAAAAAGACATTGCCAGATTCTTCTTTGCATTTGGAAAGTATATCCAATATTACTCGTAAATCAATTTCAATTTACTAAATTGAGCATTATTTTCATTAGTTACTTTCACACGATATTTTGCATCTATTTTTGTATCAGATAAACTATATGTAAAATCTAGGACATTAGTTTTATCTGCCCAAACCTGAGGTTCGCCACCGGCAACAACCTTATCGTCAGGATCGACAATACCCACAGATACTTTCTCTGATCTTATCTTGGTTGAAGTTACAATAACCTTAAGTAATTTTTTCCCAGAAACAGTAGGCAATTCTATATAAGCATTTGCTTTACCAATTAATAGATAATAAGCTTCCCCACTTTTTCCTCTATAATATCCATTATTCTTACTACCTTCCAACATCAGAGTCTGCCCATCAATTGTAAAGGCTTCTGCGTCAACCTTTTTATCTGCTGATTGTGCCGGGAAACCAGCAGGATAACTACCTTCCTGAGTAAAATCAATAGTTATAGTTTCTTCATTACCCGTGGAAGCAGCTTCCACTGTTATCGGAATTTCTTTTGTATTACCTCCTTCCAAAGAAATTGTTAAAGTCTGATTAACAGCTTCTGAATCAGTATTAGCTTCAGCCACTACAGTAACAGTCGTACCACTAACAGTGGCATTTAATATACCAGACAGTTTTGATACACTTAACGATTTTCCTTCGGCATTAACTAGTGAAACTTCCACCGTTTTGGAACCACCAGCTGCCGTAAAGCTTAATTTATCTGGATTTATATCTGTAATCATTGGAGAGTTAGAAATAAAATCACTCAAATCATCAATATTACGAGGGGCAATTTGCGCACCATTATATACACTTACAATACCACTTACCGCTCCAGTAGTCGCCTTATATGGATTTCCAATAATAGCAGTAGCATTTTTATGGACATAAATAGTCAGTGAAGTCCCATTCACAGTAAAACCTTCTTTATAAGTTTTATTAGTCCAAATCCCACCATCTGCTGCAGTTACATCTTTTACTTTAACAGGCATACCAGCAAACTCAGCCAGCCTATCCACTGTTACTTCAATAGGAGTTACGATATTTCCAGATGAGATAACTTCAATATCATCAATAGCCCAACCTGTAACTTGAGGTATGCCATTATACGATGTAAGTTGTGCCGTAGCAGCTTTTAAGCTAACTTTGACTTCATCACCTAAAGTAAATTTAGACTGTATTGCTGCATGCAAATCATTACCTCCATATAGCGTCAAACCTTCCCCTGCTGTTGTCGCACCTTTTGTCATAATATACAATGTCCCACTAGAAGCATTACAAACTTTAGGATCTCCGCTAACAATTGCATTAAATTCATAATCCTCAGTCAAAACCTTTGCTCCACTGTCAATCAGCTTTGCCAAATTATTAATAGGAGTTCCACTTCCTG
>ERZ779892.3810-NODE-3810-length-10243-cov-4.298194_pt1 | contig 10243 bp, 14 predicted proteins | sample MGYA00511552_ERZ779892 | MGnify/ENA primary metagenome ERZ779892 (study PRJEB29588, sample SAMEA2154561) | human gut metagenome | biome: human gut; feature: human-associated habitat; material: faeces | place: Denmark | collected 2008/2010 ... | reverse complement strand
CATTATTACACCGAAGCCGTATCGGGAGCGCCAGAAAAGAACTGTTTATCCCAAGCTACTGCGTATTGCATGAACCGCTGCACCCCTTTCCGAAAATACCGGACAACAGCCAGCCGATAAAGCCCATATAGGCCATCGTGATGAACGGGTTAGAAGTCAGCGGACAAGCTCCAGTGGGGCATCCCACAAAGTAGTAATATGCAAGGCCAACTAATGCGCCGCCTGCGGTAAAAAGAACTGGCTTCAGCCATTTTTTAATTTTTTCTTTCATCTCACATTCCTCCTGCTAAATATTCCTCTGCATAGTGAACAGCAGTTGCCCCATCGGCTACAGCAGTTACGACCTGCCGTAATGCCTTTGTGCGGACATCCCCAACGGCGAACACACCGGGGATGTTGGTGCGGGTACTCTCATCTGCAATAATGTATCCAGCCGGATCAATCTCAATCTGATCTTTCATCAATTCGGTGGAAGGCTTTCTTCCCACGCTTACAAATACACCATCGCAAGCAAGGGTACTTTCTTCTCCAGTTTTCACGTTCCTAATCTGGATACCGGTCAGCTTTTCGTTATGGAGCAGAGCTATAATCTCACTGTCCCAGACAAATTCTACATTTTCTGTTTTCATCAAAGGTTCATGGTAGATCTTTGTTGCTTTTAGGGTGCCTCTGCGGTGAACGACGATGACCTTTTTGCAGATCCGGGAGAGAATCAGCGCATCCGCCGCAGCGGTATTGCCACCTCCTGCGATGACAACCGTTTTATTCCGATAGAACATTCCGTCACAGGCTGCACAGTAATGGACACCTTTACCGATTAACGCCTGTTCCCCATCAACACCCAGCTCTCTGGGACCGGCTCCTGTAGCCAATACGATGGATTTTGCGTACATAGCGCCTTCGCTGGTCACAGCTTTCTTTACAGAACCTGACAGTTCCAGAGACAGCACCTCAGTCAGCTTGGTTTCCACACCAAACCGCTCCGTTCCTCGCTTCATTTTTTCTCCCAGGGAGAAACCGTCGATGCCATCCTCGAAGCCGGGATAGTTGTCGATTTGCTCGGTCAGAGCCATCTGCCCACCGGCAGACAGCTTTTCTAAAACCACGGTGTCCATTCCTGCTCTTGCAGCATAAAGGGCTGCGGTATACCCGCCGGGACCGCCACCTACAACGATCATGTCATAGATATGCTGCGCATTATTTACTTCCTGAGTCCGGTGCTGTAAGGTTTCCTCAATAAAAGCCACCAGCTGCGCTCTGGATTCTGGAGCGACGATAGAGCCAAGAGTCTGTCCGCTATGATAGATCAGCAGAGTAGGGACAACTTCAATAGCCTCGGTCTCAGCCAATTCCGGTTCATCATCAATGTTGACAGCAGTGAATATCAGTGTATCCTTATATTCCTCAGCAACGCTTTCCAATGCTGGAGCCAGACGGCGGCAATATACGCACCAAGGGGCTGAAAACTCCACCAGAACAGTCTTTCCGCTATGCACCATTTCTTCAAATTGATTTCTATTAATATTGATAACTGCCATATTGCCAGCTCCTTTCCTTTGCTTGATTATAGTATAGCCAATCTAAAATAACATTTCGGTGATGATATCACATAAAATAGTGCGACATTGCTGCCGCACTAAAATTTTTCGTTATTAAGTAACTCGAGGATATGTTCACTGGAACGGATGATTTGAGACTGCTTATCTTTTATGGATGTTTTTTTTGCCTCCTCCAGCGAGAGAGAAGCATATAAATGAACCGTGTATGCTTCCTGCCTGAGAGAATCTTTATACTGTTCAGCTGCAAGATATTGTTTCTCAAGAATACTTAGGTTTTACCGCCTCCTTTATCTATATTTTATCAAATCACGACACATATTCCGTGACTTAATCACCTATTTCAGTCGCAGGAGTGATGGCCGCAGCCGTGGGAACCGCAAGAGTGACCTTCCCCATGGTGGTCGTGATGATCACACCGGACATTGGGGTTGAAGTCCAGATCGCCTGCTACCAGTGCTTCTGCTGCTGCATCAGCGTTGCCGGAAACACCACCATAAAGCCGGATACCCACATCGCTCAGTGCCATCTGGGCACCGCCGCCAATACCGCCGCAGATCAGGGCATCCACCTTCAGTGCACTCAGGACGCCTGCCAGTGCACCATGTCCGCTGCCGCCAGCATCCACAACCTCAGACGAAATGATTTTTCCATCTTCCACATCGTAGATTTTAAACTGTTCGGTGTGACCGAAGTGCTGAAAGATTTCTCCGTTTTCATAAGTGACTGCAATTCTCATAATATTATCTCCTTTCGGTTTTTCGTGCATCGGATGGATTTTTTTCTGATAGCAATTTCTGCACCCGTAGGCTGCGCTGTTTCCGTTGCAGAGTGTAAAATCCCCTCCCTCGATTCGCAGAGGAAGTCCCTCAACCAGCGCATCGGCCAGTTTTTTGCGGGCAGCTGCATAAATCTGCTGAACCGTTGTTCTGGCAATACGCATATATTCTCCGCATTGCTCCTGAGAAAAACCTTCACGGTCAATCAGGCGAATGGATTCATACTCATCCACATTCAGGACAATGGGAGTCAGTTCCTCGCCGCCACGAACCGGAACAAAACCATCATTATCTGGCAAACAACAAACTTTTCTGCATTTTCTCGGTCTTGGCATAGATTCACCTCCATATTATTTGCGGCATATGCCATTTATATAACCATTATACATCCTCACTTTCCTATATGTCAACGGAATTATTGACATATGCCATAAATTGTTTTATACTATGTGTATTCAAGGAGGTGTACCCATGGATTTTTCATCCTATTTTCCAATTTGGAACAAACTGACACCGACCCAGCAGCAGATTTTGGAGCGAAATGCAGTTTTACGAAAAGTGGACAAAGGGACCGTGATTCATAATGGAACTGTGGAGTGTACTGGTCTTCTGCTGGTAAGAAGCGGACAGCTTCGTGCCTATATTCTTTCCGATGAAGGACGAGAGATTAGCCTCTATCGTTTGTTTGATCGGGATATTTGCCTGTTTTCCGCCTCCTGTATGATGAACAGTATTCAGTTTGAGATTACCATTGAGGCGCAGAAGGATACCACGATGTGGGTTATTTCTGCTGACACTTATCAGCACATTATGAAAGAGTCTGCTGTGGTAGCTAATTTTACCAACGAAATTATGGCCACCCGTTTTTCTGAGGTTATGTGGCTCATGGAGCAGATCATGTGGAAAAGCTTTGATAAAAGGTTGGCAGGATTTCTGCTGGAGGAATGCAGCTTAGAGGGAACAAATATCCTCAAGATTACCCATGAAACCATTGCGAGCCACATGGGTACCGCCCGTGAGGTAGTTACCCGAATGCTTCGCTATTTCCAGAACGAGGGTATGGTCAAACTGACTCGTGGAACAGTGGAGATTACAGACAAAATCAGACTGGAACAATTGCAAAATGATTAAGCAAAAAGGACATCTGCTTGCTATTAGTTGCAAGCAGATGTCCTGATTTTATGCTCGATCCATTCCGCAGGCCGTAGCCGATTCAATGAGACAGCGATCATTGGTCACAGCATCATAGAACCGGAAGCCGCCGGAGAAGTTATAGCAGTCAAAGCCGTTTCCGGCCAGGATACGACAGGCAATGTAGCTGCGCAGACCGCTCTGACAGATGACGTAGACAGGCTTACGCTTGTCCAGCTCACCCAGCCGCTCCCGCAGCTCGTCCACCGGGATGTTAAAGAAGCCGTCAATGTGTCCGTGTGCGAATTCTTCCACAGTGCGGGTATCCAACAGAGTTACGCTTCCGTCACGAGGAAGACGATCTGCATCTTCCAGATGCCATTGTTTCAGAACACCGTTTGCGATATTTTCAACCATAAAGCCAGCCATATTTACCGGGTCTTTCGCAGAGGAATAAGGCGGTGCGTAGGCCAGATCCAGATCCTTCAGTTCCGTGGCTTTCATTCCTGCCCGGATAGCAGTGGCCAGCACATCAATGCGCTTATCCACACCTTCATAGCCTACGATCTGCGCACCCAGCAGGCGATAAGTCGCCTTTTCAAAGACCACCTTCATTGTCATGACTTTCCCGCCGGGGTAGTAACCTGCATGGCTCATGGGTGACAGGATAACCGTATCAACATCCAGCCCTGTTTTTCTGGCGTTGGTCTCATTTACGCCGGTAGTAGCGGCAGTCATGCCAAAGATCTTGATGACACTGCTGCCTTGGGAGCCGGTATAATGGCTGTCTCCGCCACAGATGTTGTCCGCAGCGATTCGTCCCTGTTTATTGGCAGGGCCAGCCAAAGAGATCAGAGCATCCTGCCCGGTAACGAAGTGCTTCACCTGCACCGCATCGCCCACGGCATAGATGTCGGAAATGGAGGTTTCCATTCGGTCATTGACCACAATACTTCCTTTAATGCCCAGTTCCAACCCGGCATCCTTTGCAAGGGTGGTTTCGGGAGAAACACCAATGGCCAGGATTACCATATCCGCATGGAGAGACGGTTCTTCTTTCAGCAGCACATCCACGCCGCCGTCCCTTTCCTCAAACCCTTCTACGGTATGACCAAGTGCCAGCTTTACACCGTGCTTGCGCATTTCATTATGGATGAAAGAAGCCATATCGGCATCAAAGGGATTCATAAGCTGTTTTGGACGCTGGACAATGGTGACATCCATCCCCAGCTCTCGCAGGTTTTCTGCCAGCTCCAATCCAATGAAGCCACCACCTGCCAGTACAGCGGATTTGGGATGGTTTGCATTGATGTAATCCTTGATGCAGAAGGTATCTTCAACAGTGCGCAGGGTAAACAGCTTATCAAGACCTACACCGGGAAGCCGGGGCTGAGTAGGCTTGGCTCCGGGGGAGAGAATCAGTTTGTCATAGCTCTCCTCGAACTCCTCACCGGTTTCCAGATTTTTCACGGTAACTTCTTTTTTTTCGGGATGGATAGCCGTGACCTCATGGCGCACCTTCATGTTTACATGGAACCGGGAGAAGAAGCTTTCCGGGGTCTGGAGGGTCAGATCCGACCGATCGGTAATCACATCACCGATATAGTATGGCAGACCACAGTTGGCATAGGAGATATACCCCGAGCGCTCAAAAACTACGATTTCTGCCTGCTCATTCAGTCTGCGAATACGGGCGGCAGCGGTAGCACCGCCTGCCACACCGCCCACAATGACAACTTTCATGTTATCGTTCCACCTTTCCTGCATAAGCGGAAATTCCGCCTATGTTTTTCACGTTGGTATAACCCATCTGCTTCAAAATAGCAGCTGCCTGACGGCTTCTTGCACCGCTGAGACAATGAATAAAAATGGGGGTAGATTTATTGTCAATCATGCCAGCCACTTTGCTAATGGACTGCAAAGGAACATTTTTACTGCCGGGGATATGCCCCTGCCGGTATTCGTCGGGGGTGCGAACATCCAGCAGGACTGCGCCATCCGTAGTGCTATATTCTTTGACACCCTGATTGATGTCAGGGCCTTTCAGGAAATCGAAGAATCTCATCTTTGCACCTCCTTACAGCATGGCGAGAATCTGAGCCTTAGGTCTGGCACCGGTAGCTTGATTGACAATCTTTCCGTTCTTCATAACCACCAGAGTGGGAATGCTCATCACACCGAACTGCATAGCCAGTTCCTGTTCCTCATCCACATTAATTTTAACAACCTTGATATCGGAGCGCTCCTTGGCAATCTCCTCTACCAGAGGAACTACCATGCGGCAAGGACCACACCAGGGAGCCCAGAAATCCATCAGGACGGGCTTGTCCGAGTTCAAAACCTCTTGATTGAAATTGTTTTTATTAACATTGATAGCAGACATATTTAAGTCCTCCTGTTTTCTTTTTTATGGCTTTATTATATCCAGCAGTCGTTCCTTGTTCTGTGATTTTATCACTTATCGCCGTTGACTGTTTCACCGGGCCAACTATTAATTCCGCCGATCTCAATGATATTGGTGTAGCCCAGTTTCACCAGTTTTTCAGATGCCTGCTTACTCCGATTACCGCTGCGGCAGTATACCAGAATCAGCTGATCTTTATCCGGCAGTTCAGAGATATCCTCTGTGCCAATGGATTCGTTGGCAATATTGATAGCACCGGGAATATGCTTTTCGCTATATTCCTGAGCAGTACGAACATCGAGGATGATGTATCCGGTTTCCTCATCCATCATCGTAATAGCTTCATCCATAGTAATCTGTCGATAGGTTTTTTCAGCGGATTGCGTTGCACAACCAGAGAGAAGCAGTAAAGTCATTAAAATGGGAATGATTCTTTTCGTGTGGATACCTCCATATTTTGAAGATAGGGCAGCCGTTTCCAGCTGCCCTGTTTCCTTTTTTATGTTCTTGCCATTCCGTCTACACTGAGCACAACGCCCGTGATATAGGATGCTTCGTCAGATGCCAGGAACACAAATGCATTGGCAATATCCTCCGGTTGACCCAGGCGGCGCAGAGGGATCTGCTTGATGAGCGGATCAATTACTTCCTTGGGAACAGCCTTCATCATATCGGTCAGGGTAATACCGGGAGCGACTGCATTCACTCGAATACCCTTCGGACCCAATTCTCGGGCAAGGGAAACCGTCAGGCCATTGACAGCAAATTTGGATGCGGGATAAGCAAAGCCACTGGGCTGGCCGTAAATGCTGACCATTGAGGAGGTGGAGAGAATAACACCTTGACCTTTTGCAATCATGCACTCACTGGCGGCTCTTGTAGCATTGAACACGCCTTTTACATTCAGATCCATAACCTTATCAAAGGTTTCCTCCGTATACTCGGTAAAGGGAGTGCTTTCGGATACACCGGCATTGTTCACCAGAATATCAATGCAACCGTATTTTGAGGCAGCTTCTCGGAACGCATTGCGGACAGATTCCAGATTGGACAGGTTAGGACTGATTCCCGCAACTGTTGCATCAGGGTACTTTTCTTTCAGCTGCGCAACCGCTTTGTCAGCAGAACCTTGTGAGCTTGCGGTCAGGATTACCGTAGCACCTTCCTTCAAAAATTTGTCTGCGGTAGCGTAGCCAATGCCACGGCTGCCTCCGGTGATGATTGCAACTTTATCTTTCAGTCTCATAAGAATACCTCCTTGTGTTTTGTATTTGTAGTATAACCTGTTTCGGAGGCGCTCTCCGTGATAAAATCACATTTCTCCAAGAAGGAATGATAGAAAAATCATGCCCGTGCATAAATAAAAAGCCACAGTCACGCTCCGATTTGAAGTGTAGACTGTGGTTTTTATTTTACAGGTTCTGCACTTTCAGCCATCTTGATGATTTCGGAATCATCAATTTTGCTTGGAGTGTATTCGAGAACATAAGTGACTTCCGGAGAATAAGTCCAACAGAGAAATGCCGTGTCATCTTTCTTGTAAAGAGCGCCCGGCCAGTCCTGAATCATCATTTCCTCACAGCTGTCCATACCATCAACAAAATGCATCGAGGTGAGAATGTAACTACGGATAGCGAAATATGGGGGAGGCTGTCAACCAAAATATCTCGACAAACAGCCGACAAAAAATGACAGCCAGCGAAATGCTGGCTGCCTGTTCGGGCACAAAGTGGGAACGGCCCGGGAAACGCATAGTCAGTCGAGAATCTCCATGAGCCGGCCACAGCAGAAGGGGATGACCTCGCCTTTTTTGACGTGAACGGTCTTGTTGCACGTCTGACAGTAAACATCCGTGTCATACGGCGCACGAACGCTTGGGACAGCACCGGTTTCCTCTTTGGAAAGACCTTCAATGTGGAACATTGCGGTTTTGTCCTCACTGGGAATGTAGGTGCCCATTGGTTCAAGGCGCTTCGTCTTGCCGATACAGTTGGACATCTTGATCCAGAGCGCCTCCAGCTCTGTTTTTTCTGCGGGATTCTCCGGGGTGAACTCAACAATATCCTGATTGATTCGAATTTTCATAATAGTTGATCTCCTTTTCTTAGCCGCTCATCAGACCGGAGATGACGCCCATGATCTTATCATGGCAGCCGCCGCAGCCGGTGGAACAGCTTGTGATTTTTTGTACTTCTTGAAATTCGCGCTCGACGTCGGAAAAGCGGTTCGTCTGCGCAAGTGCGCGGTCAATATCCGCGAGCGTGACGTGCTTGCAGTGGCAAAGCTCTGCGTTCTCTTTGTATTCCATCGCCGGTCAGACCTCCGCAAATGCGGACTTGTCCAGACCGCAGTCAGGGCAAACCCAATCCTCCGGGATTTCTTCAAACGGTGTGCCGGGGGCAATGCCATTCTCGGGATCGCCGACGGCCGGATCATAGACGTAGCCGCAGGGACATTCGTATTTCATGCTTGAATCCTCAAAAACAATAATGATTATCATTACTGATTATAAAATACCATAACTTTCCCGATTTGTCAAGAGGGAACTTGCAAAAGCAGCGCATCCTGATGGAAGCGCTGCTTTTGCTGCAAGGGAGACATGGGAACAGATCGTGAAATGGATGCGGAGAGGGTTGAGCAAAGGGGATGCGAGGGAGCAGGACAGGCGCGGGACAGACAGACCGAAGGGGATTGGGAGCAGGCGTGGCGAGAGGATGCGGGGATGATTGTTGAGAGGGAACAGAATAGCCAGCCGGATGCGCTGATTTTTGACATATTAGACAAGAATGAGAATATAGGTTCAGAAAGAAGCTGTTTTTTGCGAAATAAGGCTAGGAATGACTGCAATGTGGTGATTTTGCAGGAAAGTTTTACCGCTGAAAAATGAGTTCCTCCGATAAGAAGTCCTTCTTCTTGATGCCGCGCTCCTTGAGGTAGCGGTCAAGTCGGTCAAAGAGCTCTGCGGGGATCTGCGCGGCTAAGGTTCTCATTTCTCCGGTCATGATTTTTCCGTCCTTCCAGTCGTAATATTCCGTGATCATGGCTTCCACATACTCACCGAGGGTCATCCCGGCTTTTTCCTGCTCCTGCCGGACTCTGGCATGGAGTGCGACCGGCAGCATGGCGCATAGGTTTTTTCTTTCTTCCATTGCAATCTCCTTTCGCTTTGGTACGCCAAGTATCGCAGGAAAAAGGAAAGAAAGCTATTCATCAGAAGCACCAAAGAAAACCGCAAAAACAAAGCAGAACTCGCAAAAGGATATTCCACAAAAATTAAATAACCAAAAGGGAGTTGTGCATTATAATTTCCTTGGTATAATGAAATGTAATCAGAATGGAAAAATTAAGAGAATAATGAGGGGGAAGTTGAGTTTGAAACGTCACATCAGCAGTCCATACAAGTTGAATTTGAAAATGTACGGTTTAATTGGCGGGGTTTCCGTGATAATAATGATTATCGCAGTTATTTGTGATACAGGTACAGGCAATCTTTTTTTAGATGTAGTCAAAAATTTGGCGTTTGGATGTGTTGCATCTACAATAGTTGCTCTACTAATTGAAATCGGAAATATAAAAGAAAAAAATGAAAGAGCAAATAGTTTATATGATGCCGTGTATGCAGATTTGAAATGGAAAATATTGTACTATCTAAAAACATGGGCACGCTTATGTGGTATTGCTTTTAACGACAAAGGCCATCAAGGCGAAAAGCATACATGGATTGAATGGTATGAGATAACAAAAAGCAAATTTGCAGAATGTGATGATAACAGACAAGCGGAATTAATGCAGTTCTTTACTGAACAACTGATGGATAGCATAGAGGGGATTGAAAAATCCCTTAAACAAATAGATAGTCAGCAATACATTTTAAATATTAATGGGATATATGATGAGGGATTACGAGAAATTCTTGGGGATTATAGCTTTGAATTTTATGTGGCAAAATTAACATTGGGGAGAGAATATGATAAAACTGATTTTTGGAAATGTTTTGATGCAATAAAACAAGATTTGATAAACTATATATATAATTGGGTAGATATAAGATATTACAATTATTGTAGGTTTAAGCCATACAAATTTCATGATGATAAATCAGAAACAATGCGTGCAATGATGGAAAGTGAAAATAAATAATGCAGTAAAGTGGAATCAAATTGCTACACCCTTTTGTTAAATAATGCATCCCCTCGGTTTAGAAATACTCCAAAGGGGGTGCAAAATCCAGAGTAGTAATCCCGAAAATTTTGACTACGATTTTACTACGAATGAGGGGTGTGAATTGCACCGTTTTGCCGTATTTTGCAAAATCGGCACTTAAAATGTAACTTTTATAATAGAAGAAACAAGTCGGCAAAATGCCACAAAAC
>ERZ779892.3804-NODE-3804-length-10255-cov-2.828824_pt1 | contig 10255 bp, 9 predicted proteins | sample MGYA00511552_ERZ779892 | MGnify/ENA primary metagenome ERZ779892 (study PRJEB29588, sample SAMEA2154561) | human gut metagenome | biome: human gut; feature: human-associated habitat; material: faeces | place: Denmark | collected 2008/2010 ... | reverse complement strand
CTCTCTTCTGTAGCCAGTCCTGACATCTGTGTGATCACCAATATCGGTATCGCACATCTGGAATTCTTCAAGACAAGAGAGGGAATCCTTCAGGAAAAATCGCAGATGATCCAGGATATGAAGAACGGTGGTTCCATTATCCTGAATGGTGACGATGACCTGCTGTCCAAAATGAGTCCTGTCAAAGGTGTGACTCCTGTCTTCTTTGGAATGGGAGACAACTGTGCATTTCGTGCTGACAATATCGAGCTACAGGGACTTCGCGGAACTTCCTGCACCATCACATTAAAGGATGGCTCTTCTTTCGACTGTCTGGTTCCTGTACCGGGTATCCACATGGTAAGCAATGCTGTTGCAGGTGCTGCTGTCGGATACACACTGGGACTGACTGCTGATGAGATCAAGGCCGGCATCGAATCCCTGCCTTCCATCCCTGGACGTAACCACATCATCGAGACCAATCATATGATCATCTTAGATGACTGTTACAATGCCAACCCAATCTCCATGAAGGCTTCCATTGATGTCCTTAACATGGCAATCGGACGTAAGGTTGCAGTTCTTGGTAATATGGGAGAACTCGGTGACACTGCAGAGGCACTTCATGCAGAAGTCGGTACATACGCAGCCGAACAGAATGTAGACCTTGTCTGTGGAATCGGTGATCTGACACGCTCTCTGGTAGAAGAAGCGTCCAAAGGTGCGAATACAGAGGCACTCTGGTTTGCAGATAATGAAAGCTTTATCCAGGCTATACCTGACATCATCAAAGATGGAGACAATGTTCTGGTAAAAGCTTCTCACGGAATGAATTTTCCACAGATTGTTCACGCTCTGGAAGAATTATAGATTTAAGGAGAACATATTTATGGATTATCAGATTCTCGTCCTTGATCTGGACGGAACTCTTCTGAATACAAAAAAAGAACTCACAGAAAATACCAGGCGCGTTCTCAAGGAAGCTATTGATGCAGGTATCCTTGTTCTGATGGCTACCGGCCGGCCATATACCGGCATTCCCGCGGAACTGAGAAATTTTCCGGGAATTCACTATGCTCTCACCTCCAACGGAGCCAGAGTCCTTGATACAGACCATAATAAACTTCTTATCGAGCAGCTTCTTCCCATGGAAAGTGCAAAAAAAGCTCTCCGTATCTTTGAAAAATATGATACTTTAAGTGAGATCTATTTTGACGGCCAGGGATATGCAGACGCTGCCAAGCTTGATAATGTAGGAAAATACCATCACGACCCTAATATGTGGAATTATGTCCGTACTACCCGTATCGCGGTTCCGAACATCCAGGATGTCATTACAAAAGAAAACAGAAGCATGGATAAAGTCCAGGCGCTTTTTGCAGACATGGAGGAACGTGCCGCCGCCTGGAAGGAATTAAGTGAACTTAAGGAGCTGGAGCTTGTAGGCTCCTTAAGCTACAATATTGAGATCAACGCCGCCGGTGTCAACAAAGGAACCGCTCTTGTTGCTCTTGGCGAAATGCTGGGAATCCCAAGGGAATCCATTATGGCATGCGGAGACGGTGACAACGATGTCCATCTTCTCCGGGAAGTCGGTTTTGGCGTAGCCATGGCCAATGCACAGCCCCAGGTAAAAGAAGCAGCCGATTATATTACTGCTTCCAATGACGAAGACGGTGTAGCACGCGTCATTGAAAAGTTTGCGCTGCACCGATGAGATATTCTATTATGTATGCCAAAAAGGAACCGACAGTTTTTACGCTGTCGGTTCCTTTTTTAGAATGGGATTGAATAGCGGTACATTCACATTCGATCAATATTCATAGTTTCCTGCCGGCTGTTTGATCCTGGTAAGAAGATCATGCCAGGACTGATCCCAGATATACCATTTTCCGGTTTTGGAGTGCTTATATGTACAGATCCATCTGGAACTGTCGCTGCCTGCAAAATCAGTAAATGATCTGTAGATCGCAGGAGTGGTCTGGGTCGGTTCAAAATACGGGATATCTTCACTGATGGAATTTCCCTTACCCGGAAGTGTGTCCTGTCTTAACGTAATGGAAATCGGTTTAGACGGAGTATAATTGTTGGCCGGAGTTGCTCCATTCAGGTAAGAATTGCCAAGATATTTATATCCGTTATCCGCTTTCATACGATCCCTCAAAAAGTTTTTGTAATACTGAGTCATCTCTTTATTGTTGAGATAAGAAATCATCTCCTCGCAGTCCGTCGGATTGGTCGGTGTCCAGGTACGATATGCAAGGATCAGAAGAGCCATGGTCTTATAGCGTCCGTCTGCCGTTGTGATATCATACTGTTTCAGCTCCTCTGCATTGGTCGGGATCGTAGTAAAGGTGTAAGTATAGGTATTTATCGTTACATTAATGACTTCCTTCTGTCCTTTATCATTGGTGATCTCTTTTTTTGCAGATTTAGTTCCTTTTGTAAGAACCGGCTCCACCTGTTTCTTTACTGTCTGTGTCACGTGGACAGTACAGCTACCTCGCCAGGTACTCTTATCCCGGACCTGGATCTTTGTTGTTCCCACATTCACTGCCGTTACTTTGCCTTTACTGTCTACAGTTGCAACAGATGTATCATCACTGGTCCATACAAGAATCTCTTTATAATTCTTTACCTGAAGCTGTCTCACATCACCTTTATTCATATTTAAGGTGGTGTCACTTAAAGATGGTTTCGGCACCGGTGTAGGTGTCGGCTTCGGTTTCTGCGCTGCTTTTACTGTAACCTTACAGTTAAATTTCTTCGTATTTGCCTTCGCTGTGATTACTGCTGTTCCTTTTTTCACTGCGGTGATCTTTCCTTTGGAATCCACACGTGCGATCTTCGGATTGGAAGAAGAATATTTCACCTTCACAGTTGTTCCTGTCAATTTAATGGCACTGGATTTCTTTTCTGTTAATGTCAGCGATGTCCTGCTGAGCTTCGGTGTTTCTACCTTTACAACACATTTATATGTTTTTTTGCTTACCTTTGCATAGATCGTTGCGGAACCTTTATTTTTGGCAACCACCTGACCTTTGCTGTTTACGGTCGCAACACTCTTTTTGGAAGATCTCCAGGCAACCTTCTGCCTGGTTCCGGTAACCTTAAGTGTTGTCTTCTCACCTTTTAAAAGAGTTACTTTTGTTCTGTTCAGTTTTGGTGCGGCGCTGACCGTCACACTTCCAAATGCCATCGTAAAAATAAGGCTGATCAGCAGCACAAAACACAACAGATTTTTTTTCTTTTTCATTCTGATTTCCCCCTTTCCGGTAAAACGTATATTTACGTCATATATTGCTTTAATCACATTTTAGAGGAAATCCCTTATAAAAACACTAGCACTTATGATAGTATCCTTGTAAATATGATCGTTTATATTCTTTCATCGCCCATACCGGGGCTTATTGTCAGGAAACAAAAATAAAACAGGACTGATTTTTGATACAGATACTTGAAATCAAAAGTTTCATCTGTTTAAAAATCAGTCCTGTTATATAAAAAATATCATGGTTGATCCGTAATAGCAGGCAGATCAAGGCATTCGCTATCTGCTCATAATGATACAGTCACGTAACATCGCCAGTGCATGCGCTGTAGTCTGCTCGCGGATCCGCATGCGGTTTCCTGTAAAGTGGAACTCTTTAGCAATAGCCTTGCCCTTATAGCAGCAGCCCATAAATACAGTACCAACCGGAGTTTCCTTTGTTCCGCCTCCCGGTCCTGCCAGACCCGTCACGGAAATACTGATGTCTGCTCCGGATGCTTTGCAGGCGCCCTTTGCCATTTCTCTGGCACACTTGGCGGAAACTGCCCCCTGCTCCTTCAGAGTACGCTTCTTCACTCCCAGACATTTATGCTTGGCCTTGTTACTGTAAGTCACAAAACCATAGCCAAACACCTCAGACGCACCGGATACATTGACAATGCGCTGGGCGATCATACCGCCGGTAAGCGATTCCGCCAGGGAAAGCTTCAGATCTTTCTCTTTCAGAAGATCGATCACCGCTTCCTCCAGTGTCTTGCTCTCATCTGTGGCGAAAACATTCTCTCCAAAACGCTTCTTTAGCTCCTTGACAACCGGTTTGATCAGCTTTCTGCAGGCCTTTTCATTCTCTGCGCTTGCTGTCACACGAAGATGCACTTCACCGGTTTTTGCATAAGGTGCAATGGTAGGATTGGTCTGGCTTTCGATCAGATCCTGGATTTCCTCTGCTACCTGACTCTCACCGATCCCGCTGATCTTTACCATCTGGGACACAATGATCTCCGGCTGGTTTTTCTGCAGATATGGGACAACGTACTCCTCGAACATGGGCTTCAGCTCATTGGGAGGTCCAGGAAGAAGGATCGCGGTTTTTCCTTTTTTCTCAAGGATCAGTCCCGGAGCAGTTCCGTTATGATTGTCAAGAACAATGGCTCCCTCAGGAACCATGGCCTGTTTATAGTTGTTCTTCGTGATACGTCTCTGAGGATTGTTTTTCTCATATTCCTTCAGATATTTATCGATCAGTTTCCTTGAGTGGGAATCTTCCTTAAGAGGCATTCCCATCAGATCCGCAGTTACTTCCTTGGTGATATCATCCTCTGTTGGTCCAAGACCTCCGGTGAGGATCACAACATCGGAACGATCCAGTGCAGTACGGATCACGTCACGCATACGGCCTTCATTATCACCTACTACATCCTGATAGTAAACACTTAACCCAAGCAGGGCGCATTTTTCAGAAAGATAGGCGCTGTTGGTATTTACGATATTTCCTAGAAGGATCTCGGTTCCTACGGATATCAGTTCTGTGATCATGAAAAGAAACTCCTTTCGTATACTCTGATCCCTACTCCTGCATGGAAAGGACCTTTCTGTTCTGCATGATATAAGTCAGCAGGGAGATAATGGTCAGTGCAACGGACAGCCAGATAAATATCTGTGTCAGCACTGCAAAAACACCTCCGAAATCCAGCATCAGAAGTATGATCATGATCATCTGGGAAACGGTTTTGAATTTTCCCCAGTAGTTTGCGGCAATGACAATTCCGTTCTCCGCTGCGATCAGACGGAAACCGCTGATGATAAATTCCCGTCCGATGATAATGATCACAACCCATGCCGGAAGCTTGTCAACCTCGATCATGCAGATCATGGCAGAGCATACCAGAAGCTTGTCTGCCAGCGGATCCATAAATTTTCCAAAATTGGTTATCAGATTATATTTTCTGGCAAGATGACCGTCAAACCAGTCTGTCACACTTGCTGCGACAAAAATCGCAAGACAGATCCAGCGGTTTGCTTCTCCTCCCCATCCTGTCAGTAAGAAAACTACAAGAAATGGTACAAGTATCATTCTTGCAACTGTAAGTTTATTCGGTGTATTCATCGCTCAGCACTCCTATCAAATCATACTCAAGCGCACCTGTCACACGTACCTTTGCAAAATCACCTGTCATAAGCAGTTCGCCTGTCTGAACGAAAATGTATCCGTCAACCTTCGGTGCATCCCCGTAGGTACGTCCGATATAGGCACTTTCATCTGCAACTTTTCCTTCGATCATAACAAGAAGTTCCTGTCCGATACGGTCCTGGCCTCTGTCATAAGAAATCTCCTGCTGAAGCTCCATCAGCTCGTCTCTGCGTTCTTCCTTCACTTCTTCCGGAACCTGGTCTGCCATCTCTGCTGCCGGGGTATTCTCCTCCGGAGAGTAAGTGAAGACACCGAGACGGTCAAATTCCATCTCATCTACGAACTCCTTCAGTTCTTCATGGTCTTCCTCCGTCTCACCCGGAAATCCGGTGATCAGAGTTGTACGCAGTACGATATCCGGAATCTCCTTACGGAGCTTTCCGACAATATCGATCAGTTCCTGTTTGGAAGTACGGCGGCCCATTCTTTTAAGAATTCGGTCCGATGCGTGCTGGATCGGAATATCCAGATAATGACAGATCTTCTTCTCATCACGAATGGTTTCGATCAGTTCATCGTAAATCTCCTCCGGATAACAATAAAGGATGCGAATCCAACGGATACCTCTGATCTCACAGAGCTTCTTTAAAAGAATGTGAAGAGATTTTTTGCCGTAAAGATCCTTTCCGTAAACGGTGGTCTCCTGTGCTACCAGGATCAGCTCTTTCACTCCCTGTTCAGCCATATCCTCTGCCTGGGCAATGAGGCGCTCCATTGGGACGCTTCGAAATTTACCTCTGAGCTTCGGGATAATGCAGTAGGTACAGTGCTTGTCGCAGCCTTCTGCGATCTTCAGGTAGCCGAAATGTCCACCTGTTGTAAGGACACGTTTGCTTCCTGTATCCGGCAGATAATCAATATCACGGAATTCTTCGAAATGATTTCCGGCTACTGCTTCCTCCAGAGCCTTTACGATGTCGCCGTAGGATGTGGTTCCAAGAACAGCATCGACCTCCGGAACCTCCTCAATGATCTCTTTCTGGTATCGCTGTGCCATACAGCCGGTAACGATCAGTGCATGGCAGCTTCCTGTTTTTTTGTATTCTGCCATTTCAAGAATGGTTTCCACACTCTCTTCCTTGGCATCCTTGATAAAACAGCAGGTATTGATCACGATTGCATCTGCCTGTGTTTCATCGTCTGTGATCTCATGACCTCCGGCTGTAAGAAGTCCCAGCATTTCCTCAGAATCCGCCAGGTTCTTGTCACAGCCAAGAGAGATGAATAATATTTTCATAAAATTACTCCGCTTCTGTCTGAGCTGCTTCTGCAGTCTCAGTGCCCTCTGCGGTCTCGCCCTCTGCTGCCTCAAGAGCCTCCTTCTCAGCTTCAAGAGCCTCCAGCTCTTCCTCTTCCTCCTGTCCGGGAAGGATCTTTACTTTGCCCTTGTAAAGCTCATCAATGGCAACGGAAAGCGGTTTCTTTCCTGCTGCACCCGGTACAAGCGGCTCTGCTCCTGCGATCAGCTGGCGGGCACGTTTGCTTGCTGCAAGTACAAGAGAATAACGGCTGTTCAGCACGAGAGCCTCATCGTCGTCCTCGTTGTTTGTGTTGATAGCCTCAATTAATTCTGAATAAGATGGATGTATCATATCTTTTCTCCCTTCTGTAACGGCAGGGCCGTATTTAACTTGTTAATTGGTATTTATAAAAAAGCTTCCGCTTCTTTCTGGATCCTGGATACAAAATCATGATTCCTGGATGTACGCATGCGCTCACACCGGATGGTCTCATGAAGTGTATCAACACATTCCTCCAGATCATCATTGATCAGGAGATAATCATATTTATCCATTCCTCTGGATTCTTCAACCGCTCTTCTGAGACGCCCGTTGATCACATCCAGAGTCTCTGTTCCGCGACCTACCAGACGGTTCTTAAGCTCCTCCATAGACGGCGGACATACAAATACCAGCAGTGTATCCGGAAACTTCTCACGGATCTTCATGGCACCCTGGATCTCGATCTCAAGGATCACATCTTTCCCTGCGGAAAGCTGCTCCTCTACATATTTGCGGGGTGTGCCATAATAATTCTCCACATACTGTGCATACTCGATCAGTCCGTCTTCCCGGATCAGCTGTTCAAATTCTTCTTTTGTGCGGAAGAAATAAGCCTCTCCGTCCTTCTCGCCTGGTCTTGGATTTCTGGTAGTAACAGAAACAGATAATGCATAATTGTCATATTTTTCCATCAGCCGTTTCATGACAGTACCTTTTCCGGAACCGGAAAAGCCCGAAACAACAACTAAAATTCCCTTACTCATTTCCTTCCTCCTTCGTTTCCTCTCCATACGCTTCCGAAAATCTCCTGGCAATGGTTTCCGGCTGCAGAGCGGAAAGGACAAGATAATCATCGGAAGTAACGATCACTGCTTTTGTTTTTCTTCCCTGTGTGGCATCGATCAGAGTTCGGGTCCCCTTGACACTCTGTATCATGCGCTTTACAGGAGCGGCATCCGGACTTACCACAGCCACGATCTTGCGTGAATTGACAACATTTCCAAAGCCTACATTAATAAGTTTCGCCATTTACGCTCTCCCTTTCTGTCTGTGTACAGCCTGTTTCCTGTCCGGTTACTCGATATTCTGGATCTGCTCACGGATCTTCTCGATCTCTGTCTTCAGATCGATGGCCGCGTTGGATACAATAAGATCATTGGATTTAGACAGGATAGTGTTCGCCTCACGGTTCATCTCCTGTGCCATGAAATCCATCTTACGCCCCACGCCCTCGTTCTCATCCAAGATCTTTCTCATTCCGTGGATGTGGCTTCGAAGACGTACCGTCTCCTCATCATTGCAGATCTTATCTGAAAAAAGTATCACCTCTGCGGCGATCCTGGAATCATCGATCTGGTTATCTTCAAGTAGCTCGTGCATCTTGGCTTCCAGTTTCTCCCGATAAGCCTTCACTACTTCCGGAGAACGTTTTTCCACTACATCGACCTTTGCTTCCAGTCCGTCCAGCTTCCCAAGAAGATCCTGTTTCAGATTAGCACCCTCACGCTGGCGGGTCTCCACAAATTTCCGGCAGGCCTCATGAAGCGGACCCTCCAGAAAATTCCAGAGCTCTTCCTCATCCGGAGCCTGCTCTTCCATCGTAAACACATCCGGATATCTGGAAAGTGTGGAAACACGGATATCATTCTCGATCCCCAGTTCCTCACTCATCTGGTTCAGATAACCCAGATATTCCTTTGCCAGCTCTGCATTGTATTTCAGAGCCATTCCGCCCATTGTATAGTCTTCATAGGTGATGAACACATCGACTTTGCCGCGGCGGATATAAGTCTTCATCACATTTCGGATCTCTCCCTCAAAATAGCTAAGTCTTTTCGGCATTTTGATGTTCAGATCCAGATATCTGTGATTGACGGATTTCAGTTCAACAGAAACCTTACGCTCTCTGGAAACTGCTTCTGCCCTGCCAAAGCCGGTCATACTTTTTATCATGTTATCCTCCAATACTGCCTCTTAAGTTTATCAGCTGCTGATAAATACAGTAACTGATTGCATACGGATTTATTATAGTTCATTCCAAAACCCTAGTCAAACTCTTTTTTTACTGTTATAATAACTGATGTTGAAATGGAGGTAAAATCATGGCATTTGACGGAATTACAGTTTCTGCTCTCGTGGCAGAGATCGATGATAATTTAAAAGGCGGACGTATCAACAAGATCGCCCAGCCGGAAAACGATGAACTTTTGATCACAGGAAAGGGCGCAAATGGACAGAAACGTCTTCTCTTAAGTGCAAGCGCATCCCTTCCTCTGATCTATTTTACAGATAAGAACCGTATCAGTCCTTTAACCGCACCGAACTTCTGCATGCTTCTCAGAAAGCACATCGGAAGCGCCCGTATCCTTGATGTGAAGCAGCCTGGAATGGAGCGCGTGGTGGAATTTGAGCTGGAGCATCTTAATGAGCTGGGGGATCCCTGCAGAAAGCGTCTGATCATGGAACTGATGGGCAAGCACAGCAACATCATCTTCTGTGACGAAAAGGGAATGATCCTGGACAGCATCAAACATGTCTCTTCTCATATGAGCTCTGTCCGTGAGGTTCTTCCCGGAAGAGAATATTTCATTCCCAATACCAGGGATAAAGAAAATCCGCTGACTGTTTCCGAGGAGGAGTTCACACAGCACATCTGTAAAAAGCCTGTAAATATTTCCAAGGCGCTTTACACTTCACTCACAGGTATGAGCCCGGTAATGGCTGAGGAGATCTGCTACCGTGCATCCATTGACGGAAGCGATGCATCGCAGTCCCTAGATGAGGCAGCCTGCACCCATCTTTATCATACCTTTCTCCGCCTTATGGAACAGATTCGGAACAGAGAGTTCACCCCAAATATTGTCTACCGCGGAGAGGAACCTGTGGAATACGGTGTCTTTCCTTATCAGCAGTTTGGCAGTGAATACCGCAGCGAAATCTTTGACAGTGTCTCTGTTATGCTGGAGACCTATTATGCTACCAAAAGTCTGCTGACACGTATCCACCAGAAATCCTCCGATCTTCGCCGTGTAGTACAGACCGCTCTGGAACGTAACCGAAAAAAATACAACATCCAGAAAAAGCAGCTGAATGATACTACAAAAAAAGATAAATTCAAGGTCTACGGTGAACTGATCAACACCTACGGATACGGACTTGAGGAAGGCTGCAAATCCTTTAAAGCACTGAACTATTACACCAACGAGGAGATCACTATCCCGCTTGACCCGACACTGACTCCGGCACAGAATTCCAAGAAATATTTTGATAAATACGGAAAGCTGAAGCGTACAGAGGAAGCCGTCACGGAAC
>ERZ779892.3803-NODE-3803-length-10258-cov-10.046163_pt1 | contig 10258 bp, 7 predicted proteins | sample MGYA00511552_ERZ779892 | MGnify/ENA primary metagenome ERZ779892 (study PRJEB29588, sample SAMEA2154561) | human gut metagenome | biome: human gut; feature: human-associated habitat; material: faeces | place: Denmark | collected 2008/2010 ... | reverse complement strand
CTTGAGATGCCTGCCCTGACAGTACAGCTTACCGCCGCTTTCCTCGATGGAAGCGCCCAGCGTCCTGAGCGCCGCCAGGTGCAGGTCGATGGGCCGCGGCCCCAGCTCGCACCCGCCGGGATAGCTCAACTCCGCCCAGCCGCACCGCGCCAGTATCGCCCCCAGAAAGATCACGGACGACCGCATCCGCCGCATCAGCGTCTGGGGTATGTCGCACCGCGTCAGTGTGGTGCTGTCCACCAGCAGGTCGTCTCCGTCCCACTGCACGGCGCAGCCTAAGTACCGCAGGATATCTGCCGCCGAGTCCACATCGCTCAGGTGCGGACAGCCCTCAATGCGGCATACGTCTCCGCTGAGCAGCGTGGCGGCCAGAATGGGCAGTACGCTGTTTTTCGCGCCCTGCACCGCCACCTCGCCCCGCAGCGGCGTGCCGCCCTCTATGGTGATATACCTCATGTGCCCTCCCTTTCCCGTCCATCCAACAGCTATGCCATTGTATGAACGGACAGGGGAGAGGGGTGACTCCCTTACTTCCGCACCAGCGCCATGACCGTGTCGTAGATACGCGCCGTGGCGTCGGGGATACCCAGCTCCTTCATGGCCCGGGCCATGGAGGTACGCTTTTCGTTATCGGAGAGGATGGCCTCCACGGCCTTGTACAGCCCGCCGCCGGTGCTCTCCGGCTCGGTGATGACCACCGCGCCGCCGTGCTTTTCCAGCAGCCGCGCGTTCTTCTCCTGATGGTTGTTGGTGACGTAGGGTGATGGCACCATCACCGTGGGCTTGCCCAGCGCCGTCAGCTCACTGATGGTGGAGGCCCCAGCGCGGCACAGCACCACGTCCGCCGCCGCCATCACCACATCCATGTCATAGATATACTGCCGCACGTCCAGCCGGTCGGACTTGGGCAGTCCCAGCTCCCGCAGCTTCTGCTCCATGGCCTCCCAGCCGCCCTTACCCACCGCGTGGATGTGGCGGAAGGGATAGCCCTCTGCGTCCTCCCGGCGGAAGAAGTCCACCATGCACTCGTTCATGTGGCTGGCGCCCAGGCTTCCCCAAAAGGATACCACAAGGGGTGCCTCGTCGTCAAAGCCCAGCTTTTTCCGGGCCTCCTCCCGGCTCAGCCGGAAGAAATCCCCCCGCACCGGCGTGCCGGTGACGGCGATGCGCTCCGGGTGCTTGTAATGCTGGCGGCAGTCCTCAAAGCCCACCATGATGACGTCGGCGTAGCTTTCCAGCATCTTCGTGGTCAGCCCCGGCACCATGTTGCTCTCATGCACCGCCGTGGGGAGGTGTGCCCTGGCCGCCGCCTTCACCATGGGATAGCTGGCATAGCCGCCGGTGCCCACCACCAGGTCGGGCCTGAAATCCCGCAGGATGGCCCGTGCCTGCCGTCCGGAGGACGCCAGCACCCGCACCGTGTGCAGGTTGTGCCGTATACCCTCGATGCTGAATTTCCGCTGAAAGCTGCTGACCTCCACCGCGGCGTAGTCGTACCCCGCCTTGGCCACCAGCTCGCGCTCCATGCCCGTGGGCGTGCCCACGAACAGCACGGCCGTCTCCGGATCTTTCTCCTTCATATACCCCGCCAACGCAAGGGCAGGGTTTACGTGTCCCGCGGTGCCGCCGCAGGTAAATATCACTCTCATTCTGCTGCTCCCTGGAACCGCCGCGGCGGTCCGACCTCTATATTTTGATACGAATAGTAGTTTTCCTGCAATAAAATACGGAATGTTGTCAAATCCTGCGCTTTTATCCCGCCCGTGCCGCCGGTATCTGTCGCGATACGCTCAGCACGATGCCCATCTCCACCAGCTGCAAACACAGCGCCGTGCCGCCGTAGCTGAAGAAGGGGAGGGAGATGCCCGTGGTGGGCACGAAGCCCGACACCACGGCGATGTTCAGAAATGTCTGCAAGGCCAGATGGGTCATCACGCCCACCACCAGCAGCGCGCCGAAGCGGTCCCGGGCGTGGAGCGCGATCCAGAAGCCCCGCAGGATCAGCATGGAGAAGATCAGCATAATAACGCACGCGCCGATCAGCCCCAGCTCCTCGCAGATCACGGAAAAGATGAAGTCGTTGTACTGCTCCGGCAGGTACAGGAACTTCTGTCGTCCCCGGCCCAGGCCCACGCCCAGCAGGCCGCCGGAGCCGATGGTGATCAGGCTCTGCGCCAGCTGGTAGCCGTCGCCATAGTAGTCCTCCCAAGGGTTATGCCACATCTCGATGCGCGCCGCGCCGTACTTGATGACGCCAGCCTCCGCCAGCTTGATGAACAGAAAGCCCAGCGCGCTGACGCCGCCGACGCCCACCGCCACCAGCCAGCCCTGTATGCCGCCCACGATCATCAGCACCGCGCCGGTGGCGAAGATCAGAACGGTGCCCGACAGGTGGGGCTCCAGCATCATCAGCACGCCGATGACCGCCAGCAGCGCCACATAGGGCAGTATGCCCTGCCGCCACGTCAGCATCTTCTCCCGCTTTTTGGAGATGGTGTCGGAGAAGTACACGATGACCGCTAACTTGGCGATCTCAGACGGCTGGAACTGGAACACGCCCTTGATGCCCAGCCATCGGGTGGCGTTGTTGGAGGTGATGGCCAGCGGGTTGTGGGGGATGATGACCAGTATCAGCAGAAACAGCGCAAGCCCCACCAGCAGCCGTCCCGCGCCGCGCCAGCGCTGATAGTTGATCTTGCTGACGATGAACATGGCCACAAGACCCAGCGCCGCGAAGGCGGCCTGCCGCTTGAAGTAGTAGGTGCCGTCCCCGGTGTCGTAATAGGCCCGGGGAAAGCTGGCGGAAAACAGCATGATCAGGCCGATGACCGTCAGCAGCAGCGTCAGGATCAGGAAGGGGAGATCCATCTGCCCGCGGGCGGCTTCCTTATGCCGGCGCTCCACCTGCCGCATCCGTTCCTGCTGGGCCTTCCGGGCGCGCTGTTCCTCCCGTGTCATAGTCTCCCTCCTTCCCTGTGAAAATAGTGCGAAGCCTTAGAAGCTGAAGCGCTGGCACACGGCCAGATAGGCGATGACGCAGCCTATGACACTGACGGCGGTGAACACCGCCACCACCTTGGTCTCCTTCCAGCCGCACATCTCGAAGTGATGGTGCAGCGGCGCCATCTTGAAGATGCGCTTGCCGTGGGTCAGTTTGAAATAGCCCACCTGGATAATGTCGCTCAGTGTCTCGCAGATATACACGATGCCCACCAGGATCAGCACCAGCGGCATATCATAGGCGAAGGCCAGCGCCGCCACGGCGCCGCCCAGAAACAGCGACCCCGTATCGCCCATGAACACCTTGGCCGGATAGTGGTTGTACAGCAGGAACCCCAGCAGACCGCCCACCAGTGCGCCGGAGAACAGCCCCAGCTGCTCGAAGCCGGGCCAGATCACCGCCATCACCAGGAAGAACAGACCCACCGGCACGGTCACACTGCTGCTCAGTCCATCCAGACCGTCCGTGATATTCACGGCGTTGACGGTGCCCACGATCACAAAGGCCGCGAACACCAGATACACGATCCACGGCAGCACGATGTGGGTGTTCCAGAAGGGAATATACAGGTTGGGGCTCAGCATCCCCTCGTACCGCATCAGGCACAGGAACGCCACCGCCGCCGCCAGCTGCAAAATAAACTTCTGCGGCGCGGTCAGGCCGGTGTTCTGGTGGTGCTTCACCTTCTGATAGTCGTCGATATATCCGATAGCGCCGAATACCAGCGCGAACAGGTACACATACAGGTGTACGAAGCTGCCGGCCATCATCCGCTGCCAGCCCAACACGACGATGGTGAGGCCGATGCCGATGATGAACATCAGCCCGCCCATGGTGGGGGTGCCCTGCTTCGTCATATGCCAGGAGGGCCCGATCTCCTTGATGGACTGTCCCGCCTTCAGCTTTACCAGCGCCGGTATCAGCAGCTTGCCTGCGATGGCGGTGACGATAAAGCATACCGCGACAGGCAGCACGATCTCCATAATTCCCATACTATCTTGCTCCTTCCCTCCGCGCCGCGCGGAGGTCTTTTCTTTATTTCTGCGTTTCCTTCAGGTGCTCGGCCACGATGACCCGTTCATCCATGGGATAGTGCTTGTGGTCGATCTCCTGGTAATCCTCGTGGCCCTTGCCGGCCAGTACGATCACGTCGCCCGGCTGGGCGTGGTCCATGGCGTAGTGAATGGCGGCCACCCGGTCGGGGATCACCGTATAGGGTGTGTCATAGCCCTTCAGTCCCACCAGGATGTCGTCGATAATGGCCTCCGGCTTCTCCGTCCGGGGGTTGTCGCTGGTGACGATGACAAAGTCTGCCAGCCTTGCGCCGATCTCACCCATCACGGGCCGCTTCGTCTTATCCCGGTCGCCGCCGCAGCCGAACAGCGCCACCACCCGCCCCTTGGCGAAGGACTTGGCGGATTGCAGCACCTTTTCCAGCGCGTCCGGCTTGTGGGCATAGTCGTTCAGCACGGTGTAGCCCGTTCCCGGCGTAGGGATGATCTCCATCCGGCCCTTCACGCCGTGGTTCTTCGCCAGTGCGTCGGCACACTCCGCCAGCGGCACGCCCAGGTTCCAGCAGCAGGCCATGGCGTCCAGCGTGTTGTACACGGTGAACAGCGCCGGTATGCCCACGTGGACGTGGCACCATTCCGTGTCCGCCTCCGCGTCAAAATCCACACTGCCGGGCTCCAGCGCCACGTTCTTCGCCATCAGGTCCGCCTGACCGTTCACGGAGTAGGAAAAACGCCGTGGGCAGGTGGCATCGGCCATCAGCCGTTCCGCCCACGGGTCGTCGGCGTTGTAGATGCCCACGTCGCACTGCCGCATCAGCAGCGCCTTGGCGTCGCAATAGGCCTCCATGGTCTTGTGGAAGTCCAGATGGTCCCGGCTCAGGTTGGTGTAAATGCCCACCGCGAAGGGTATGCCGTACACCCGGTCCAGCATCAGTGCGTGGGAGGACACCTCCATCACCACATGGGTGCAGCCCGCGTCGGCCATCTCCCGCAGCAGCTTCTGCAGCTCGAAGGACTCCGGCGTGGTGCGCTCGGTGTGCAGCACCCGGTCGCCGATCATATTCTGTATCGTGCCGATCAGGCCCACCTTGGCCCCGGCCTTCTGTTCCAGAATGCTCTTGATGAGGTAGGTGCTGGTGGTCTTGCCGCTGGTACCGGTGATGCCGATCATGGTCATCTCCCGTGCGGGGTGATCGAAGCGATTGCCGCCCACCACCGCCAGCGCCCGGCGGCTGTCCGCCACCCGGACGAAGGGCGCGCCGTCCTCCGGCGCGCGCTCGCACAGCACGCAGGCAGCGCCCTTCTCCCGTGCCATGGGAATATATTTATGTCCGTCCGTCTCCGCGCCGGTGACGGCGATGAACAGATCGCCCGATTCCACCAGCCGCGAGTCGTACCGTACCTCCCGGATGTCGCTATCCAGCTCGGCGTTTGTTTCCAGAATATCCAGCCCGTTCAACAGCTCACGCAGTTTCATCATCAACTCTCCTTTGCGTCTGTGCATAATGGTATACGCACTATTCTACCACATTTCGTCCGCGGACAAAAGGGAACCGTGTGCTCTGTTGGGCGCAAAACGTGTGGCGTCAGTCCGTCACGGACGTGTCGCCCAGCTGCACGGTGATGACCGTGCCGGCCTCCACCTCCGTACCCTCGTCGATGGACTGGCTCAGCACCCGGACGGAGCTGGACTCGCTGCCCGTGGTGCCGGAGAATCGTATCAGCAGCCCTGCCGCCGTGGCGGTGGTGTTGGCCTCTGAGGGCGTCTTGCCGATGAGATGCGGCACCACGCACTTGTCCGTGGACTTCTCCTCGCCGACGTACAGAATAACGCTGGACTTGCCGGGGATGATGGCGCCGCCGGCCGGCGTCTGGTCGGTGATGGTCTCGCCGTCGCCCACGATCTTATAGCTCAGCGCGCGGTCCTTCAGCTTCGCCTTGGCCTCCTCCACGCTCATGCCGATGACGTTGGGCACCGTGGTGTCCATGCCAAGCAGCTCCTCTGCGGAGTAGCTGGGCTCCACGCCCAGATAGGGCAGGATCTCCGCCATGACGGTGCTGGCGGTGGGTGCCACCATGTTGCCGCCGGAGACGTAGGTCCCCGTGGCGCGGCTGGGGGTATCCATGGTGATGAGCATAATGACCTGCGGGTCGTCCGCCGGCGCGAAGCACAGGAACGACACCACCACGTCGCCGGTCTGGCCCTTATCGGCCGTGCCGGTCTTGCCGCCGATGCGGTAGCCCGCCACCTGACCGTTCTTGCCGGTGCCGCTGGCCACCACGTATTCCAGGCACTCCCGCACCGTGGCGGAGGTCTGCTCGCTGATGACCTGCCGCACCGGCGTGTCGTCGTGGCGATAGGTCACGTTCCCGTCGCTGTCGGTGATGCGTTCCACCAGATACGGTGTGTGCAGATACCCGCCGTTGATGCAGGCCGCCTGCGCCGCGATCAGCGCCAGGGGCGTCACGGTGAAGTTCTGGCCGAAGGCGTAGCAGGCCAGATCCAGCTGGGTGAAGCTGCTGTCCGCGGCAAACACGCCCACGGCCTCGCCGCCCAGGTCGATGCCCGTGGTGTTCATCAGTCCGAAGGACCGCATATACTCGTAGAACTTCTCGCTGCCGATCCGCAGCCCGTAGTTGATGAACGCCGGGTTGCAGGAGTTCCCCACCGACTGCACCAGTGTTTGCAGGCCGTGGCCGTTCTTGTTGGAGCAGTGGATGGTATAGCCGGAGATGTTGACGCTGCCGCCGCAGTTGACGGTGGTGGTCTTATCCACCACGCCCTCCTCCAGCGCCGCAGACAGGGTCAGGATCTTGAAGGTGGAGCCCGGCTCATAGGTGTCGTTCAGCGCCTTGTTGCGCCATTGCAGCAGCTGCATATCGGCCACGGTGCTCTCCCCGCGCTCGATACGCTCCTGCAGCGTCTGGTCGCTGACGGTCAGAAAGTCGTTCAGATCGTAGTTGGGATACGACGCCATGGCCAGTATGCCGCCGGTCTTGGCGTCCATCACGATGCCGCTGGCACCGTTGGCGGCGGAGAACTTATCCACCATGCTCTCGATGCCCTTTTCCAGATAGTACTGGATGGTGGTGTCCAGCGTCAGCGTCAGGTCGCTGCCGTTCTTGGCGGCGAAATACTGCTCATAGGTATACAGCATATCGTTCTCTGCCTGATCCTTGGAGGAGATGACCAGTCCGCTCTGCCCCTCCAGCTCCTTCTCGTAATAGGCCTCCAGCCCATACAGCCCCGTGTTCTCGTCGCCCACGAAGCCGATGACCTGCGCCGCCAGCGAGCCGTAGGGATAGTACCGCTTCGTGTCCGCCACCAGGTGTACGCCCGCGATCTTGTTCTCGTCCACATACGAGCGCACCTTGGCCGCCGTGTCCTCGTCCGCCCGCAGCTGTATGACCTCATACTGGGACTTCACGTTGTCCATCCGTTTCCGGATGGCCGAGGCGTCCTTGCCCAGGATCTCCGCCAGCCCTGCCGCCAGCGACTCCTTCGTCCAGCTGACGGGATCTTCCGTGTCGTTCACCGCGTTGTCGATCTCCAGCGGGGAGAGAATGATGGTCTCCGCGCTGGAGGAGATCGCCAGAATGTTGCCGCCGGCGTCATAGATGGTGCCCCGGTTAGCCGTCACCACCGTCCGCCGTGTCTGCTGGTTCACAGCCTTGCCCTGCAATTCCTCATGCCGGGTGATCTGCAGGTCGAACAGCCGGAAAAACAGCAGCACGAACATCACGACGCCCATCAGGATCATCAGTACAAAGGATCGGGTCTGAATGATCCGGTTGGCCCGCCGTACGTTCTCGTTTTTTCGGTTGGAATTTTGGTTTTCTGCCACGATAGTGCCTCCTGTTTTGCCGTCGGACCCTGCTCCGGCGCCGCCGCGCCCTGCTGTTATAGACCAAGCAAGGAGCAAGAAGTCGCCTTCTTACTCCTCGCGCTTATACTATACTTTCCCTCAGCGGAAATATTCCAGTACATACGCCCACAGCGACTCTGCCTTTTCGGTAAAGCCGTTCAGCGCCGCCGCGCCGCCCGCGGCGTATACCTCCACGCTGTCCGCACCGGACAGGTCGATGTACTGTATCTGGCCGCTGCTGGGCTTGGACATACCCGCCGCCTCCGCCGCCGCCTTCACGGTGGCCAGATCGAACGTGCGCTCATACGCCGTCAGCAGCGCCACGTGCTCCTCCTCCAGGGCGGAGATCTCCCGCTTGATGGAGGACACATTATCGGAAATGCCGGTCAGCTTCACATAGCACAGCATCAGCGCGATGACCATGCCCACCACCAGCACCGTTCCCAGCAGCAGAACAGGGGAGGGCCGCACCGCGGCCCGTGCCGCGCTCTGCCGCCGCTGTACCGGCTGTTCAGCCTGCTTCACATTAAATAATAAGCGCAGCAAAAGAATCGGGCAGGTCATTCCTGCCCGGTATTGCTATGATCTGCTATAAGTTTCAGCTTTTGCTCCCGTGAAAGCCGTTTTATGGCGCACTCCCGCTTCATAGCCTCGGATCTCGTAGCGAAGGACTCGTGATAGACCATTTTAACGGGAAGACGGGAGCGCGTATACTTTGCGCCGCGGCCGGAGTTGTGTACGGCCTCTCGCCGGGCTATGTCATCTGTATAGCCGGTGTAGAGGGTGCCGTCGGCACAGCGCATGATATAGGCGAAGTACATCAGTAGCCCAACACCTCATCTACCAGTATGAGGTGCATCTCGCTTATTGCGCCGGGCTTGGCTTCGATGATGGTGGTCACGCTGCATATGCGCTCCTTGGAGAAACAGTCTGTACACCGGCCGGCGACGGCACAGGGGGTGGACAGGCCGAGACGCCTTGCATTCCTTGCGCAGGCCACAGCTTTTATTCTGTCCATACACTCGTCCATGGTTTCCGCGAACTTGTTTTTGCCTATTATGAGGGCCACGTTCTTTGGCCCGAATATCATGGAGGCTACTCTGTTGCCGGTGCCGTCGATGTTCACTATTTTGCCGGTGCGGGTTATGCCGTTGGCGGAGGCTATGAACCAGTCCGCCCGGGCCGCCCTGCGGGTCACCTCGCCCCGCTCTTCGGCGGGCGCCTCCCAGTGGAAATAAGTGGTGCAGCCCTTGCCGCGCAGCGCCTCGGCAAGGCATAGCTCCTTGGCGGTCATGGAGCCTCCGAAGCCCGCGGTGCTGCCCTCCGGGACGAGGGAAAGCAGTATGTCGCGGGCCTGCGCGCTATCCCTGGCGGTATGCACGGTGTAATTCCTGCGGCTGAGGAGGGATATAAGGGAATCGTAGTCTTTGCAGAACATGGCGTACACCTCGAATCTTAAGATCAATAAATAATGTATCACATCACAGCCGCCCTTGCAATTTGCCTTCGCATAAAGTATTATTTTTACTGGAAGCTTTTAAGGCTTTTATTTTTCTCTGGAGGGACAGCAATGGCATACAGCCGCGAGCTTATAAGAAACTTTTGCATAATCGCCCACATCGATCACGGCAAGTCCACCCTTGCGGACCGCATGATGGAGCTTACGGATACCGTGGCCGTCAGGGATATGGAGGAACAAATGCTGGATACCATGGAGATAGAACGGGAGCGTGGCATAACCATAAAGGCCACCGCAGTGAGAATGTTCTATACCCATACCGACGGCAAAAAGTATATGCTCAACCTGATCGACACCCCGGGCCATGTGGACTTCACATACGAAGTCTCCCGCAGCCTTGCCGCATGCGAGGGCGCGGTGCTGGTGGTGGACGCCACACAGGGAATAGAAGCCCAGACGCTTGCCAATGTATACCTTGCACTGGACAACGACCTTGAGATAGTGCCGGTAATAAACAAAATAGACCTGCCCAGCGCCCAGCCGGAGTTTGTCATAAAGGAGATAGAGGATGTGATAGGCCTTCCCGCGGAGGAAGCACCGCGCATCTCTGCCAAAAACGGCATAAACATAGATCAGGTGTTACAGCAGGTGGTGGATAATATACCGGCTCCCGGCGGCGATCCCGAGGCTCCGCTTCAGGCGCTCATATTCGACAGCATATACGATAACTACAAGGGTGCTCTCAGCTATGTGCGGGTAAAGAACGGCACAATAAAGCCCGGCATGCGTATAAGGTACATGGCGACAGGGCGCGAGTTCGACGTTACCGAGGTGGGCGTGTTCACACCGGGGCTGCTGCCTGCGGATTCGCTCACGGCGGGCGAGGTAGGCTATATATCCGCCTCCATAAAGAGCGTGG
>ERZ779892.3802-NODE-3802-length-10259-cov-2.776558_pt1 | contig 10259 bp, 10 predicted proteins | sample MGYA00511552_ERZ779892 | MGnify/ENA primary metagenome ERZ779892 (study PRJEB29588, sample SAMEA2154561) | human gut metagenome | biome: human gut; feature: human-associated habitat; material: faeces | place: Denmark | collected 2008/2010 ... | reverse complement strand
AATTGATGTAACGCTTTGAAGCGCATCTGCAGCCCCGGTGAAATATTTCCACCATGATATTGTCCTTCAGAATCAATAAATTCATAGGTTATACAGGTACCGGCATCGATCACCAATATATTTCTATCCGGAAATTGTTCATGGGCAGCCACCACAGCCGCCATCCGGTCATACCCCAAAGTATCAGGAGTTTCGTACAAATTGATTACCGGTAAAGGAGTATCTTTATCCAGCCAGAGCAAAGGTATAGGAAGTTTACGCAAACGCTCGGAAACACATTCATTCAGATCGATAACAGTGGCTACAATTCCCTGTTCAACCGGATGCTCAATGCAAATACTCTCCAGGCAATCCAATGACTGATTAGAATCATAAATTACATTCACCATCGTCTCCCCATCAAAAAGGGCTACTTTGGCTATCGTATTTCCTATATCGACAATTAAATTCACTATACTTATCGTTTTTGAGCGTGCAAAGATAGGCATAAAAATTAAAGCATGTAGCACACTTATACAAAAAACTCCCGGGAAGTTCTTTCACCAAACTTCCGGGAGTCTCCTTAAATCAATTACATTTTCTTATTTTAGAATGTCATTGCCTGACCACCTATTACGCCTGCAATAGCACTTGCCACTGCAATAACCACTTTCAAAATTGTATTCCAAACCGTTTTCTTCATATTTCCGTTCTTTTTAATAATTAAGGGGCAAAAGAATCAAGTTCTGCGCAGCCACCTTTTACCCCTCAACTTTCAATTTTCAACTCTCAACTAAATAAGGCTTTCAGCTAAATTAAGCTGCCGGATCTTCTCCTTCTCCGTCTCCCCCGGCATTGCTATCCACCACTTTTCCTATCAAGTCGGCATGGGCAAAAGTCATTCCCTGTGTCAATGCACGAGTAGTGCCCACTGCTATCGGACGGAAATATTCGGGAGTAAACCGGCAATGTACCGAGGTGATCTGATTCGGATTCACCTTTTCTTCCGTATCCACCCCTTTTCCTCTCGACCGTATTCCCATGGTAAAAGTTCCCAATCCTTCCAGACGTACAGAATGGCTATTCAACAGATGCACACGCATCACCGAGAGCAGGTTTCGCACCACATTCTGCACATCACCCGGCGTCAGTGAAGCCTTCTCTGCAATCCCTTCCGCCATCGTTTGCGTATTAATCACTTTTTTCATTTTCACCAAAGCCGGATGCCATGTTTTCACCCCCTCCTTATTTGCTTTTGCAGCTTGTATTCCCTTGTAAAATAAAGGCATAGTTACCTCCTGTTTTTAATGTTACCAATCGTTTTTTTCATTCACTTGTTTTGTTGATCAACGATACAAAGGTGAAGTTTTATTTTCAGTGCACCAAGCAAAAAAATGCCTCCGAAGCAATTGGCAACGGAGGAATTTTACAATTATTTATATATCAGCATTTTACTTTCACAGATTTTCATCTGCTTTTACTTTCCAACCATCTATATTTCTCGTCTTCGAACTAAAATTAACCCCTATTACGATCAATTGCCTTGGATCTTTTCGGAAAGGAACGGCATATCTTTCTTCTATCTGCTTCAAAGCCTCATCGGCCGTACCATCAAATTTAAACTCCATCACATAAACATACTTATCCGTTTTCAATATCATATCGATACGACCATTGGAAGTATGGTATTCCGCCTGAACATAAAAGCCGAGTAATTTATAGATGATAAAAAGAACATTCTGATAATGCAACTCCAAATCGCATACAAGCTCATAAGGAGTATCGGCAAAGAAACTTTGCAAGCGACAGAGAAAAGCATCATAATCGCCGTGCTCTATTTCATAAACAAAACGGGATATATGAAATATGGATTTCCCTTCGTCCATATTGACATAAAAAGGAAGCAGATACTTTATAAAACCCTCTTTCACTTCGCGATTGGGAAATCCCAAACGGTACAGATCGAAGCGTGCGTCATATCCCTTGATAGTCAGATAACCGCTCTGATAGATCACCGGCAGAGGATTTCTTGAAGCAGAATCAATGCTGTTCAACATATCGGAAGTGGCTTCATCATGTGCCAAACGCTGCAAGTCATAATGATCACGTTGCAAGAGTTTCACCAGATAAGAAGGAGTACCTGTCTCGAACCAATAACTGCCGAACGACATCTTATAAAATGTATTGAGCAGACTAAAAGGATTGTATATCCCCACGGAGTTGTAAGTGAAATGATAACCATCATAACGTTCCTTTAACTCCCGACACGTCTGTTCATATGTCATCCCTTGAGATTCGGAAAGTTCATACAGATCAGGCTCCATATCACGGTGAATTTCTGATTCCGTGATGCCACATAGTTCCACGTATCTCCTGTCCATAGAGATATCATTCAGATTATTCAAGTCACTGAACACGCTGACCTTGCCAAACTTCGTGACACCCGTCAAAAGAGCAAAACGGATATAGCCATCCAAACTTTTCAGCACCCCGTAAAAAGGTTTCAATGCATTGCGATATTTCTCCTGCAAGTCCTCGTTACCAATAGTTTGCAACATCGGTTTATCATATTCATCCACCAAAATAACCACCCGCTGTCCTGTCTTCTCAAATGCTTTTTGAATCACCCAATAAAAGCGTTCTTCCGGTGCACGGTCTGCATAAGGGGAATCATATTCTTGCTCCCACTTTTCCAGATGCTTGTTCAACTCTTGCAACAAAGATTCTTCTTTGTCGTATTTCCGGGCATTAAGATCCAAATGCAAAACAGGGTATTTCGTCCAATCTTTCTCCAATTGCTCTATAGCCAAGCCCTGAAACAACTCCTTCTTTCCTTGAAAATAGGCTTCCAAAGTAGAAATAAGCAGACTCTTCCCAAAGCGACGGGGACGGCTCAGAAAATAATATCGACCGGTATTAGCTAATTCATAGACAAGTTTCGTCTTATCAATATAAAAATACCGATCTTTTCTTAAACTTTCAAAGTTCTGTATGCCGATAGGATAAAGCTTAGCCATAACACTTATTCAATTAACGTTTCACTCACAAATATACAGGATTATTCCCATTTTAATAGCGGATATGAAAAAATAAATTTCCTGTATAAATGGAATACAAATATGATTTTTGAGATCTTTAAAATCAAAGATAGCCAAACTCCTCCATAAAACGGAGAAATTTGGCTATTGATAGCTACATTTGAGATGAAAAGAATGCAGCAATCATTATTTAAAAAAGGATACACCTAAATCTAAATAAAAGCCCTCCTTTAATTTAATAAACCACGCCAGGCCTTATAAAGGAGGGCTACACAAACAAACAATAATATTAAGCAGAATTACTATGATTCACATCAGAGTAATCCGGCATTCCTTACGTCATCTAAATCTTTATTAGTAAGGAAGAAAGCATTGAACGAATTCAATGTTTAACGTAAACATCCTACATAACGCCTCAAAGCAATTAACCACCTTCGAGTGCATAAGTTACTAATCATGAGATAATTATCGAGAATGTTTTTTTTACTTATTTTTATGATGGTTTCAATCACAGCCATACTGTTGAAACGACTTATAAATTCTTGGTAAAGAATATATAGAAATTTTACCATCAAACGGGTTCTCATTCATTTCATCACGTACCAATTGTAACAAACTAAAGTAACCTTTACACTTCCGTATGACAGAATTTGTTGTAGGTTGCGAATAATCCTAACACGCTTCTCCTCCGTAAAATAACAACGCCCAGAAAGTTGCTTTATAAGCGGTGCTATCTGAACAGTTCATACGTTTACGATCTGAAACAACAACTTTGTCGAATAAATCCTTTATCAATGCTTTAGCAAGCTGAATCATAATTTTTCTTACTTTTTAAGTGAAGTAAGATACTCCTCATGCAAATGATAGTACTTCTTCTTGAACAACACATAAGCAATAGCCAAAACTACTGTGGCTCCGATCAAATACATCCAATGACAGCATACGGTATTAGGACATATATAAATAAATCCCAGACTAATAACAAGCTGTATAAACATGTACAACAGACTTACCTTAACATGACCTATCTTCAATTCATTACACATTAACTGATATACATGTTTTCTGTGTGCCTCACCCAAATTTTCATGTAACATGATTCGATGGCAGATAGTCAGTACACCATCCACACCATAGACTAACAAAAATATGAGGTATGTAAAATCCCCCATAGCAATAATTACCTTACCAATAAGAAAGAGCATGATAAATGCGATACCAATACTACCCACATCACCTGCAAAACACTTAGCTTTACCTTTCGGCCGAAAGTTGAACAAGCAAAACACCAGTACCGACAGGATAACCACAGCTATCAACGAACGAGGAAAGAACAAGTTTTTACCATTAATTAACGCCAGTGATACCAATACAACAAGCGCATAACCAGCTGTGATACCATTGATGCCATCCATAAAGTTGATGACATTTGTCGCACCTACATATATAATGAGAGCCAGCAGAATAAACAGCCCCCCGAAAAACAAGCCATATTCCCCAAACCACTCACTACTCAACATGCCCAGTTGATAGAAAACCAAAGCAGCAGCCGAGAACTGTCCTATCAATCGTACGCTATCCGGAAGCGAAATGATATCATCCACAAATGACATTCCAGTCACCAACATCAGCCCTACAAGGAATGGCCAATAGGCAGCCACTACATTCCAATCGCCATGAGCAACCTGTAAGCCAATCCAAACCAGTGTCGAAAGCGCAAAGATGATACCACCACCTCTCAGCACAATAGTTGAATGACTCGACCTCTTATTCGGCTTGTCGACAATATTAAACTTCTCGGCAATATTGAAGTACAAAAGTTCAAAAACAAGGAGCAACACAAAAATAATCGCATAAGTAACGTATATATTCATAATTCTATATTGTTTATCAAGTAACTATTCTTTCCAATCAACTTCACACAATTCAAGAAAAGTACCATGTTGGTCAAATCCTTTTCGTTGTATAACCCGCGACCTTAGAAGTGAGCCTTAGAGTATCCCGACAACAGCTTTAACGTCTTCATCCTGTGCAATTCAACTATATTGTATTGCCCCCAATCAGGTGAACCTCATGTACACCCTCTTCTATCTTTTAGCAATCAATTTTGACATATCACATAGGGGAAAGCTACCAGAAAGTGATCATCCACTAAATAAGTCCAAAAAGGAGTTGATTTTTAATGTCTATTATTACCCTGTCCGATAGTCATTGGAAAAAGATGCTCATAATCTCTACATACATTTACTATCTCCGAGAAAAACATCTTAAAATATTGAAAAGCAAAAACACCCTGCATCTGTTCATCTATCACACGTACCAATTCACGAAAGAGAGGGATATCAAGCGCCTACTTGTAGAAAGCAAGATAAGCCCAAAAGCAACTCGAAGCATGGGTTCCAAGAACTTATATCAATAACCTCAGGTGCTCCATCACAAGGAAAATAACCGTCTACGATAGAACTATCAAGCGTTTTGTAACGGATAAGTTCGCAATCATCCCCGGTAATAATTCCACAAGAAGCTTTGATTTTTCATCTGTTATATCCATACAAATATACTAAAAAGCGATCGAGTGCCTACCTGTCAAAACGCTCAAATACAATTACCATAAAAATACTTGATCAACTGAATGATCACGAATCAACCAGCTTTGATTTTGAAAAAATCCACATCTCAAATACCTTGTACAAACTAATACGAAAAACTACTCTACTATATAGTTACAAGACATGATATTACATATTATTCTTATAGAATGTGAGCCGATCGTCTCCTGGCACGCAGACAGGTCCTTCACCACTACGTTTTGAATTACGCACAGTGGCAACATATTCTGCAATAGCCGATGCATACTCCTCGCCCAAAACAACTTTTGGATCTATGGCTATACAACAAAAACCCACATTCATTCTTTTATTATCGACAGAATAGAACCTACCCACATTATTCAGATAAGCCGCACCGGATACAAGCCCAGAAATCAAATCTATCAACATAGCAATGCTATAACCTTTAAAACCAGCCATTGGCAATACCAATCCTTTCATTCCTTCATCAGGATCATTGGTAGGCTTACCATCCTCATCCAATGCCCACCCATCTGGCAACCTTTTGCCAGCTTCTTTGTACTGCTTAAACTTACTCTTAGCCACCACACTAGTCGCCATATCCACTATTATAGGATCATACCCTGGAACGGGAATAACCGCCGAGAACGGATTTGTACCTAACAGCTTCTCCTTACCTCCAAATGGAGCCATCTGTGCAGGACTATTCGAAAACAAGATACCTATACACCCTTGCTCTGCCGCCTTCAACGGATAATAGAAAGCTGGTCCTACGGTATTGTTGTTCTTACTGAATACCTGAAACACGCCCACCTTTTTAGCACGTTCCACAGCAAGGTTCATGCAATAATCTGCACTTACAGGTCCAAAACCATTATCACCATCTACTACTGCAAAGGCTGGTGACTGTCGAACAATCTTTAATGATGGATTCAGATTATATCCGCCTCTCTTCACCTTATCTACATGTGCCTGTAACACATTAATGCCATGGGAAGTAACCCCATACTCATCAGCAGTAACAAAACAGTCTGCCACAACCTCCGCTTGTTCCTCCGATACGCCAACGGCTTTCAATTCACTAATAATCGTATTTTTCTCTTCAAAATACTTTATCTTCATTACCTCTTATTTTTTGCAGCTTTACATAACGTTTCTACAAATGTTTTCCTTACCTTAGTTTCCTCATGATTCATCCGCCCTGTCTCAAAAGCCTTTCTACCATATTCTACAATCATGTCTGGACTGTCAATTAACTGCCTCAACTGCCCCTCAATCTGCCTATAATCAGTAGAAACAATGGCACAGTCATATTCTTCCAAATACTGGATAGGAGCAATAATTTTGTCACCAATAGCAAAAATACACTTACCACTTGCAAAGTAGTCAGTCAGTTTTGTTGAAAATGACAAACGAGCATCATATCGATGCTCCTTCTCCAAAGACTCTACGAATACTACAATGTCCGCATCCTTTTGTATCTGTACTACTTGTTCTTTAGGTACTGGAGCATGTTTTGTACAACCATTGGCATTGAGGATCTTCGTTATCTCGTCATCCAATATGGTAGGTGTATAAATATCAAAAGTCACTTTCACTCCATCCTTGTTTATATTAGCCAAAGCCTTAGATATTTCAATCAACGAAGCAGCTCTACCAATAAGCAGGTTACCTGTATAAACCATTTTTATAGGAGTATGAGGCTTTCTATCGTCAAATTTCAACTTTGAATAATCAATACCCTTAGTCAAGACAACACTCTTGGTCCCAAAATTGTCATCCGTATCTTTTGCTTCCGTCTTTGTTATTACAAAGATCTCATTACAATTTTCGGCCAATTTTTTAACACCCTTTCTCAAAATATATCTATGTAACCATGCCCATGGGTTCTTCCCACAAGCCATATATGAATAGTTATCATCTGTTATAAAACAAACATAAGGACGAGGAAATTTCTTAATGACATATAACTGTAACCAAGCCATATATGCCACACCATAGATTGGAATGAAATACACATCAGGATTTACCTCCTTTACATAATCCAAAAGAGCCTTTGTCTTCCAATTACCTAATTTCCATACCAACTCACGAACACATGTCAGAAACCAGTTTTTCTCCTTATGAGCATAATCGTACAGTTTTCTTTCACTCTGAATCGCTTTATCATCTGCAGCATTCTCTGCTTTCTGGCCATTGAAAACCTCTTTACCTACTGGTTTCCTATTCAATACACTACGAATAATACCATTCTCTGCAATCTGAAAGAACTTATTACAGACAGGTGTGTCAGGATAATTCGAGCGGGTATAAATATGGGCTACCCGATTAGGATCCCAATACTTAAACAAATCCGTCTGAGTATGAATACCACTATCTTTGTGCCATGTGCTTATCGAAATAGCAAGTACCTTGGGTAGTTTAAATTCTTCCATATACTTATTTTACGTTAAGAGTTTTATTCATGTCTTCTAAAATATTTTTAAGCATAATAGGCCGGTCGAAATACATTTCAGCCCGTATTCTACCCGCAGCAGCCAACGCTTCACGAATTTCCTTATTATTATATATTAACTCCATCTTCTCAGCAAGGTCTTCGGCATCGTGGTCTTTCACAAGAATACCAGATACGCCATTCTCAACAACTTCTGATGGGCCAGGAACATTTGTCGTAATAATTGGTAATTTCACACCCATCGCCTCCTGAAGCACTTTTCCAAATCCTTCTCGATAGGTTGGATGTGTTAATGCATCAAACATCGACATATGTGGATATACTTCAGAAGGTGGTACATTACCCGTAAGAAATATGTGACTGTTCTCCTTCACAATTTGCATATTCTCAAACCTAATAGGATTAGTATCATCTACCATGCCCACTAAAACAAGATATATGTCATCATACTTCTTTTGTAATTCACAAAAAGCGACAATAAGTTCGTTAATCCCCTTATCCGCATTTACTCGCCCCACATATCCAAACAAGAAACCATTCTGAGGAATACCATATCTATCTCGCAAAAACTTCTTGGCTTCCACTTTATCAAAACTGTCTACCTGCTGGAGTGATACGCCAGTCGTCCCCCCAATGCCCACAACAGATATTTTCTCTGCAGGACACAAGCCTTCATCAATAACGAATTGCATATTCATCGGGCTTTGCTCTCTTACCGTTGTCGATAACTTACACGTAAATTTCTCAATTATCTTGAAGATAGTTCTCTTTTTCCCTTCAAAAGAGACATAACGTAAACCACATTGATTATAGAAACGGCACTTTATATTGGCTAACCAACCTGCAATAGATGCATACAATGACACATTGGGAGTTGTATAGTAAATTACATCATATTTTTCGCGTTTGAATAGCTTATACAACCTCCAAGGCATCTTAATAAGATCACCTAAACTTACACCTCTACGCATCGGCAGATTGATACATTTGGCATAATCTTGATTTCGCTCAACAAACCCGTCTTCCATATTACAAACAAGAGTTACCTCGTATCCATTCTTTGCAAAATTGCGCATACTATCCACAATGAACCAATCCATAGTTTTGGATATGGTGGTCAAAGCACATATTTTAATTTTCTTCTCCATACCTACAATGTAGATTTTATCTGATTAACCAACTTTATAACTGCTTGATGGTTTGCATCAAAATCTTCCATCGAAAACTTAGCGTACTCTTCTGCCTCTCGTATACGAGCCACTTCACAGGTAAATATATCCCGGATTTCATCAATGTGTTCTATTTTATCAACATTACAGAACGAGCGAGACAGAATAGCCATAGTAGAACCAATTCGATAATGATCCATGATTATTTTCTCTGCAGGTAATGTGCCATAACCCAAACGAGCTATACCCCCAAAACCATATTTCTTACCTGATGGTTTGATAATATTACACAACTCATCCACAGTACCATCTGCTAACAATTCGAACATAAACTTCATACCCTTAGCCAAATGCATGTCATTCAAACCTAAATGTATCTCATCTACCTCCGTTATCTTAACAACCTCCTGCATTATGTCAGCTGCTTCTATTGTTTCAGCCAACAACAAAGTCGTTGCCTTACCATTCACAGCTTTCACAAAGCGTTCTACGTCTGCTACCGTCCTATACATAGGCAACATCAACACATCAGCACCAGCATCAACAGCTGCATGCACTTCATCTTCGGTATCGAAATAATCATATATAGCCTCATGAATAGGGTTAATACGAACTTGGATCTTTGACTTAGTCACACATTTTCTAATTGTTCGAATATCATCTATTGTATGATGATTCTGAACAGTATCCATACCACCCTGTCTCAGTCCCTTACCAATATATTCCATATCAATAAAAATCCTATCAACGTCAGCTTTTTCTGCAATCCGAGCAATCTCAGGGCGATTGGTTATATACATTAAATCTATTGCCATTATATCAATTTTTCAAATTATTAGAAACTGTTTTGAATTTCTCATCTAATGATTTGAGATAGGGGTTTGGTAAGTGCCCAATTTTGACGTATGATATAGGGGAACCCACCAAATGGTGGTTTCCTCTTAAATTAATCAAGAATTGGCGTTGTTCTTTAATATTGTTAGTATTAATTCCGATAGTCATTGGCAGAAGATTTTCATAGTCCTTTCACCTCTTAACAGTCTCCCGG
>ERZ779892.3801-NODE-3801-length-10263-cov-2.716889_pt1 | contig 10263 bp, 8 predicted proteins | sample MGYA00511552_ERZ779892 | MGnify/ENA primary metagenome ERZ779892 (study PRJEB29588, sample SAMEA2154561) | human gut metagenome | biome: human gut; feature: human-associated habitat; material: faeces | place: Denmark | collected 2008/2010 ... | reverse complement strand
GAAAAAAGTGTTGATTGCCAATCCGATTGGCGATCTCTTTCGTGAAATTGCCGGCATGGGGGCGGCGGATTTGACAACGGTTTCTGCATGGCTTGGTGTGATTGCATTTACGTTACAAATATATTTTGATTTCTCCGGTTATTCAGATATGGCAATCGGACTTGGCTCGATGTTTGGATTTTCTTTTCCTGAAAACTTTAAGCATCCGTATGAATCGAGAAGTATTACCGAGTTTTGGCGCAGATGGCACATTTCTCTTGGTACATGGTTTAAGGAATATGTTTATATCCCGTTAGGTGGCAATCGAAAGGGATTTGGCAGACAAATTTTAAATATTTCTATTGTATGGCTTTTGACCGGATTGTGGCATGGGGCTTATGGAAACTTTGTTGTATGGGGAATTTACTACGGAATTCTTCTTATGATTGAAAAATTGTTGTGGAAGCCGGTATTTAGCCGTCTGCCATCTTTTTTCATGCATTTATATACGATGTTTTTTGTTATTCTTGGCTGGGGAATTTTTTCGTGGCAGGATATGGCAGATGGAACAAATTATTTCAAAACATTATTTGGCATCAGTGGAAATTTTGTTAATCGAGAGGCAATGTATCTGCTTTCCTCTTACCTGATTTTACTTGTGATTGCCATTATTGGTTCGGTTTCGCTGCTTCGCACCTGTATAAACCGATTCTTTTTGCCGGAGAAGACCATGCGTCGAGAAGTGTGTGGTACGTTGTTTGTCGTTGTTGTTTTTATACTGAGTGTTGCGCTGTTAGTCAATTCTTCGTATAATCCGTTTTTATATTTTCGATTTTAGGAGGTGTGGTGGATGAGAAAAATGAAACTGGCAATGCTCATTGTTTTTTGTGTCATGCTTTTTGGTGGTACGGTGGTTTCTTTTGTTCTGCCGGACCGGGAGTTTTCGGATGTGGAGAATCGTGAACTGGCTAAGAAACCAAAAATCACGGCAAAGCGTATTTTATCGGGAGAATATCAAAAGGAATATGATACATATTTAAGTGACCAGTTTTTTTTCCGTGACAAATGGGTGGATTTGGCGGTGCGAGAGCAGATTGCCCTTGGGAAAAAAGACTTTAATGGCGTTTATCTTGGGAAAAATAATTACCTGCTTGAAAAATACGAAAAGGCGGATTTTGATTCAGGGCAGATAAAGGAAAATGAAACATATCTGACAACGTTTCTCAATGAAACGGAAAAAAGATATGGCAGGAAGCATGTGAGGGCAATGTTTGTTCCGTCCAAAACGACAGCACTTACAAATATTTTGCCGGCCTACGCAGACACGATAGACTGGCAGCCTATGATTCGGGATTTGCAGACAAAAGTTGATGAGCCTAACCTTATATATGATTTGACGAAAATGATGCAGTCGCATAATGAGGAATATATTTACTATCGGACGGATCATCATTGGACAAGTCTTGGTGCTTATTATGCATATCGTGCATGGGCACTTCAAACCGGACGGAAAGCAAAAGATTTATCCGATTTCAAGCGCGTATCTGTATTTGATGATTTTTATGGGACTACCTATAATAAGATTCATGCCGGTGGCGCGGCGGATGTGGTGGAAAAATTTGAAAGCAAAAATCCGGCAGGCCAGCGGGCAACTGGTCTGCCGGATGAAAACTATGGCAATAGTTATCAACAATATTAATTATTTATTCTCATTTCTTGCCTGAAGAGCCATCTTAGCCTGTAAGTTTCTCTGGAACTGGTCAATTAATACAGCCAGAATGATTACAAGACCTTTGATTACCTTCTGCCAGAACTCGGATACACCACACATTGTCATACCATCATTGATGATACCGATTACGAATGCACCGATTACTGTACCACCGATTGTACCAACACCACCTGCCATAGATGTACCACCGAGTACAACGGCTGCAATGGCGTTCATTTCCCAAGTATCACCTGTATTTGGATGAGAAGCTGCAATCTGTGCCATTGTTACAAGACCGATCAATGCGGAACATGCACCGGAGATTGCGTATACAAGAATAATGTTTTTCTCTACTTTGATACCGGAAAGACGAGCTGCCTTTTCGTTACCACCAATAGCAAGGATATGCCATCCAAAAGGAGTTTTCTTAAGTACAAATGCTGCGATTACTGCGAGGATAAGGAAGAGGATCGCTGCGATTGGAATACCAGGAAATCCGCCAACTGCGAATACACGGCTATCAAACTGCATGATACCTACGTTTCCGAGTGCTTCCTGACCTTTGATACTTGAGAATGTATTTCCGCCGGAACGGATATTTGCAAGACCACGGCCGATGTACATTGTACCTAATGTTACGATAAAAGGTGCTAATTTACATTTTGCGATTAATGCACCGTTAACAATACCGATGATAATACCGATAATGATACAGATTACTGTGATAGCTGGAACGCTGAAGTAAAGTGTAACTCCGGCAAATTTTAAAGTAAGACCTTCCTGGATAAGACCACCGGCGATCATTCCGACTAAACCTACTACGGAACCAACGGAAAGGTCGATACCGCCGGTAATGATAACGTAGGTCATACCAATACCAAGAATACCATACTGTGCAACGTGCTTACATACTAAAAGTAATGAGTTAACTGTGCAGAAAGAATCGGCTTTAATAGAGAAGAATATAAATAAAATTATGAGTACGAATAATGTTCTTCCCTTTAAAAGTGTCATCATAAGATTCGAATTATCTTTTTTCTTATTCATTTTGATTTCTCCTTTTCCTTGTTATGTACTTCGGAAGACTTTTCCGGCTTCTGTTAAGCTGGCATAGAAAAATTCCAAAATACATTATTAGTTTTAGTGATGACCTTTGTAGGATGCTAATACCAGATTATCCTCTGTGATCTCGTCATCTGTAAATTCTGCGGTCTTAATACCGTTTGATAAAACGACAACTCGGTTGGCGATTGCCAGCATCTCCTTAAGCTCTGAACTTACACAGATAATGGAAAGTCCACGGTCTGCATACTGGTTGATAATATCAAATACCTCTGTCTTGGCACCGATATCAATACCACGGCTCGGCTCATCCATAAGAAGAATCTTAGGATCTGTCAACACACCTTTACCGATTACACATTTCTGCTGGTTACCACCGGAAAGGGATAAAATCGGAAGATGTTTATCTGCTACTTTAATATGAATATCTTTAATCTGTGCATCTACATATTCGTCTTCCTTTTGTTTGGATAAAACGAACTTATTACAGCAGGTCTTTAAGCTGGAAAGGGAAATATTCTTTTCGATATCCAGTGTCTGTACAAGACCTTCTGCCTGGCGGTCTTCAGGAACTAAGGCAAAACCATTCTTGATCTGCTCTGCAATGTTCTTAATCTTAATTTTCTTGCCGTCAACATAAACCTCTCCAGTGTGTTCTGGATGAAGTCCCATCAGACATTCAAATACTTCTGTACGTCCGGCTCCCATTAAGCCGTAAATTCCGAGAATCTCTCCTCGTTTTAACTTAAAGCTTACATGATCAAGCAGCCATCCGCCACCTTTCTTTGGAAGACAGAGGTCTTTAACTTCAAGAACAGTATCCTGTTTCTCCCAGTCAATATCTCTTTCTTTCTTAGGGTAGGATTTGTTACTACCTGTCATCTTCTGTACGATCCAAGGAACGTCAATATCTTTAACTGCTGCATCATCTACATATTTACCATCTCGAAGAATAGTAACATGGTCACCAATCTCCATAATCTCTTCAAGACGATGGGAAATATATACGATGGAAATGCCCTGGGCATTTAACTCACGCATGATCTTGAAAAGTACCTGTACCTCTGACTGACTTAAGGAAGATGTAGGCTCATCCATGATGAGAATCTTTAAGTCATCCTGAATTAAGTTACGGGCAATCTCGATCATCTGCTGCTGACCTACACGAAGGTCTCCGACTTTCGCCTCCGGATCAATCGGATACTCCAGTCTTTCAAGAACCTCTTTGGTCTTCTGTTTATGTATTTCATTATTTACAACGACACCTTTTTTCTGTTCGTTGTTCATAAAAATGTTCTGGTATACGTTTAAGTTGGGAAAAAGGGAAAGTTCCTGATGAATGATACCTACTCCCTTTGCTCTCGCCTCTGTTGTATTTTTGAAGCTTACTTCTTCGCCGTCAAGATACATCTTTCCTGAAGAAGGCTGCTCGATTCCGGCAATCTGCTTCATTAATGTGGACTTGCCTGCACCGTTCTCTCCGATTAATACGTTAACTTTTCCACGGTAAATGTTAAAGTCAACATCGTCAAGAGCCTTTGTACCAGGATAAACCTTTTCCATGTGCCGGCATTTCATTACGATATCTTTATCTTTATTCTCAGCCATCCAATTCATCCTCCTCTAACTGATTCTTACTGTGTTCTGTCTGTTATTTTACTTCAAGAACAACCGGAGTAATTACGATTGCATCATTGGAATCAGCAGTGAAACATCCAACAAGGTTTACTGTTGCTCCTTCTGCAAGGTCATCGTATACAGGTTTTACAACTGCTTCTTCAACTTTTTCAAGCATACTTGTATTTACCTGACCCCATTCTGTCTGGTTTGTAAAATCAGAGAAGTTAATGAAACTCATATCATCACGAATAGATGAATTCTTATATTTACCAATCTGACAGGTAACTACTGTCTTTCCTGTGTAGCCAGGAACTTCTAATGTTACTGTTCCGTAGAAAGAATCTTTATCTACTTTTGTAATCTTTGCACCTTCTAATTTTACTGCATAGTTATAATAAGAAGCTGCTTTTGTCTTTAAGCCATCAAATTCTTCGCCCATTTCTGTGAGCTTGCCATCATACTTTGCTAAAATGTCAGATACATCTACTGCTTTTTTCTCACATTCTGGAATTACTTCTGAATCCCAGATTGCTTCTACACTGTCACCAGGATTGAACTCTTTCTGCCCTGTAAGATCTCCCTCATGACCAATCTTTACTACCTTCACACAGCCTGTTAATAAAACGGCTGCCATTACTACTGTTAAAACAGTACTTATCAAACGTTTTGCCATGGTTTTCTTCCTTTCTCTATTCCCTGCTGTCCCTACATGTGAGAAGGGTGCCGAATAACTTATTGGCACCCCTCCACACACTGAAGAGAGCCTAACCCCCTTCAGACCTAACAGATTCAATTAAATTTATACTACGAACTTCTCTTATTCTGCGAAAACAAAGTTATCTAACTTGTCAGCGTTATCCTTTGTAATTACAACACAGTCAACTAACTGCTTCTCTTCAAGACCTGTAGTTCCGTTTGTCAGGTAATCGTTAGCCTGAGTAACTGCATTTCTTGTGATCTTATCAATCTGCTGAAGAGCTGTTGCAAGTGCTTTACCATCTTTGATGTTATCTCTCATATCGTTAGATCCGTCAACACCGATGATATATACGTCATGGTCAAGGTTTGCTGCTGCAACTGCTGCTGCTGCACCACAAGCCATAGTATCATTACCACAAACGATCGCTGTAATGTCTGGATACTGCTGTAAGATTGTTTCAGCTTTGGACTGGCCTTCTGTCTGATCCCAGTTAGCGGACTGCTGAGCAACCATCTTCATGTCTGTCTGGTCAAGAACTCTGTGGAAAGCGTTAGAACGAACCTGGCAGTTTGTATCGGACTCAAGTCCTAATAATTCTGCGTAGTCACCTTTTCCGCCTGTAGCTTCTACTAATGCTTCTGCTGCTGCCTGAGCACCCTGGTCATTGTTAGCTACGATCTGAGATACGCAAAGACCTTCTTTGTTGATCTCACGGTCAACCATGAATGTAGGGATTCCAGCATCATAAGCTTTCTGAACTGCTTCGATAGAAGCATCTGCTCCGGCGTTATCACAAACGATTGCGGATGCGCCTTCGGAAATAGCTGTATCGAATAATTCGGACTGTTTTGTAGCATCATCATCATGAGATACACATTTAACTTTGTATCCTAACTTCTCGCCTTCTTCTTTACATGCTGTCTGAACAGTACCGAAGTAAGGATTAGAAGTAGATGGTGTGATACAGTAGATCAGCTTGTTAGCTGCGTTAGTGTTAAGAACTTTTGCAGGAGCTGCTGCTTCTGTTGTAGCCTCTGCTGCTGCCTTATCTGATCCACTATCTTTTGTACTACTATTGCTGCTTCCACATCCAGCCATTGTAGCTACCATTGCTGCTGCAACGAAGCCAGCTAAAACTTTCTTAAACATTCTCATTTTTCATTTCCTCCTCATTTTGAAAAATATATGCTAGATAACACAGAAGCTGTTAGCCCTTCTGCGCAAATCTCAAGGATGTTTTGCGATAATACAAGTGTACTCCAATTTCTTTGTGAAATCAATACTATTTTATTAAAAAGTCTTGTATTTTTTTGTTTACTTTGCTATGAATTTAACATAGTATTGGGAATTCCCCTATACTATTTTGTTAATACGAGTCCAACACTCTCTTTCCAGCCTGTATATTTTGTGCATCTTGTCTCCGCATCCATCTCAGGGGTAAATCTGGTGCGGTTAAGACTTTCAAATAATGCAGTCTGTTCGTAAATTCCCATAGCGATTCCAGCGGCATATGCCGGGCCCATAGCAGATAATTCCTCTGCATCTGGTACCTGTACCGGAATATCTAAAATATCACTCTGGAACTGCATAAGATAACCATTCTTAGTTGGGCCGCCATCTACGCGAAGCTCATCAACCTTGATGCCAGAATCTTCTGCCATTGCATTAACTACATCGCTGATCTGATAAACGATACAGTCAAGTGCTGCTCTTACCAGCTCTGCCTTACCTGTTGTGCGGGTGATTCCGCTGACAACAGCTTTCGCTTTACTGTCCCAGTAAGGGGCGCCGAGACCTGTAAATGCTGGTACAAGATAGGTAGTATCTCCCGGATTGGCACTCTTAGCCAGTTCTTCTGTTTCCTTTGCGGAGGCAATCAGTCCGAGGTCTTTTTGCAGCCATGTGATAACTGCTCCGGTGTAATTAATATTTCCTTCAAGAACATAATTCACTTTACCGGAAAGAGACCATGCAAGGGAAGTAACAACTCCCTTGTCACTGAAAATAGGCTTCTCACCAACGTTCATCATAATAGAAGAACCTGTTCCATAAGTTGCTTTAATCATTCCTGGATTCACACATCCCTGTCCATATAAGGCTCCGTGGGAATCTCCCATCACACCATGAATCGGAATGGCTTCCTCAAGATATCCATCAAAATCTGTATAGCCATATAAGGCATTGGAATCACAGATTTCTGCTAACATTTCTTTTTTAATTCCAAATAAGGAAATTAATTCTTCATCCCAGTCAAGGGCAGACACATTAAACATCTGTGTCCGGGAGGCGTTTGAATAGTCTGTTTTAAACGCATGGTCTTTTGTAAGCTGGTATACGAGGTAACTGTCCATCGTTCCTACTGCAAGTTCTCCCTTATCTGCTGCCTCTTTTGCTTCTGGTACGTTCTGAAGTACCCATGCGATCTTTGCTGCAGAATAATATGGAGACAGCGGAATTCCGGAATGTTCCTGTACCATCTGTGCGTAACCGTCCTCTGCAATCTTGTTACAGATTGCTTCACCACGGGCACACTGCCATACAATTGCGTTGTAAACCGGTCTGCCAGTATTTTTGTTCCAGCATACTGCGGTCTCACGCTGATTACTGATACCCAGGGTAAGAATCTCTTCTTTATCAATGCCCGCCTTCTCCACAACATTCTTTACGACCTGGATAACATTTTTCATAATCTGATCCGGGTTATGTTCTACCCAGCCCTTTTCGTTGATAATCTGATCATGTGCAAGGTCGGTTCGGGCAATAATCTTACCTGAACCGTCAAAAATGATACCTTTTGTTCCCTGCGTACTCTGATCAATACCCAATACGTATTTCTTCATAATTATGCTAAAGCCTCTTTTGCTTTTGCTGCAATGCCTTCGCCGTTCATTCCGTAGTAATCAAATACTGCTTTGGAATTACCAGTGATTACTGGTGCATCTGGCAGTGCTACGTTAACTACTTTCTTAGGGCAGTTTGCGCCAACAACCTGTGCTACCATGGAGCCAAGTCCGCCAAATGGAGCATGTTCTTCTGCTGTTACAACTGCTTTGGCGTTTGTAGCTGCCTTGATGATTGCTTCTGTATCTAAAGGTTTTACGCAGTACATATCAAGAACTGTTGCGCTGATTCCCTCTTTCTCAAGGATTTCCGCTGCTTCTACGCAAGGTCTTACCATCTCGCCGCAGCCAATTAATACAACGTCTGTACCTTCTTTAATCACAGTAGCTTTGTCCATCTCAAATGGGCAGTTGTCTTCAGAGTAAATATCTTCTACCGGGTTACGTCCTGTACGGATGTAAGCTGGTTTTTCATCTTTTAATAACGCTTCGATGAGGTGTTTTGTCTGAAATCTGTCACTTGGCAGATACACTCTCATGTTAGGAATTGCGCTCATTGCTGCAATGTCCTGTGCGGAATGATGGCTCATTCCAAGTTCACCGTAGCTGATACCACCACTGATACCAACTAACTTAACGTTTGTGTTAGAGTAAGCAACGTCAACTTTTGCCTGCTCGTAACTTCTTGTAGAAATGAAACTTGCCGGAGAGAAGCAGAAAGGCTTCTTGCCGCATTTTGCCATACCAGCAGAAATACTTACTAAGTTCTGCTCTGCAATACCGATTTCTACACTATTTTCAGGATAAGCATTGAAAAATGGTGTCATGGATGCTGAACCACGAGAGTCACTACATAAAGCAACAATGCTCTTATCCTCTTTTACCTGTTCCATTAATGTCTCACAGATTACCTGACGGTTTGCAATCTTATTCATTTGCTGCGTCCCTCCTCTTTAAAAGTTCAGCGGAAATTGTCTCGTACATTTCCTGTGTAGGTACTTTGTGGTGCCAGTCAGCTTTGTTTTCCATGATCTCGCCACCGCCGTAACCTTTAATTGTATCTGCGATAATTACCGTTGGTTTTCCTTTGCAGGTCTTTGCTTCTTCAAATGCTTCATTTAAAGATTCGATGTTGTTACCCTGTGCATGAATGGAATTCCATCCAAATGCGCGGAAACGTGCATCTAAGTCATCATCAGCCATAACATCTTCTGTGTTACCGGAAATCTGAAGACGGTTTCTGTCAACTACTGCACAAAGGTTGTCTAATTTGTAATGTCCGGCTGCCATAGCACCTTCCCATACAGAACCTTCTGCCAGCTCGCCGTCACCCATAACTGTGTAAACACGGCCTGTCTTTCCATCCATCTTATTTGCAAGTGCCATACCAACACAAACTGGAAGTCCATGTCCAAGAGAACCGGAGTTCATCTCGATTCCTGGAAGTTTGTTATTTGGATGTCCGATGTATGGAGAACCAAATTTGGAGAAGTTCTTAATTACATCTTCGATATCTAGGAAGCCTTTTGCTGCAAGAACAGCATAGTATGCTTCTACAGAATGTCCTTTACTCATAACGAATAAATCCCTGTCAGGATCGTCAAGATTATCAGGACTAATATTCATCTGTTTAAAGTACAGAGTAATGAGGATATCCATTACACTGAAGTCTCCACCGATATGACCGGCTCTTCCTTCCATGATCATATCAAGGACATTTTGTCTGCATTCAAAGGATAATGCTTCTAAATTCACTTTTATGCCTCCTATATAAATGTAAATAAATGCGATAACTATTCAGAGTTCATCTTTTATGCTCTTTTGCAAATAAGTTTGCTTCGCTATATATTTTTTATATGTTTTTCATGTAAGCATCATTCAAAAATTATCCGAATCTGAATAGTTATCAAATTACAATTGTTAACTTAAACTACTAATTATTTTTCTACCTTTTCACCGCGGATGATAGCTTTTACTTTTTCCTCGATTGGGTCATATAAGTCTGGTGTAACACCGATGTACTTACATGCTTCGTATAATACAGGTACAACATCCTGATGAACACCTACGCAGTGGTGGATGTAAGGTCCCTGAACGAGTTTATCTTCTAAGCGGTCAAGGTTCTCAACTTCAACCCACATATAGGTACCTTTTGTATAAGGGCCATCTACTGTCTTAGCGTTTCCAAGAAGTAAGGAGTATTCTCCGTTATCTCCGTCAAAACGTACTAAGGAAATGTGTTCTCCGTCTTTTGCCTGTGCCATTAAGGAACCAGAACAATCGAATGCAACTGGTGTGTCGATCGTTGGTTTTTCTTTGGCGATGGAGATTGGCCATGGACCACAGTGCTG
>ERZ779892.3798-NODE-3798-length-10271-cov-3.731695_pt1 | contig 10271 bp, 8 predicted proteins | sample MGYA00511552_ERZ779892 | MGnify/ENA primary metagenome ERZ779892 (study PRJEB29588, sample SAMEA2154561) | human gut metagenome | biome: human gut; feature: human-associated habitat; material: faeces | place: Denmark | collected 2008/2010 ... | reverse complement strand
ATAGCATTTCCGGAGATTACTGTACCAGATCCGGCTGATCGGGACATGAATCCATAAAACACCATAATAATGTTTTTTCCAGTATAGAGGAAAAATGGATGCTGTGCAAGAGAAGTGCAGGATTTTCCACGAAAGATTTGACAACAGCGCTTTTACATACTAAAATGTACGCAGAGATTTTCTGCCGGGGCAGAGGCTTCCCGCTTCCGTGAAACTGTGGCTGTTTTTTGCGGAAGAGATTTTGCAGAGAATTCCTGACAGACAGAAATCGTTAACAGAAGAAACACAGCAACCGCAGATATGAAACTGTGCACAAAAAGAGGAGAAGCAAACTTATGAAAAAATATTGTGAGATGAGCAGGGAAGAGCTACTCGATTTAAAGAAAGAACTCGACCGTGAGTTCGACGAGATCAAAGCCGAAGGTCTGGCACTGGATATGTCCCGTGGTAAACCTGCACCGGATCAGCTTGATCTTTCCATGAAAATGATGGAAGTACTTGCAGGGGATGCAGATCTGAAATGTGAGACCGGTGTGGACTGCCGTAACTATGGAGTCATCGACGGAATCCCGGAAGCCAAGAGACTTCTCGGTGAGATGTCAGAGGTAGAGCCAGAGAACATCATCATCTATGGTAACTCCAGTCTGAACGTAATGTTCGATACCATTGCACGTTCCTATTCCCACGGAGTAATGGGAAATACACCATGGTGCAAGCTTGACAAGGTGAAATTCCTCTGTCCTGTACCAGGATACGACCGTCATTTCCGTATCACAGAATTTTTCGGCATTGAGATGATCAACATTCCGATGTCTCCGGAAGGCCCGGATATGGACATGGTTGAGAAATATGTCAATGAAGATCCGGCAGTAAAAGGAATCTGGTGTGTTCCGAAATATTCCAATCCGCAGGGCTACACCTATTCCGAAGAAACAGTTAAGCGTTTTGCGCATCTGAAGCCGGCTGCACCGGACTTCCGTATTTACTGGGATAACGCTTACAGCATCCATCATCTTTATGATGACAATCAGGATTTCCTTCTTGAGATCCTTGATGAGTGTGCGAAAGCAGGAAATCCGGACATTGTTTATAAATTTACTTCTACCTCCAAGGTAAGCTTCCCTGGTTCCGGTATCGCAGCAGTTGCTGCATCCAAGGCGAACCTGGATGACTTCCGCAAATACATGACTGTACAGACCATCGGACACGACAAACTGAACCAGCTTCGTCACGTTCGTTTCTTCAAAGATATCAACGGACTGCATGAGCATATGAAGAAACACGCAGACATCCTTCGTCCGAAATTCGAGCTTGTTCTCGCAACACTGGATAAAGAGCTTAACGGACTTGGAATCGGTGAGTGGACCAAACCTCACGGCGGATATTTCATTTCCTTTGATTCTATGGAAGGCTGTGCGAAAGCCATCGTTGCCAAAGCAAAAGAAGCAGGCGTTGTTATGACTGGAGCGGGCGCAACCTATCCATATGGAAAGGACCCGAAAGACAGCAATATCCGTATTGCACCAAGCTACCCAAGCGTTGAGGAGCTTGGCAAGGCAGCAGAGGTATTTGTTCTCTGTGTGAAGCTTGTAAGTGTGGAAAAACTTCTGGAGAAATAAATCGATCACATCAGACTGCCCGGTATTTCAGCATGCGTAATACCGGGCAGTCATAACTATTGGAGAGAGCTCATGGATGAGGAAAAAGAAAAAATGAAAACAGGCAAAAAGTTGGTCATTGCACTGATCATGATCCTGCTGATCCTTACAGCAGGGGCTTATGGATATGGTGTACACTATTTTACAGATCATTTTTTGCCGGGATCTCAGGTGAATGGTTTTAACTGCTCCTATAAAACTGCAGATGAAACAGAAAAGCTTCTTGCAAAGGAAGTGCAGGCATATGTTCTTACCGTTGATACAAGAAACAACGGAAAAGAGAGCATTACCGCAAAAGAAGCCGGACTGGTCTACAAGCCGGGTGGCGGAGCCAAAAAGCTGATCAAGAAACAGGCCCGGTACAAATGGTTCCTTGCTTTTAATCAGAAGAAAAAATATACACTGGCAACGGATACTGCTTATGAAGATCAGAACAAGCTGACAGAGGCTGTGAAGAATCTGAAATGCATGCAGAAGGACAATATGGAAAAGCCTGCAGACGCATGCATTAAGGATAATGGCGAAACCTACGAGATCCAGCCGGAAAAAGAAGGAACGACCCTGGATACAAAAAAGGTTCAGAAGGTGATCCGTGCAGCTGTTTCCGCAGGAGACAAAACAGTTAGTCTGGAAAAGAAAAACTGCTACAAAAAACCATCGATATATAAAGACGATGAAGCTCTGAAAAAAGATTGTGACCAGATGAACAAGCTTACCAGCTGCGTGATCACCTATGATTTTTCGGACCGGTCGGAACAGCTTGACCGAAATACCATCAAAGACTGGCTGGTCAGGGACGCAAACGGAGATTATATAGTAAATAAAGATCAGGTTGCAGCTTATGTGAACAGCCTGGGATATAAATATGATACCTTTGGTTGCACGAGGACATTTACCACCTACGATGGCCGCCAGAAAACCATTAAAGGCGGTGATTACGGATGGGCTATCGATCAGACCGCAGAGACTGAATGGCTTTATAATGCCATTCTTGCAGGAACTACAGAAGTGAGACAGCCGGCGTATGCTTACAGCGGACTTTGCAGAGATACCAATGATATCGGAAATACATATGTAGAGATTGACCTGACCAACCAGAGAATGGTATTCTATAAAGACGGACAGCTTCTGGTAGATACACCGGTAGTTACCGGCTGTGTCCGAAAGGGCCATTCCACACCGACCGGATGCTTTGCACTGGATGCCATGCGTTCACCGGCAGTTTTGAAGGGACCTGGATATGCATCACCGGTTACATACTGGATGCCGTTTTCCGGAGGAGTCGGAATCCATGACGCAAGCTGGCGTTCACAGTATGGCGGGCAGATCTATATCACAAATGGTTCTCATGGCTGTGTAAACACCCCGAAGGATAAGGCGGCAATCATTTATAATAATATTAGTGTAGGAGTACCAATCGTAGTTTATGAATAAGAGATTAAAAGAAATATTAAAACAATACGAAAAAAGAAAACACAAGATCATCAAGGGAGATGAAAGTATGAATATCGTTGTATTGGCAGGCGGAACCAGTACAGAAAGAGAGATCTCCATCGTAACAGGAACCGGTGTCTGCAAGGCACTTCGTAAAAAAGGCCATAATGCCATTCTTGTAGATATTTTCTGCGGACTGGAGCCGGTGGACTGGGATGAGCCCTTTGGAGATAAAGATTATGAGGTAGATTCTGCGGCAGAGTATATGAGAAGCTTCGATGATGATATCGAAGAGATCAAACGAACAAGAAGAAGCTTTTTCGGACCGAATGTACTGGAATTGTGTCAGGCAGCAGACATTGTATTTATGGGACTTCACGGTTCCAACGGAGAGGATGGAAAGGTTCAGGCAACCTTCGATCTTCTGGGGATCCGTTACACAGGAACCGGATATTTAAGCAGTGCCCTTGCTATGGATAAGGGTCTCACCAAGAAGATCTTTCTCATGGATCAGGTACCGACACCGAAGGGCGTCTCCATGCTGAAAGAAAACTGTACAAGAAACATCCATGATCTTGGTATGGAATTTCCTGTTGTTGTAAAAACATGCTGCGGTGGTTCCAGCGTAGGTGTTTATATTGTAAACAACCAGAAAGAATATGAGGATGCCATTGATGGTGCTTATTCTTATGAAGATGAGGTAGTTGTTGAAGAGTATATCAGGGGCCGTGAGTTTTCCGTTGCAGTTGTAGACGGAAAGGCTTATCCGATCATCGAGATCGCACCGAAGCAGGGCTTTTATGATTACAAGAACAAATATCAGGCAGGCTCCACAGTAGAAACCTGTCCGGCTGAGATCTCACCGGAACTGACCGAGAAAATGCAGCATTATGCGGAAGCTGGCGCAAAGGCTCTCTGCATTGAGGGCTATGCACGTTTTGACTTCATGATGAAAGAAAACGGTGATATGTACTGCCTGGAGGCAAACACACTTCCGGGAATGACACCCACCAGTCTGATCCCGCAGGAAGCAAAGGTCCTGGGAATCGACTATCCGGACCTCTGTGAAGAACTGATCCGCATTTCTTTTAAGAAATACAGCAAATAAAATATCTGACCGTAACTCCTCCTGTTGACAGGAGGAGTTTCTGGCAAAAGAAAGGATTTTATTCATGAAAAATCTTACATTGGAAAATATCACAAAAGTCTGCAATGGTATTTACCACGGCCCGCAGGAAAAACTTCAGGAGGAAGTGACTGCGATCACAACGGACAGCCGTAAGGTGGAAAAAGGAGGTCTTTTTGTACCGGTAGTAGGAGAGCGTGTGGATGCTCACCGTTTTATTCCGCAGGTAATGGAAGCAGGTGCACTCGCGACCTTATCCGAGAGAACTCTTGAAGGGGCGGATCATCCGTATATCCAGGTAGGCTCCTCCCTTCAGGCAGTAAAAGACATTGCGGAGTTTTATCTGGAGCAGCTTGATATTCCTGTTGTGGGAATCACAGGAAGCGTTGGAAAGACCAGCACAAAAGAGGTGATCGCCTCTGTGCTGAAGGAAAAATACCGTACACTGAAAACCCAGGGAAATTTCAACAATGAGCTGGGACTTCCACTGACAGTATTCCGCCTTCGTGATGAAGATGAGATCGCAGTTCTGGAAATGGGAATCAGTGATTTCGGTGAGATGACCCGTCTTGCAAAGATCGCAAAACCGGACACCTGCGTGATCACAAACATCGGAACCTGCCATCTGGAAAACCTTGGGGACAGAGACGGCGTCCTGAAGGCAAAAACAGAGATTTTTCAGTATGTGAAGAAAAATATCGTACTTAACGGTGATGATGATAAGCTCTCTACAGTAAAGGAATACAACAGTATGCAGCCGGTATTTTTCGGAAACGGAGAAAATGCTTCTGTTACCTGTGAAAATGTGGAAAGCCGTGGCCTGAAGGGAATGAGCTGTGACATCTGTCTGAAGGGAAAAATGGCAGAGAACGGAGAGCTCCAGACATTTCATGTAGATATTCCAATGCCGGGACGTCATATGGTATCCAATGCACTGGCAGCAGCAGCTGTGGGCAGACTTTACGGACTGAATGCAGAGCAGATCAAAAATGGCATCGAAAGCCTGGAACCGGTCAGTGGAAGATTCAATATGATCGAGACCGGTAAATTCATGATCGTAGATGACTGCTACAACGCAAATCCCATGTCCATGAAGGCTTCCCTGGATGTTCTTCAGGACGGACTTGGAAGAAAGGTTGCCATTCTTGGCGATATGGGTGAGCTTGGAACGGATGAAGCTGCACTTCATGAAGGTGTAGGCATTCATGCAGGTCAGTGCAGGATCGATGCATGCATCTGCGTAGGACCACTTGCAGCCCATATCGCGGAAAAAGCATCTCAGACCAATCCGGACCTGACAGTCATCCGGGAAAAAGATCTGGAAAGCCTTCTTAAGAACCTGAACACATATGTGAAACCTGGAGATACCATCCTCGTAAAGGCTTCTCACTTCATGAAATTTGAAAATGTAGTCAAAGCACTGCAGGAAATGTAAAAAGACCGAAAACAGGGGCAGCATTTGACGAACGAAAATTCTTTCCAGTTAAGTTATATAGAAGTATAATATTCCTAAGGCGATGAGCAGTGCGGCTATAGAACAAAAGCACGCTCAGGCACTGTGCGGCAGTGAAAAAGGGAGGGCTTATGCTGGAGATGATCATGAAGCTGAACATCCCGCTTTACGTCATGACATCCATGGGATGTATCGGCGGTCTGGGGATGCTGGCAACAAACCTTACCTACCGAAGAATGATCCGAAATACGCAGCGATTACAGAATCTCAAAGAAAAATGGCTGAACCTGTGGAAGTCAAGGGACAGGCTCTGGCATCGGATGAACCGATTTGTATGGTATCCGTCACTGTTTTGTACATTTCTTCTGGGACTGTCTGTTTTTCTCAACAGCAGACTGGGATACAGGGAAGGATTGTCTATGCTTTATCTTTATATAGGGGCGGCAGTGCCGGTAGTACTGCTTCTTCTTCGTCAGGCATTGGACTTTTCTTATAAGGAAGAGCTTGTGATGGCTTCTCTTGCAGATTATGTGGAACAGGTCCGTACCTGGGTGGAGGAAGTACCGGTCGCAGAAAAGCCGGATCCTGTTCTGCAGGAAGAAATCGTAGATAAGATCACCAGAAGTATCCGTCAGACGGCTGCTACCGGAAGCCACTTCAGCAAGATGCTTTCTCCGGAGGAGGAAGAGATCATGCGGGAGATCATACGGGAATTTATGAATGCAGAGTAAAAACATATCCCGGTATATTTGAGAAAATACAGAAATGTACACAAAGATATTCCGGAATAAGGGAACCGGATGCAATGATTTTGGGAAATGCTGAAGATTAACCGAATCAGGTAAGTCCCCTGTTTCAATTGCGAAAAGCAATAAGCAGCAGGTGGGGACTTGAGGATATCCGCTTGACGAAATATATACTTATAAAAAACTCTCCGGCAGATACGATTCTCTGTATTCGCCGGAGAGTTTTTTTATGTATGCAGTTGTGTAAGATAAGGAATTTATCGGCGATACTGCATCAACCCATGGAGATCGGGCCGCCACGGAGCTTGCCGGCTGTGGTGATCCCGATCCTCAGACAGACACTTCCTCACGTATATAATTACGGAAGTCATGGACAGAACATGTTTGATTTTGCCAGTGATCTGAAAACAGGTGAGGCGGCTGTTTTTATCACCTACTCCAGGTATTCCAGGCTGATGTATCTCACTGCGGAGATGGTACATAAGCAGGGGGCTTCCATTATCCTTCTGACAGACAAACCTACCTGCGAAGCAGCCAAGTTCGCGGATGTGGTACTGACTGCCAGAGGTGACAGCAGTGAATTCTATAATTCCTATATAGCAGGAATGTTTGCCGCAGAAATGCTCTGCGCCTATATATGCAGAGAAACAAACTACTCCAATCAGGAGCTGCTGGAGCGCATTGATGAATATACCTCCCAGATTGGGAATTTTTAAAAAAAAGAGAACGCAGGATAAGCATTCGTGGCTTTCCTGCGTCCTTTTATATGTTACTCAGTCTTCCTCGATCACCTGGATCTCCAGGTAGTCGAACTCAATATGTTCAATGAAATTATCCTGATAAAAGCGGGCCTTATCATGCTTTTTGAAATCCCGCACTGTGGCATCCAGCCAGATAGGATTTCCCAGATCCATCTGATAACAGATTTCCTCAAGTCCGTGAAAGATCTTGTGGGTTCTGGTATCATCGCTGTCATCACAGACAACGGTGTCCTGAAGCATGCGATTGTCTTTCCATATTTTTCCCCATAAACGAAACATAAACAGTACCTCCGTATTGAAACTGCCACAACCGGCAGAATATGAATATCCGTCCGATATGGTCTTCAGTATAGCGGATTTTGCAGGGAAAGTAAAGCACAGGACAATAACGCTTGTACACAAAACAATGCACCAGGTGTGCTCACTTTTATTGACTAATGTGTAAAAATCCTCTATAATAAACGAAATTATGAAAAAAAAAGAATCATTACAGATTGGAGGAACCGAAATGAAACTTTACGATACCGGCGTTTATCTTCAGAACGGACAGGAAATCACTCCCGAGAACCAGGCTGATCTGCCTGTAGCGAAAGAAGAGGCTGCTAAGAATACCATCGCATATTCTATTCTCAAGGCTCATAATAAATCCGATAACATGGAGAAACTTCAGATCAAATTCGATAAACTGACTTCCCATGATATCACATTTGTGGGAATCATCCAGACTGCAAGAGCTTCAGGACTTGAGAAGTTCCCGGTACCATATGTACTGACCAACTGCCATAACTCCCTCTGTGCAGTAGGCGGAACCATCAATGAAGATGACCACATGTTTGGTCTCACCTGTGCCAAAAAGTACGGCGGAGTTTATGTACCGCCTCATCAGGCAGTTATCCATCAGTTTGCAAGAGAAATGCTTGCAGGCGGCGGAAAGATGATCCTCGGTTCCGACAGTCATACAAGATACGGAGCACTTGGAACCATGGCTATGGGAGAGGGCGGACCGGAGCTTGTAAAACAGCTTCTCTGCCAGACATACGATATTAATATGCCAGGAGTAGTTGCTATTTATCTGAAAGGTGCTCCACGTCCGGGTGTAGGACCGCAGGATGTTGCGCTTGCCATCATCGGCGAGGTTTTTGCCAACGGCTATGTGAAGAATAAGGTTATGGAGTTCGTTGGACCAGGCGTTGCCAGCTTAAGCGCAGATTTCCGTATCGGTGTTGATGTTATGACAACAGAAACCACCTGTCTTTCCTCCATCTGGCAGACAGATGCGAAGATCGAGGAATTCTATGCGATCCACGGAAGACCGGAGGATTACAAAGAACTGAAACCGGGCAACGTTGCATACTATGACGGCTGTGTAGAGATCGACCTCAGTGAGATCAAACCAATGATCGCAATGCCGTTCCACCCAAGTAACACCTACACCATCGATGAGCTGAAGGCAAACCTTGACGATATCCTTGCAGATGTGGAGAAGAGAGCGCAGGTAAGTCTTGACGGAAAGATTCCGTTTACATTGAGAGACAAGGTAGTTGATGGCAAGCTTTATGTTGAGCAGGGAATTATCGCCGGCTGTGCAGGCGGTGGATTCGAGAATATCTGCGCTGCAGCAGATATCCTCAAGGGCAAAAATATCGGCCATGATGCCTTCACCTTAAGTGTATACCCGGCAAGTACTCCAATCTACATGGAACTGGCTAAGAATGGTGTTCTTGCAGAACTGATCGGAACAGGCGCAGTTGTGAAAACTGCATTCTGCGGACCGTGCTTCGGCGCCGGAGATACACCTGCAAACAATGCATTCAGTATCCGTCATACAACCAGAAACTTCCCGAACCGTGAAGGCTCCAAGATCCAGAACGGTCAGATCTCTTCGGTTGCACTTATGGATGCACGTTCCATTGCAGCTACAGCAGCAAACAAGGGATTCCTTACCTCAGCAGAGGAGTTTGACGGAAGTTATTCCGAGCATAAATACTACTTCGATAAGTCTATCTACGAGAACCGTGTATTTGACAGCAAGGGCGTGGCAGATCCAAGCGTAGAGATCCAGTTTGGACCGAATATCAAAGACTGGCCGGAGATGGCTGCACTTGCAGACAACCTGATCCTGAAGGTTGTTTCCGAGATCCACGATCCGGTTACTACCACTGACGAGCTGATCCCGTCCGGTGAGACATCCTCCTACCGTTCCAATCCGCTTGGACTTGCAGAGTTCACACTGTCCAGAAAGGATCCGGCTTATGTTGGCCGTGCAAAAGAGATCCAGGCAGCACAGAAGGCGATTCAGGCAGGTAACTGCCCGGCAGAGGCTGTTCCGGAACTGAAACCGGTTATGGAAACCATCCATAAATCCTATCCGGATGTTGATAAGACAAACCTTGGCGTAGGAAGCACCATCTTTGCAGTGAAACCTGGCGATGGTTCCGCAAGAGAGCAGGCTGCATCCTGCCAGAAGGTACTTGGCGGCTGGGCAAACATTGCCAATGAGTATGCAACCAAGAGGTATCGTTCCAATCTGATCAACTGGGGTATGCTTCCATTCCTGATCCCGTCCGGAGATCTTCCGTTCAAGAACGGTGATTATCTGTTCTTCCCGGGAATCCGCAAGGCGGTTGAGGAAAAAGCAGACGTGATCAAGGGATATACTGTTGAAGGTGACGCTCTGAAGGAGTTCGATGTAACTCTGGGTGAGCTGACAGATGATGAGAGAGAGATCATCCTTAAGGGTTGTCTGATCAATTATAATCGTAAATAGATGCAGGGATTGAACACATATAGAGCGTGAAGGTGATGGAAGTGTGTTCATGAATATGCTGCAGAGCGGAATATAGTAATTTAAGAATTTCCGTGTTGTTTTGCAGACTGGTGACCGTTTTAATCGAGGTTGCCGGTCTGCTTTTTTACTTTTAAGGTTATGGATACTTATTTATGGGATGTGGATGATGCGGACGCGTGAGGTGTCCTGTGGGGAGCAGAGGCTGTCGTTTCGCCTGGTCATACTAAGCGTCTGAGGCAACCTGTGAAAAGGCCGGCCCATAACTCGCCATGTACGCTGATGCGTACCTGGCTCAGACAGATGGG
>ERZ779892.3788-NODE-3788-length-10302-cov-2.108715_pt1 | contig 10302 bp, 9 predicted proteins | sample MGYA00511552_ERZ779892 | MGnify/ENA primary metagenome ERZ779892 (study PRJEB29588, sample SAMEA2154561) | human gut metagenome | biome: human gut; feature: human-associated habitat; material: faeces | place: Denmark | collected 2008/2010 ... | reverse complement strand
CTCGATCCGGCAGAACTTGGAAAGGTTGCCGCAGAAGACGGAAGTCTGCGGTTTTTTGAAAAAATAACTGGTATTTTCCCACACAATATGTTATAATCCTAAAATGACTGTGATAGTCGTAGTACGCCCTTTTTTCCGAAAGACAGGCGAAACCCTTGAAAAACGGGGGTGCTCGACAGGAACATAGAATGAAATGAACGGAAAAAAGTACATCAAGTATTCATATAAAGTTTGAAGGAGGAAATGAGTAATAATGAGTGTACAGGTGGAAAATTTAGAAAAGAACATGGCAAAACTTACGATCGAAGTTGCAGCTGAGAAGGTAGAGGATGCAATCCAGGCTGCATATATGAAAGAGAAAGGAAAGATCAGCGTTCCAGGTTTCCGTAAAGGTAAAGTGCCGAGAAAGATGATCGAGAAAATGTACGGAGCAGGCGTATTCTATGAGGATGCTGCTAATACTCTGATTCAGGAGAATTACGCACAGGCAGTAGAAGAGAGCGGCGCAGATGTTGTTTCAAGACCTTCTATCGAAGTGGTACAGATCGAAGCTGGCAAACCTTTCATCTTCACAGCAGAAGTTGCTGTAAGACCGGAAGTAAAACTTGGCAAATACAAAGGCGTACAGGTAACAAAGATCGATACAACAGTATCTGATGAGGAAGTTGCAGCAGAGCTTGAAAAAGAGAGACAGAAGAACTCCAGAACTGTTACTGTAACAGACAGACCGATCGCTGAGGGAGATACAGCAGTGATCGATTTCGAAGGATTCGTTGATGGTGTTGCATTTGAGGGCGGCAAAGGAGAGAATCATCCGCTTGAGATCGGTTCCCACTCTTTCATCGATACATTCGAAGATCAGTTAGTAGGAAAGAATGCCGGAGATGAAGTAGACGTAAACGTTACATTCCCGGAGAAATATCAGGCAGCAGATTTAGCAGGAAAACCTGCATTATTCAAAGTTAAGATCCACGAAGTAAAAGCAAAAGAACTTCCGGAGTTAAACGATGAGTTCGCACAGGATGTATCTGAGTTCAATACTTTAGAAGAGTACAAAGAGGACTTAAAGAAACACTTAGAGGTTCAGAAAGAGGACGAAGCAAAACGCACAAAAGAGGATGAGGCAATCCAGAAGATCATTGACAAATCTACAATGGAGATTCCGGAAGCAATGATCAAAACCCAGTGCGAGAACATGGTAAATGAATTTGCTCAGAGACTTGCTCAGAGCGGACTTTCCATGGAGCAGTATATGCAGTTCTCCGGTCTTACATTAGACAAATTAGAAGAGCAGGTTCGTCCGGAAGCTGAGACACGTATTAAGAGCAGTCTTGTATTAGAGCAGATCGCAAAAGACGAGAACATCGAAGTAAGCGAGGAAGAGATCGACGCTGAGATCGAGAAAATGGCAAAAGCTTATGGCATGGAAGCAGACAAGCTCAAAGAATACATGGGCGACGCTGAGAAAGAATCCATGAAGAGAGATATTTCCGTAACAAAAGCAGTTGATCTTGTTATGGAGAACGTAAAAGAAAGAGCAAAAGCTAAGACTAAGAAAGAAAAAGAAGCGGAAGCTGAAGAAAACGCAGAAGAAAACGCAGAAGAATAAGAGAGGCTTCGTCGAAAGCGGACAACATACAACAGACTGGCTCATTCGGGCCGGTCTGTTTAAGCATATAAGCAATAATTAAATTTTTATAAACAAAATGGATTGGAGGAAAACAAAATGAGTTTAGTACCTTACGTCATTGAGCAGACCAGCAGGGGAGAGCGTAATTATGATATTTACTCCCGTTTATTAAAAGACAGAATTATCTTCCTTGGAGAGGAAGTAAATGAGACAACTGCAAGTCTTGTAGTTGCCCAGCTGTTGTTTTTAGAGTCTGAAGATCCGGGAAAGGATATCCAGTTATATATCAATTCTCCGGGTGGAATGGTAACTGCAGGTATGGCAATCTATGACACAATGCAGTATATCAAATGTGATGTGTCTACCATCTGTATCGGTCTGGCTGCAAGTATGGGAGCGTTCCTTCTTGCAGGTGGAGCAAAGGGCAAGCGTTATGCGCTTCCGAACGCAGAGATCATGATCCACCAGCCATCCGGTGGAGCAAAAGGTCAGGCAACAGAAATCGAGATCGCAGCAGAGAACATCTTAAAGACAAAGAAACGTCTGAATGAGATCCTTGCTGAGAATACAGGAAAACCTTACGAGGTTATCGCAGCAGATACCGAGCGTGACCATTATATGTCCGCACAGGAAGCTGCTGATTATGGATTGATTGATGGTGTGATTACAAAAAGATAATGTAACATCCTCTACGATAATTTAAGAGGCGTTACCTGATGCCTCTGGCCAAAACCGCCAGAGGTATTCTTGAATAAGGGGTAGGCATCCCTTGCATAAGGAGTGAATTATGGCAGGAAAGAATGATGGAAAAATTCGCTGCTCTTTTTGCGGCAAAACACAGGATCAGGTAGGAAAACTGATTTCTGGACCAAATGGTGCATATATCTGCGATGAGTGTGTAGATATCTGTGCTGAAATTATTGAGGAAGAAAATTTCGATGAGAGCAAGGACTCTTCTGCAAAAGAAGATATCAATCTGATCAAGCCGGAAGAGATGAAGGCATTTTTAGATGATTATGTAATCGGACAGGATCAGGCAAAGAAAGTGCTCTCCGTTGCAGTATATAATCATTACAAGCGTGTGCTTGCAGGAAATGATCTGGGTGTGGAACTTCAGAAGAGTAATATTCTTATGCTGGGACCGACTGGTTCCGGTAAGACACTTCTGGCACAGACTTTGGCGCGCGTGATCAATGTTCCGTTTGCAATCGCAGATGCGACAACTTTGACAGAGGCCGGTTATGTAGGTGAGGATGTGGAGAACATTCTTCTGAAACTGATTCAGGCAGCTGATTATGATGTGGAGCGTGCGCAGCATGGTATCATCTACATTGATGAGATCGATAAGATCACAAAGAAATCAGAGAATGTATCGATCACAAGAGATGTGTCCGGCGAAGGTGTGCAGCAGGCACTTCTTAAGATTCTTGAAGGAACCGTTGCATCCGTTCCGCCACAGGGAGGTCGTAAGCATCCGCAACAGGAACTGATCCCGATTGATACCACCAATATTCTTTTCATCTGCGGTGGTGCATTTGATGGATTAGAGAAAATTGTTGAGTCTCGTATGGACGCTTCTACCATTGGCTTCAATGCAGAAGTAAAAGCAAAATCAGAGATGAATATCAGTGATGCATTCAAACGTGCGCTTCCACAGGATTTTGTTAAGTTCGGTCTGATTCCGGAATTTATCGGACGTGTACCAATTACCGTATCTTTGGATGCACTGGATCGCAACGCTTTGATCCGTATTTTACAGGAACCAAAGAATTCTCTGATCAAGCAGTATACGAAGCTGTTCGAACTTGACGGCGTGGGACTTGAATTCAAAGATGATGCCGTTGAGGCAATTGCGGATAAGGCTTTGGAGCGCAAGACCGGAGCCAGAGGACTTCGTGCAATCATGGAAGCAGTTATGCTCGATCTGATGTACCGGATTCCATCCGATGAGACCATCAGTAAGTGTGTGATTGACAAAGCACTGGTAGAGAAGAATCTTGCTTTGGATGGAAGCGAAGTGCCTGCCATCGAGAAGAAAGACGAAGAAAAAGATGAGGAACTTGCGTCTTAATCAGGAGTAGATACAAGTGGAAGATAAAATATATACAATACCTGCGGTTGCCCTGCGCGGAATGACCATTCTGCCGGGGATGGTCGCACATTTTGACATCAGCAGAGAACGGTCCATCAAGGCGGTCGAGACAGCAATGATGGGAGATCAGTTGATTTTTCTTGTGACGCAGAAGAATGCAAACGAGGAGAATCCACAGGTCTCCGATCTGTTCTCCATTGGTGTTGTGGCGAATATCCGACAGGTAATTAAATTACAAAATGATATTGTGCGCGTTCTCGTAGAGGGAAGCAACCGCGCAGAATTATATGAATTTACAGAAGAAACAGAATATATTGAGGCACGTATTATTTCTTACGAGTCACAGAACGATGAAGATCTGCCGGAACAGGCTGCGTCTGCAATGTGCATGAGTGTACAGGAGACTTTTGCCAAGTATGCAAAGCTTCATGGAAAAATCAGCCGGGAAGTGGTACATCAGGCGGAGGAGGAACGCAATCTCTCACAGCTTCTCGATTATGTGGGAAATAATCTGCCGGTGCACTATGATGAAAAACAGAAGATTCTTGAGGCCATCAGTCTGACGCAGCGCTACGAAGTACTTTTGGGTATGCTGTTGCAGCAGATCGAAATTCTTGCGATCAAGAAAGATTTCCAGAAAAAAGTGCAGGAACGTGTGGAAAAGCATCAGAAAGAATACGTTCTTCGTGAACAACTGGCTTTGATCCGGGAGGAACTTGGCGAGACAAATACGGATTCCGACGCAGAAGAATATGAAAAGAAGCTCAAAGAATTACAGGCTTCCAAGGAAGTGAAGGATCGTATTCACAAGGAAATCCAGCGTTTCAAAGGCATTTCGGCGAATTCTTCCGAGAGCACGGTAAGCCGTGGGTATATTGAAACACTGTTAGAACTTCCGTGGGAGAAAGAATCGGTTGATAATAAGGATTTAGAACAGGCAAAGAAGATTCTTGATGAGGATCATTATGGTCTGGATAAAGTAAAGGAACGCATTTTGGAGTTTCTTGCTGTCCGTAATCTGACAGGAAAAGGTGAAAGCCCGATTATTTGTCTGGTAGGACCTCCGGGAACCGGTAAGACAAGCATTGCCCGCTCTATCGCAAAGGCGCTGGATAAGGAATATGTACGCATTTCCTTAGGTGGTGTCAGAGATGAGGCGGAGATTCGCGGTCACAGAAGAACTTATGTGGGAGCGATGCCTGGACGAATCGTTGCGGGACTTCGGACGGCAGGCGTTCGCAATCCGCTCATGCTTTTGGATGAGATTGACAAGATGAGCAGCGATTACAAAGGCGATACCGCATCAGCAATGCTTGAGGTTCTTGATTCGGAACAGAATCACAAGTTCCGTGATCATTACGTGGAGTTGCCAATTGATTTGTCAGAAGTGCTTTTTGTTGCAAGTGCAAACTCCCTGCAGGACATTCCGGGACCATTGATGGATCGCATGGAGATTATTGAGGTGAGCAGTTATACGGAGAACGAGAAGTTCCATATTGCAAAGGATCACCTCATGGCAAAGCAGTTCGCAAAGAATGGCATCGAAAAGGGGCAGTTGAAAATCACTGACAAGGCATTGAAGGATATGATTTCTTTCTATACGAGAGAGGCCGGTGTCCGTGGACTTGAGCGCCGGATTGGAGAAATCTGCCGCAAGAGTGCGAGAAAGCTGTATGAGAAGGAGACTGACAAAGTCCGTGTTTCTGCCGGCAATCTTGAAGAGTATCTTGGTAAAACAAAGTATCGTCCGGACAAGAAGAATAAAAAGGATGAAGTTGGAATTGTGCGTGGACTTGCATGGACAAGCGTTGGCGGTGTGACTCTTGAAATTGAAGTCAATGTAATGCCGGGCAAAGGAAATCTGGTACTTACCGGAAAGCTTGGAGATGTCATGAAAGAGTCTGCACAGACCGGCATCAGTTATATTCGTTCCATTAGTGGACAGTATGACGTGAAGCCGGAATTTTTCCAGGAGAATGACATCCATATCCATATTCCGGAGGGAGCGGTACCGAAAGATGGACCATCGGCAGGTATTACGATGGCACTTGCCATGCTTTCTGCTATTACTAATCATCCGGTGCGCGCAGATATTGCAATGACCGGAGAAATCACGCTGCGGGGGCGCGTACTTCCCATCGGAGGTCTCCAGGAAAAACTGCTGGCAGCAAAGAATGCAGGAATGCATACTGTATGCGTTCCAAAAGAAAACGAAAAAGATCTCAGCGAGATTTCAGAAGAAATTACAGAAGGAATGGAAATACTTCTGGTGGAACATATGGATCAGGTAATAAAGGCTGCTTTTGTATAAGACAGCCTTTATTGTTACACTGCAAAAGTAAGTGCGCACTTTTTTATCGTAGAAAAGAGGTACCGTATGGTAATAAAAAATGTAAATCTGGAGACCGTGTGTGGAATTACGAGTACAATTCCGGACAATATGCTTGATGAAGTGGCTTTCGCCGGAAAGTCAAACGTGGGAAAGTCATCCCTGATCAATGCGCTGATGAACCGAAAAGCGCTGGCCCGTACTTCATCCCAGCCGGGAAAGACCCAGACGATTAATTTTTATAATGTCAATGAATCGATGTATCTGGTGGATCTGCCGGGATATGGTTATGCGAATGCAAATGTGGAAATCAAGGCGAAGTGGGGACAGATGATTGAGAATTATCTGCATACTTCCAAGCGCCTGAAAGCGGTGTTTCTGTTGATCGATATCCGCCACGAGCCATCGGAAAATGATCAGCTGATGTACGAGTGGATGGGGCATCAGGGATATGCACCGATTATTATTGCAACCAAAGCAGACAAGTTAAAACGAGGACAGGTTATCCGCCATGTGCAGATGATCAGGGAAGTGTTGCAGATGGAGCCGGAATCCATAGTGATTCCGTTTTCGGCAGAGACAAAGCAGGGGCGCGAAGAAATCTGGGAGCTGATTGATTCCCTTGTGGAAATCCCGGAAGAAATTCTTGAGGAACAAAAGAAAAAAGAACAAAAGAAACAAAAAGAACAGGTGCAGAAAAATGATACACCTGCCCGCAAGCCACGGTGGAAAGCAACGGATCGTCCGGTGGCAAAGAAAACACAGAAGAAAGCAGCGGCAAAAAAGAAAGCAAATAAAAAGAAAGGATAGTGTCAAGTTTTCTATGAAAAAGAATAAGAATTTATTTGTATGTCTGATGCTGGCCGGCATTCTGCTGGTGTCTGTCCTTATCGGAACTGTGGCTGCCCGCAGGCAGGAAACACCCGCATCCAAAGAGCTTACGGTAGTTACTTCTTTTTATCCAATGTATATTGCAGCCGAGAATGTTATTGGAGATGCCACAGATGTGAGACTCGAAAATCTCAGTGAACCACAGACCGGCTGTCTGCATGACTTTCAGCTGACGCCGGAAGATATGAAGCTTTTGAGCACGGCGGATGTGTTTATCATCAATGGAGGCGGAATCGAATCGTTTATGAAAGATGTGGCGGCAGCTTATCCGGATCTTACGATCATTGAGGCCTGTGAGAATGTGCAGCTTCTTGCCGAGGGGAACGACGAAAATGCACATGCATGGATGAGTATTGCGGCATATGAGACACAGGTGCAGACGATTGCAGATGAACTGGGAAAAGCAGATGCAGCACACAAGGACCTCTATGAGGCAAATGCAAAAGCCTATAAAGAAAAGCTGGAGCCTTTGAAGGAACGCCAGAAAAAGATTGCAGAAGCAGCAAACGGGCAGAATGTGATTCTGTTCCATGAAGCCTATGATTATGTAGCAGAGGATTACGGATTGAATGTCAGTTATGTGCTGGATCTGGATGAAGAGCGACAGGTCAGCGCCGGAGAGATCGCGGATGTGCTCGCAGCGGTCAAAAAGGATCATGTAAAATATATCCTGGCAGAGGAACTTTATGGAAAAAGCACCGGCGATACGATCGAGGCAGAATCCGACGTGAAGGTGTTGTATCTCGATCCTCTGAACAAAGGCAACTATGATGCGGACAGTTATCTGGAAGGAATGTCAAAGAATATGGACATTCTCGAACAGTATCTGGACAGATAGAAAGGAGCGCAGCCATGCGCAAGATTATTAACCCTTGTGGGTTTCATTGTATCAAGGTAAATCACCTTGGCGTAAAATTCAATGAACAGATTGTGCTGGATGATGTGAATCTGCACATTCACTGCGGATCGCTCAATGCGATCATTGGAAAAAACGGTGCGGGAAAATCAACCTTGATCCGGGCGGTGTTAGGCAATATCCCACATACCGGAGATATTGAGTTCCGCGACACCAAGGATGGAAAAATACAGAAATTAAAAATCGGATATGTGCCACAGTCGGTCAATATTGAGAAAGATACACCGGTCAGTGTGTATGACCTGTTGGCAAGTTACGAATCTCATTATCCGGTATTTCTGCCAAAAAGCCGTAAGCTTTATGAAAAAATTAAAGAGAATCTGAGCGTGTTTGAGGCAGAAGACCTCATTGACAAGCAGGTATGTAATCTTTCCGGCGGACAGTTGCAGCGAGTCCTTTTGTCCTTAGCAGTTATGGATGAGCCGAATTTGCTGCTTTTGGATGAGCCGGTATCCGGTATCGACCAGAATGGTATGGAACTTTTTTTCCGTACGATGACATATCTCAAGGAGCATTATGATCTGGCAATCATTCTGATTTCCCATGATCTGGATTATGTGGCAAAGTATGCGGACCATGTGGTGCTTTTGGATAAAACGGTTTTAAAGCAGGGAACTGTCCGGGAAGTGTACGACAGTCCCGAGTTCGAGCGAATCTTTTCGATTGGCAGTGAAGAAAAATGGATCAAGGAGGAGAATGCAGATGAGTAACTGGTTTGCCTGGCTGGATTATGGTTTTATGAAAAATGCGTTGATTGCGATTCTGATCATCACTCCTTTGTTCGGGCTGATGGGCACGATGATCGTAAATAAAAAGATGGCATATTTTTCGGATGCATTGGGACATTCGGCACTCACCGGAATTGCTGTGGGTGTGGTCTGTGGCATGCAGGATACGAATTTGTCCATGGTATTGTTTGCCATTGTTTTTGCATTGCTTTTAAATAAAATCGGGAGTGCAGGGATTGCGACAGACACAATTATATCGGTATTTTCTTCCTGTTCGGTGGCAATTGGACTTGCGATATTGTCAAAAGGCGGTAATTTCAGCAAATATTCGAGTATTCTTGTCGGAGATGTATTAAGTATCACAAGACGTGAGATTTTCTATCTTGTAGCAATTTTCGTAGTGACGATTGTATTCTGGGTACTTTGCTTTAACTGGCTGAATGCAGTCTGTATTCATCGCGCATTGGCGGGAAGCAAACAGATTCCTGTGCGTCTGATGGACAATATTTTTGCAGTATTGGTGGCATTGATCGTAACGCTTTCCATCAAATGGGTCGGTATTCTGATTATCAATGCGCTACTTATTCTTCCGGCGGCTTCGAGCCGGAATATCTCGGTAAATATGCGGGAGTATCATCTGTTTTCCGTAATCTTTTCCGTATTTTCCGGTGTGGTGGGACTTGTGCTGTCCTATTATACGAATGTGGCGACCGGCCCGACCATTGTAATTATTGCTTCCGTGATTTATTTCATGACTTATTTTTTCGGGAAAAAGTGCAAAGAATAAAATTCAGATGATATTTTTCTCATATGATACACGCGGATTTGACCGCAAAACATTCTTATGGTACAATTGTTGTATACAAAATACAGAGGAAATACACATGGATGAAATTAAGTTAAAAGCGTTAGCGAAGATTAATCTCGGACTGGATGTGGTCAGAAGACGGGAGGATGGATATCACGAGGTGCGTATGGTGATGCAGACAATTCATCTGTACGACCAGCTTCTTATTCAGAAGAGTGAGACGCCGGGCATTCAGATACATTCGAACCTGAGCTTTCTTCCGGTCAATGAAAACAATCTGGTGTATAAAGCCGGAAAATTGCTGATGGATGAGTTTGATATTCACACAGGCGTATCCGTGGAACTGAACAAACGCATTCCTGTTGCTGCCGGTATGGCAGGGGGAAGTACTGATGCGGCAGCCATGCTGTATGGAATGAATCAGTTGTTCGGGTTAAAGTTAAAGCGTAAAGATCTCATGGAACGCGGTGTACAGATCGGTGCGGATGTACCTTATTGTATTATGCGTGGTACAGCTTTGGCAGAGGGAATTGGAGAGAAACTTTCTTCTCTGCCTCCGATGGTCAAATGTCCGGTACTGATCGCAAAACCGGCGGTTTCTAACCATGCTGTTCTCACATCTGCGATCGTCCGTGTCTTTCCAAGCTTTGAACACGCTATGGGGAGTGTTCGCACAGCAAAAGACAATTTTAAAATTTTTGTGCAGTGCTTGGCACACCGGTGAGCAAAATATAAGAAATTGTCGCAATAAGCAAAGATCTCTTTGAAGTGATAAGTAATATTACAGGAATACCAGAGAACAAAAAGTTCCAGAATAAACAGACGGCGGCAAATTCTTTGAAGCAAAATTCGTGTATTTCTTCCATGCCGTGGCTGGCATCCCATTCCGTGTCTTGGCCACGTTTGGA